>ERZ827498.518-NODE-518-length-50417-cov-12.330090_pt1 | contig 50417 bp, 47 predicted proteins | sample MGYA00519865_ERZ827498 | MGnify/ENA primary metagenome ERZ827498 (study PRJEB31778, sample SAMEA3449328) | human gut metagenome | biome: human gut; feature: human-associated habitat; material: faeces | place: United Kingdom | collected 2010/2012 ...
TCCCCGCCACGGGGCATGACACGGAGCTGAAGAACGCCAGGGCGGCTACCTGCACGGAGGACGGCTACACCGGGGACGAGGTCTGCCGCACCTGCGGCGAGACCGTGAAGCAGGGCACCGCCATCCCCGCCACGGGGCATGACACGGAGCTGAAGAACGCCAGGGCGGCTACCTGCACCGAGGACGGCTATACCGGGGACGAGGTCTGCCGCACCTGCGGCGAGACCGTGAAGCAGGGGACTGTCATCCCCGCCACGGGCCATGATTTCCAGGATGGCAAGTGCGTCAATTGCGGCGCGGCAGACCCTGATTACCGGCCTGCGAAGCCTGAGAATCCCGGCGTCAAGACCGGGGACGCCGGCGTGCTGCTGTATGCGGGCCTGATGCTGCTGACCCTGACCGGCAGCGCATGGGTCCTGGGCAGAAAGCGTACCCGGTAAAGAAAAAACATATAGCAGAAGGGCCGGCCCTTACGGGTCGGCCCTTCTGCCAATTCGGGCAGGATATTGACGGCTCCCGCCGCCGGGATTGGGCAGCAAAAAAGCCCGATATAATCGGGCTTTTCGCAGGAGACATCTGTTTTGTCTCCACATTATGGCGCGGAAGGAGGGATTTGAACCCTCGCGCGTGGTTTAGACGCCTACTCCCTTAGCAGGGGAGCCCCTTCGGCCACTTGGGTACTTCCGCATGCGGTATGAAAAAACTGGCGGAGAGAGTGGGATTCGAACCCACGGATGCTTTCACATCGCCGGTTTTCAAGACCGGTGCTTTCAACCACTCAGCCATCTCTCCGTGCGCGCAAAAGCATGACAGACTCAAACGCAGGACTTATTCTACCACACTCCGTGCCGCCTGTCAACGAATTTCTGAACTGCCGGGCATGTTTTTTTGCTCTCTGTCGAGAGAACGGAGAAAAAAGGGAAGGGAAAGACTGTACAAACCGCCGGCACTGTGCTATACTATGTATAAGCCGTGGAGTATCCACGGACTGTTTGTATGCTGCGCGGGGCCAATGGGCCCATGCGTTCATGTATAACCGGGATGCGCCGGAGGTCCACTCCCTCCCCGTGCTTCCCTCTTGATCCACACGGCAGACGGGCGCGATTCCCGGACTCCGGCGGCGATGCAGGGCCGGCCGGCGGACGGGTGCGTCCCGGTTTTTCTGCGCCCATTTTGCGGCGTGTGCCGTGGGGAGAACAACCCACTATAAAGGAGAATTTGCAAAAAATATGGCAGAAAAACTGAAAATCATCCCTCTGGGCGGTCTGAATGAGATCGGCAAGAACATGACCGCCTATGAGTACGGCGGCGAGATCATCGTGGTGGACTGCGGCATGGCCTTCCCCGGCGACGACATGTACGGCATCGACTGCGTCATCCCCGATGTGTCGTATCTGGTGAAAAACAAGTCCCGGCTGCGGGGCCTGTTCATCACCCATGGCCACGAGGATCACATCGGGGCCATCCCCTATGTGCTCAAGCAGATCAACATGCCCATTTACTGCACCCGCTTCACCGCCGGACTCATCAAACTGAAGCTCCAGGAGCACCGGCTGCTGGACAGCACCAAGCTGGTGACGGTGGAGGCAGGCCAGACCGTGAAGGCCGGCAAGTTCCAGGTGGAGTTCATCCATGTGAACCACTCCATCGCCGACTCCGTGGCCTTCGCCATCCATACCCGCATGGGCACCGTGGTCCATACCGGCGACTTCAAGATCGACTCCACCCCCATCGACGGGGAGGTCATCGACCTGGCCCGGTTCGGCGCCCTGGGCAAGGAGGGTGTCCTGGCCCTGCTGGCGGACTCCACCAACGTGGAGCGCCCGGGCTATACCATGAGCGAGCGCACCGTGGGCAAGACGTTTATCCGGCAGTTCACCGGGTGCAAAAAGCGCATTATCGTCACCACCTTCGCCAGCAATGTCCACCGCATCCAGCAGGTCATCGACGCCGCCGCCTCCTGCGGGCGGAAGGTGGCCGTCACCGGCCGCAGCATGGAGAACATCATGAAGGTGTCCACGGAGCTGGGGTATATGAAGCTGCCCAAGGGCACGGTGATGGACATCAACCGCATCAAGGGCCTGCCGTCCCAGCAGCAGGTCATCATCACCACCGGCAGCCAGGGCGAGGAAATGAGCGCCCTGTACCGCATGGCCTTCTCCACCCATAAGCAGATCGACATCGGCCCCCAGGACAAGGTCATTATTTCCGCCTCCGCCATTCCCGGCAATGAGGTGACGGTGGGCCGGGTCATCAACGAGCTGTTCCGCAAGGGGGCCGATGTGGTGTATGACAAGGCGGACATGCTGCATGTGTCCGGCCACGCCTGCCAGGAGGAGCTGAAGATCATCCACGCCCTGACCAAGCCCCGGTTCTTCATCCCTCTGCACGGCGAGCAGCGGATGCTGCAGATCCACAAGCGGGTGGCGGAGTCCATGGGCATGGATCCCAACAGCATCTGCGTGGCGGAAAACGGCTCCGTTATCGAGCTGACCACCAAGCACATGAAGTGCGAGACGTCCGTTCCCGCCGGAGAGGTGTTTGTGGACGGCTCCGGCGTGGGCGATGTGGGGGCCGTGGTCCTCAACGACCGGAAGCTCCTGGCCGAGGACGGCATGGTGGTCATCGTGCTGCCCATGTCCTCCCACGACCATCGGCTGCTGTGCCAGCCGGAGATCGTCACCCGGGGCTTTGTATATGTCAAGGAATCCGAGGAGCTTTTGCAGGAGCTGCGGGACATCTCCGAGAACGCCGTGGACGGCATGTCTGCCCGGCGGCGGAAGGACCAGGGCGAGGTGTGCAAGACCGTCCGCGCTGCCGTCAGCAGCTATCTGTTCAAGCATACCAAGCGCAGCCCCATGGTGATTCCCATGGTGACCATGCTGTGAGCGCAAGATGATGTGTATTTAGTGCAATATAATGACAAAACCCCTTCCGCTGCTGCGGAGGGGGTTTTGTGCTGGGGGGAGCTCTGCCCCTCCCACTTTGCTATGCGGTTTATTCCCGGGGAGCATCCGGCGCTTCCGGGGGTTCCGGCGACGGAGAAGCTTCCCCGGCGATGGTGGGGATAAAGGCCCGGGCGATCTTTCCCCGGCCCCGGTGCTTGATATAAAAGTATCCGATGGTGCTGAACACCACGGCGCCGATGAAGTTTACGAACAGGTCCGCCATGGTGTCGTACAGGCCAATGTCCAGATACCCGTCGAAGCCCAGGTCCCGGCCGTTGACGGCCACGGAGGTGATATCGTCGATGGTGACGGGGATGTTGCTGTTGGTGGGGTCCAGCATCACGGAGGTGACGGAGTGGACAATGGTGTCCTTCTGCATGTCCATGTGGAACACCCGGTCCATGCCAAACTCGAAAAACTCCCACAGAACGCCCACGGTCATGGAAAAGCAGAAGGCGGCCAGGGCCACATATACCGGCGACAGCTGGAATTTGATGCGGCTGTTGCGGTTGAGGATATCGATCAGAGCAAAGCCTGTGGCGGCGCAGAGAAAGCCGGTGGTGGTGTGGAGCATGGAGTCCCAGTGGGGGTAGGTGATGAAATAGCAGCCCAGCTCGCCCAGAATTTCCGCCGCGAAGATAAACAGCAGGATGATGATCTCCAGGGTGGAGGGCAGCTCAATGCCGAAGTTCTGCTGGATGAAAAACGGCAGCATGAACAGCACCAGCACCAGCAGGCAGATAAACGCGCTTTCATACTCCTGCCGGATGATGGAGGACACCAGGGTGCCGATAACGATAAGACGCAGCACCAGATATACGGCAAACACAGCCGGCTGACGGCGGATGATGGGGCCCAGGTCCCGGAGGTTATGACGGGGCGGCTTGGGGGGATGTTTCATAACGGATTCCTTTCTCGTTGTGGTGTTGGCCTGATAGACAAAGAGCCGCAAAACTCGACGGTTCTGCGGCTCACTGGTACCCCCGACCAGACTCTAACTGGTGGCCTACCGCTTAGGAGGCGGTCGCTCTATACAACTGAGCTACGGAGGTATACGCCTATATTTTACTATCCGGAGCGCGGATTGTCAATGCGTAATTCCGATTGCGGGATCTGCGGCCGGAAAGACGGTTGCATTCCGACCGGGAGATGGTGTATGCTATGAAAAATGAGGGCCGCGGCCGGCCCGCGGGAGGTGCGTGATATGCGGTACGAAAACGGTTGGATTTTTGCGGACGGACGGTTCGTCCGGGGAGGCTTCTCTGTGGAAAACGGGCGGTTTGCCCATGTGCTGGAGGATATCCCGGGCCCGGCGGAGGATCTGGACGGGGCGCTGGTGATCCCGGGGCTGGTGGATATCCACGTTCACGGCTGCGCCGGTGCGGACTTCTCCGACGGGGACTATGCGGGCCTGGTGCGTATGGCCCGGCATCTGGCCCGGCGGGGCGTCACCTCCTTCGCTCCGGCCTCCATGACCCTGCCCTATGACACACTGGATAAGGCCTTTCACGCTGCGGCGCGGCTGCGCCGGGAGGGCCTTGCAGACGGGGCCCGACTGATGGGCATTCAGATGGAGGGACCGTTTCTCTCCCGGGAGAAACGAGGCTCCCAGAATCCGGCATATCTGCGTCTGCCGGACTGGGACAGGTTTTTGCGGCTGTATGACGCGGCGGAGGGACTGCTGCGCATTGTGGACGTGGCCCCGGAGCTGCCGGGGGCGGTGGAGTTTACCCGCCGTGCGTCGGAAAAATGCCGGGTGTCCGTGGCCCACACCGCCGCCGGATACGACCAGGCTGCCGCCGTGTTTGATGCGGGAGCCACCCATCTGACCCACCTGTTCAACGCCATGTCCGACATTCACCACCGCCATCCCGGCCCCATTGGGGCCGCATCGGAGCGGGAGAACGTCACGGCGGAGCTGATCTGCGACGGTATCCACGTCCATCCCAGCGCTGTGCGGATGGCTTTTCGGCTGTTCCCGGGGCGCATCTGCCTCATCTCTGACGCTCTGCGCTGCTGCGGTATGGCCGACGGGTCCTACTCCCTGGGCGGCCAGGAGATCCTTCTGTCCGGCGGGGTGGCCCGGCTGACCGGCGGCGCCATTGCCGGAAGTGCCGCCGACCTGTATCAGTGCATGCGCCGGGCCGTATCCTTCGGCATTCCTCGGGAGCAGGCCGTCTGGGCGGCCACGGCTCTGCCTGCCCGGGTGATCGGCCGGGAAAGCGAAACCGGCGCCATAGCCGACGGGCGGGCGGCGGATTTTGTGATCTGCGGCGGTGAGCTGGAGCCCGAGGCTGTGTACCTGGGCGGAAAACGCCTGGAACAAAGTGTCGGCCCTTTTGCACCCAGCCGGTGAAAATTCCCCCGAAAATCCATTGTGGACCGGGAGATTCTATGGTATAATGAGGAATCAATGTAAAATGGGCCTGTATGCCTGAGGGAGGGAACACCCTTGAACAAAAAGCTCACCAACGTCCTGCGTACCAACGTCACCCTGTATTTTATCTGCCTGGTGCTGTTTGCCCTGGCGGCTATCCCCTTTGATGTGCGCCTGGCCATCGGCGAGGGGGCAGCGGCGGTGCTGCTGCTGATCATCGCCCGGCGGCGCAGCCGCTCCGTGCAGCAGAGTATGCGCCAGTATATGGACCGCTTCACCGGCGGCATGGATTCCGCCCGGTCCAGCAACATGCTGTTTGCCCCGCTGCCTATGATGGTGTTCGATGCGGACACCCAGGCCGTGGTGTGGTGCAACGACGGCTTTCTGGAGCTGACGGAGCAGAAGGAGGGCGTGTTCGACGCCCATCTCAACGCCGTGGTTCCGTCGTTTTCCGTCCGTTGGCTGCTGGAGGGAAAAAACGAGTGCCCGGAGAACGTGGTGTGGAACCACCGGATCTATCGGGTGTACGGCGGCCTGACCCGCCCCACTCCGGACACCCCATCCACTATGGCCACGACCTATTGGATGGACGTTACCGATTCCGAGCAGCTGCGCCAGACCCTGCAGATGACCCGGCCTGTGGTGGCCATCCTGATGGTGGACAATTATGAGGATCTGATGAAGGCCTGCCCCGAGAGCAAGCGCTCCGCCGTGCTGGCCCAGCTGGAGGAAAAGCTGGACCAGTGGTCCGCCGGGGCCGACGGCCTGATGCTCCACTATGACCGGGACCGGTATCTGTTCGTGTTCGAGGAGCGCAGCTATTCCGACTATGCCCAGCACCGGTTCGCCGTGCTGGATACCGTCCGGGAGGTGGCGGCAGGCGGCGTGGCGGCCACTCTGTCCATCGGCGTGGGCCGGGATGCCGACAGCTTCGACGCCCTGTTTAAAAATGCGTCTCTGGCCCTGGAGATGGCCCTGAGCCGCGGCGGCGACCAGGCGGTGGTAAAGGACCGGATGAACTTCCAGTTTTACGGCGGCCGGGCCAAGACCACGGAAAAACGCACCAAGGTGAAATCCCGGGTCATGGCCAACGCCCTGGGCGAGCTGATGGATGACGCCCGTCAGGTGTACGTCATGGGCCACAGCTATGCGGATATGGATTCCCTGGGCGCGGCGGCGGGCGTGTGCTGCATTGCCCGCAAGCGGGGCAGAAAGTGCCAGATCGTCATTGACACGGAAAACAATGCCGTTCACCCTATGCTGCGCAAGCTGGCGGATCAGCCGGAGTATCACGGGGCCTTTATCACCGGCAGCGAAGCCTTTCTGAAGGTCCAGCCCGGCACCCTGCTGGTGGTGGTGGACACCAACCGCCCCGGCAGCGTGGAGTCCGAGCAGCTGCTGGAGACCTGCAACCGGGTGGCGGTCATCGACCACCACCGCCGGGGCAGCAGCTATATCGAAAAAATGGCTCTGAATTATCACGAGCCCTATGCCTCCTCCGCCTCGGAGCTGGTGACGGAGCTGCTGCAATACCTGGTGGAGCCGGGGGACATTCTCAAGTGCGAGGCGGAGGCCCTGCTGGCCGGTATCGTGCTGGATACCAAGAATTTCACCAACCGCACCGGCGGCCGCACCTTTGAGGCGGCGGCCTATCTGCGCCGGGCCGGGGCCGATACCTCCGACGTGCAGCGGATGTTCCAGGGGGACCTGAAATCCATGATCGCCCGGTACGACATTATCCGGCAGGCCCAGCTGTACCGCGGGGATCTGGCCATTGCGGCCCTGGACACCACCTGCGACCGGGTGACGGCCGCCAAGGCCGCCGACGAGCTGCTGACCCTCAAGGGTATCCGGGCCTCCTTTGTCCTGTATCCCAAGGACCAGGGGGTGTACATTTCCGCCCGCTCTCTGGGCGAGGTCAACGTGCAGGTCATTGTGGAGGCTCTGGGCGGCGGCGGCAATTCCACTACCGCCGGGGGCCAGCTGAACACTCCGAACATTGCCGTTGCCCGCACGGCTCTCCTGCGGGCCATTGACGAGTATTTTGAAAAGTAATATAGCAAATAGGAGGAACCAATCATGAAAGTGATCTTACAGAAGGATATCCGCGGCAAGGGCAAGAAGGGCCAGATGATCGAGGTGGCCGAGGGCTATGCCCGCAACTTCCTGCTGCCCAAGGGCGACGCCATTCCTGCCACCGCCGACGCCATGAACACCATGCGCCTGCAGGAAAAGGCCAAGGCCAAGGCCGATGCCGAGGCAAAGGCCGCGGCTCAGGCTATTGCCGAGCAGCTCAAGGGCATTCAGGTGAAGATCCCCTGCAAGGGCGGCGAGGGCGGCAAGCTGTTCGGCTCCGTCACCACCAAGGAGATCTCCGCCGCGCTGAAGGAGCAGTTCGGCCTGGAGCTGGACAGCAAGAAGCTGGTGCTGCCTGACGCCATCAAGTCCTTCGGCGGCTACCAGGTCAAGGCCAAGCTGGGCTATGAGATCAGCGGCCTGGTGAACGTTCTGGTCTGCGAGGCCAAGTAAAGCAAAAAACCCTTACAGCTTATGGAAAGGAGCGGATTCTCATGCCCACGGATGAATTGCTGATTCGCCAGATGCCCCACTCTCCGGAGGCGGAGCAGGCGGTGCTGGGCTCTATGCTCATCGACGCCGACTGCGTGAAGGACGTGATGGATAAGCTCCAGCCGGAGGACTTCTATCTGCGCCGGAATCGGGAGATCTTCGAGACCATCTATTCCATGTTTGTCTACTCCAAGCCCATCGACGGCGTTACCGTGGCGGGAGAGATGGAGCGGGCGGGCCTGTCCACCGACGACACCCGGAGCTATCTGGTCCAGCTGATGGAGGTAACCCCCACCAGCGCCAACGTCATGGAATATGTCCAGATCGTCCGGGAAAAGGCCCTGCTGCGGGCGGTGGCCGCCGCCGCGTCGGACATCACCGCCATGGTCCAGGAGGGCGCCGGGGAGGCGTCCAAGGTTCTGGAGGCGGCGGAGCAGAAGATCTATGCCATCCGCCGGGGCCGCAGCGCTCAGAACATGGTGCCCATCAGCGTGGTGCTGCAATCCGTCCTGGAGCGGCTGGGAGAGCTTACCGCCGCCGGCGGAGAGACTATGCCAGGGCTGACCACCGGTTTTTCCGACGTGGACCGGAAGATCAACGGCCTGAATAAGTCGGACCTGCTGCTGCTGGCCGGCCGCCCCGGTATGGGCAAGACCAGTATGGGCCTGAATGTGGCGGTGAACGCCGCCAAGGCCAGCCGGAAAACCGTGGCCGTGTTCTCCCTGGAAATGTCCCGGGAGCAGCTGGTGACCCGGCTGCTGGCTGGGGAGGGGCTTATCGACAACACCCGGCTGGTCACCGGGAACCTGCGGGAGAGCGACTGGGTCCGCATTGCCGAGGGCGCGTCTACCCTCAGCCGTCTGGACATCCGCATCGACGACAACCCCCTGCTGACGGTGGCGGACATGAACGCCAAGTGCCGCCGTCTGGACGATCTGGGCCTAGTGGTCATCGACTATCTGCAATTGATGACCTCCGCCGGGGGCAAGGGCTACAGCGGCGAAAACCGCCAGCAGGCGGTGTCGGACATCAGCCGTATGCTGAAGATCATGGCTAAAGAGCTGCAGGTGCCGGTGCTGTGTCTGTCCCAGCTGTCCCGTGCCAATGAAAAGCGGGACGACAAGCGGCCCATGCTGTCGGACCTCCGCGAATCCGGCGCCATCGAGCAGGACGCCGACATCGTTATGTTCCTGTACCGGGACGATTATTACAACAGCGATTCCGAAAAGCGCAACATTGCCGAGTGCATCGTGGCCAAAAACCGCCACGGCGAGACCGGCAAGGTGGAGCTGCGGTGGCTGCCGGAATACACCTCCTTCGGCACCCTGGAAAACCGCTATCAGGAGGAAGGATAATGGACCTGCGTCCGTTTATGGAGCGGTGGGGCATGCTGCCCCCCTCCGGCGGCACCATGCTGGTGGCCGTGTCCGGGGGGCGGGACTCCGTGTGCCTGCTGCACTATCTGGCCACCATGCCCCGGGATTTTTCCGTGGCGGCGGCCCATCTGGACCACGGCCAGCGGCCCACGGCAGGCCGGGACGTGGCCTTTGTCCGGCAGCTGTGCCGGGAGCTGGACGTTCCCCTGACGGTGGAGCGGGCGGACGTGCCCGCCCTGGCCCGGCAGCGGGGTGTCGGCCTGGAGGAGGCCGGACGCATGGCCCGGTACGACTTTTTCCGCCGCACAGCGGACAGCCTGGGCGCTCAGCGCATTGCCACCGCCCACCATGCCGCCGACCAGGCGGAGACAGTGCTGCTGAACCTGGTCCGGGGCACCGGGATGCAGGGCCTGGCAGGAATCCCCCCGGTGCGGGGCCGGATCGTCCGCCCCCTGCTGGAAACCTCCCGGGAGGACATCGAGACATACCTGGAAGTCCACCGTCTGTCCCACGTGGAGGATGAGACAAACCGGGACACCGCCCTGCGGCGGAACCTGCTGCGCCGGGAGGTCATGCCCCGGCTGGCGGAGCTTCACGACGGGGCCGCCGCCAGCATCTGCCGCACGGCGGAGCTGCTGCGGCGCGAGGACGCGTTTCTGGACTCTCTGGCGGCAGCATATCTGCCGCAGGAGGGACTGTCCGCCAGCCGGGAGAGGCTGCTGTCCGCGCCGGAGGTGCTGCGGCTGCGGGCCCTGCGCCTGCTGGCGGAGCGGCTGCCGGTGGGGAAGAAGGACTTCACCGCCGCTCACTATCGGGCGCTGGCCGATCTGCTGGAGGGGGGCGGTATGCTGACCCTGCCGGCCAGGGCCTGCGCCGTGTGCCGGGGGAAGACGCTGACGCTTCTGCCCCCCGGGCCGCCGCTTGCCCCCGTGGTCCTGCACCCAGGGAAGAATTTTTGGGGAGAATACACAATTTCCGTTCGGAAAACCGCCGGAAATTTTTCTCGCAGAAGCGATACAATTGTTCTGAACTGTGATAAGATAGACGGTGCGCTTTCTGTGCGGCCCTATCGGGGGGCCGACCGGCTGACCCTGCCCGGCAGCCGGGGCGGGCGCAGCGTCAAGCGTCTGCTGGCGGACCGGGGGATTCCTCCGGAAAAGCGCGGGCGCATCCCGGTGCTGTGCGTCGGGGACCGGCCTGCCGCCCTGTGGGGCGTGGGCACGGATGTTGAATTTCTGCCGGAGAAAACCGGCCTATATACAGAGATTACTGTATCAACAAATGGAGGAAACCACAATGGCTAAGAGCAATATGGACCAGGATATTCTGAAGGTCCTCATCACCCAGGACGAGATCCAAGCCCGCATCCAGGAGCTGGGCGACCGGCTGTATGAGCGGTTCCACGACAAGAACCCCATGTTCGTGGGCGTTCTCAACGGGTGCTTCATCTTTATGGCGGACCTGGTCCGCGCCGCCCAGCTGAAAAGCGAGGTGGAATTCATCGGCCTGTCCTCTTATAAAAACGCTACCAAGTCCTCCGGCAGCGTCCAGATCACCCGGGACCTGCAGCGGGACATCAACGGCCGGGACATCATCGTGGTGGAGGACATTCTGGACTCCGGCAACACCCTGGCCTTTTTGAAGGACTATATGCTGGCCAAGGGGGCCAAGAGCATCACCATCGTTACTCTGCTGGATAAGCCCGCCCGCCGGGAGAAGGCCATCACCGCCGACCTGGCCGGGTTCGTGGTGCCCGACGAGTTCGTGGTGGGCTACGGCCTGGATTACTGCCAGCAGTACCGCAATATGCCCTATATCGGCGTTCTGAAGCCGGAGGTCTATACCAAGTAACAATCGGGCATCGGCCCAGTGGAGGAAGGGAGGAGCATTCCTGTGGAAGAACAAGAAAAGCGCCCCATTGGGGGCAAACGCTTGGCCCCGGAGGACAGGGGCAGCTTTTGGAGCAACTGGGGCTATCTGATCGTTACCGCCGCGGTGATCGTGGTGCTGTTCAAGGTGATCTTCCAGCTGAGCTGGGTGCCCTCCGGGTCCATGGAGACCACCATTCCGGAGCACACCCTGCTGATCTCGTGGCAGCTGCCGTATATGGTGTCGGACCCCACGCCGGAGCGGGGGGATATCGTCACCTTCTGGAGCGACGAGCTGAACAAGCTGCTGGTGAAGCGGGTGGTGGGTCTGCCAGGGGACGACATTGCGTTCCGGGACGGCTATACCTATGTCAACGGTGAGATGCTGGATGAGGCGTATCTGCCCAGGCAGGGCATTACCCAGTCCAACGCCAGCTTCCAGGTGCCGGAAGGCTGCGTCTTTTTCATGGGCGACAACCGCACCGGCTCCAACGATGCCCGGTTCTGGAACGAACCTTATATTTCCGTGGACCACATCCGGGCCCGGGTGATGGTGGGCATTTCCGTCCTGCCGGACAACAGCTGGCGGGGCGTCCGCGTCATTCATTAAAAGAGAGGGGGACCTTTATTGACTGCCAAGCGAAAATTCGGCTGGGGGGCCGCGCTGCTCCTGCTGCTGGCTGCATGCTTCGTATACTACCTGGTGACGGGCATGCGCAGCGCCGGCACCATCAGCTATGCCCAGCTGCGGCAGCTGTTTCAGGACGAGAAGGTCCAGGAGTTTGCCATCAGCAACACCCGGCTCACAGCCAAGCTCCAGGACGGCAGCACCGTCAGCTGTGATCTGTATGATTTCCAGGTGTTTTACAACGACCTGAACGATCTGGTGGTGCAGCAGAACCAGCAGGGGATCATCAAGGACTATACCTATCGCGCCGACCACTCTACCAATTGGCTGCAGATCCTGCTGCCCTATGTGGCGGTGATTCTGGGATTCATCCTGCTGATGAATCTGATGGCCCGGATGACCGGGGCAGGCCCCGGCGGGGCCCAGGACCGGATGTCACACTTCGGCGACGCCCGGATCCAGGACGTGCCCCAGGACAGCAAGGTTTCCTTCCGTGATGTGGCGGGCGCCGACGAGGAGAAGGAGGAGCTCCGGGAGATCGTGGAGTTCCTGCGCCAGCCGGATAAATACCTGGCCCTGGGGGCCCGCATCCCCAAGGGCGTGCTGCTGGTGGGCCCTCCGGGCACCGGCAAGACCCTGCTGGCCAAGGCCGTGGCCGGTGAAGCAGGGGTGAAATTCCTTTCCATCTCCGGCTCCGATTTTGTGGAGATGTATGTAGGCGTGGGTGCGTCCCGGGTCCGGGACCTGTTTCACCAGGCCAAGCAGAATTCCCCGGCTATCATTTTTATCGACGAGATCGACGCCGTGGGCCGCCAGAGAGGCAGCGGCCTGGGCGGCGGCCACGACGAGCGGGAGCAGACCCTGAATCAGCTGCTGGTGGAAATGGACGGCTTTGCCGCCAACCAGGGCGTGGTGGTCCTGGCTGCCACCAACCGGGTGGACATTCTGGACCCGGCCCTGCTGCGCCCCGGACGGTTCGACCGCCAGGTGTATGTGGGCCTGCCGGATATCAAGGGCCGCCAGGAGATCCTGGCCGTCCACGCCAAGAACAAGCCCCTGGCGGAGGATGTGGACCTGGAGAAGCTGGCCAAGGGCACCTCCGGCTTTACCGGCGCAGACCTGGAAAACCTGCTGAACGAGGCGGCCCTGCTGGCCGGACGCCGGGACGAGAAGGCCATCACCATGGCCGACCTGCAGCAGTCCGTCATCAAGGTCATCGCGGGCCCCGAGAAGCACAGCCGGGTGATCCCCGAGCACGAGCGCCGGCTCACCGCCTATCACGAGGCGGGCCACGCCGTGGTGATGCACACCCTGCCGGATCTGGACCCCGTGCATCAGATCACCATTGTGCCCCGGGGCCAGGCAGGCGGCATGACCATCTTCCTGCCCGACGAGGATCGCAGCTATCTGTCCCGCACCCATCTGCTCAACAGCATTGCGGGGCTTCTGGGCGGCCGGGCGGCGGAGCAGCTGGTGCTGGGAGATATCTCCACCGGCGCGTCCAACGACATCAGCCGGGCCACCCAGCTGGCCCGGAAAATGGTGGGGACTTACGGCATGTCCGACCGCATGGGCAGCGTGGCCTTTGACGCGGGACACGACGAGGTGTTCATCGGCCGGTCCATGGCCCAGACCCGCCCCTATTCCGAGGAAACGGCGGCGGAGATGGACCGGGAGATCCGCCGCATCCTGGACGAGGCCTATGGCCGCTGCACGGAGATTCTGGAAAAATACCGCCCTCAGCTGACAGAGGTGGCGGAGTTCCTGCTCCAGCATGAGACCATGACAGCTCAGGAATTTGAACAGATTTTCGCATCCAAGGACAAGAAATAACGGCAAAAAAGAGAGCACCGCTACGGCGGTGCTCTTTTTTTTGATTGCGGGTGGGTTATTGGTCCTCCTCGGTGAAGTGGACGTGGGAGAAAATGTGGTCCTGGCAGAAGCAGCGGTAGCCGACGCATTTGCTGCAATAGCGGAATTGCAGGTCGGGATAGTCCGTGTCCGTGCGGCCGCAGACGGCGCATTTGTGGTGATAGCCCTTTTGCTGCTGCTGTTGCCGCACGGCCTTTTTGAAGTTTACCGTCTGGGGCGCGTGCCGGTATTTCCGGCGCTGGATAAACGCGTCAATAGCGGGCCAGATGAACACCAGGAAGTTCAGCAGCGCCACCACCGGCAGGATGGCTCCCAGCCAGCTGCCTGCCAGCAGGGACTGCACGATGCCGATGACGAACACTGCGATATCCAGCCACGCCAGCCATTTGATCTTCACGGGGATGAAGAAGAACAGCAGCAGCTGGGTGTCCGGAAACAGGAAGGCAAAGGCCAGGAACATGGACAGGTTCACATATCCCGTTCCACCCACAGAATAGCCTACGCCGGAAATGGCGGAGGCGGCCAGGGTGGCGATCACCGTCAGAAGCACGCCGCTCCAGTAATAGAGGTTGAAGCGGGCGGTGCCCCACTGTCGCTCCAGGGACGAGCCGATCCAGTAGTAGAAATACAGGCTGATGGCCAGCCAGAAGGGACTGGAGCTGGTGGGGACGAAAATAAAGGTGACGATGCGCCAGAGCTCCCCGTGGAGCACCTTGCTGCCGTTGAGATACAGGAAGCTCACGGCATTGGCGTCGGTGCGCATGGTCAGCAGCATCAGCACATAGACCACCACATTGCCGATGATGATCCAGCGCATAAGGTCCGGAATACCGAACCGGGGATGCCGGGCGCAGAAGCGGTCGGCGGCGTCATAGAGCTTTTTCAAGGGGAAATTCCTCCAATACGATTCAAGTGGCTCTATTGTAACCGATTGCGGGTGAAAAGTCATTACCTTTTTTTGAACATTTGGTTCCCGGCGCTATGCAAAAGGGCAAAAACGTGGTAAAATAACAGTAGCTTGTCAAAAAAGTAATTTTTGACAAGCTACTGTGCGGTTTTTTAGAACTTAAAAAGTTCTAAAAAACCTGTGATTGCAAACGAAAGACACCCCTGATGGGTTTCTTTCGTAACTATCTTCCTTTCCGATAGCGGAAGGTTTCCGTTTTTTCGACGGTCTTATAACTGTTTAATCGCTTTGAAAGGGGGCGGCGATGTGTTCAAGCGGGTATATGTGGAGATCACCAATGTGTGCAACCTCTCCTGTTCCTTCTGCCCCGGCACCGGCCGCCCGGCGCGGTTCCTGGCCCCGGCGGAGTTCCGGATCCTGGCGGAAAGGCTCCGGGGCCACACGGAGTATCTGTACCTCCATGTGATGGGGGAGCCGCTGCTGCACCCGCAGCTGGAGGAGCTCCTGGCCATTGCCCGGGAGCTGGGCTTCCGGGTGTGTGTCACCACCAACGGGACGCTGCTGCCCCGGCGGGGACAGGCCCTGTCCGGCGTGCATAAGGTCAGCGTATCCCTCCACAGCTTCGAGGGAAACGACTGCCCCGGCAGCATGGAGGAATATCTTTCCGGCGTGTGGGATTTCTGCCGCCGGGCCTCGGCGGAGGGGACTCTGTGTGCCCTGCGCCTGTGGAACATCGGCGGGCGGGACAGCTGCAACGGTCAGGTGCTGGCCTTCCTGGGGGAACAGCTGGGCCGGGACGTGCTGTCTATCCCCACGGACCGCCGGGGGAACCGGCGGCTTTCCACGAATATTTTCCTGGAGCAGGCGGAAAAATTTGATTGGCCGGACCCGGAGGCTCCGGAGAGCGGCGCGGAGTTCTGCCACGGGCTGCGGCAGCAGCTGGCTGTTTTGTGCGACGGCACGGCGGTGCCTTGCTGCCTGGACGGAGAGGGACGCATGGCCCTGGGGAATCTGTTTGACCAGCCGGTGGAGGAGATTCTGGCATCGCCACGGGCTGCGGCCATCCGGGAGGGCTTCTCCCGCCGCCGTCCGGCGGAGGAGCTGTGCCGCCGGTGCGGCTATGCCGCGAGGTTTTAGGATATGGATGCAATACAGGAAAAACTCAACCGGCTGCCCGGGGCGCTGCTGCCCTGGTACCGAGAAAACCGCCGGGTGCTGCCCTGGCGGGAGCAGGTGTCCGCCTACCGGACCTGGGTGTCGGAGATCATGCTGCAGCAGACCCGGGTGGCGGCGGTGATCCCGTATTTTCAGCGGTTCATGGCGGCGTATCCGTCGGTGGAGGTTTTGGCCGCCTGCGACGAGGGGCAGCTGATGAAGCTGTGGGAGGGCCTGGGCTATTACAGCCGGGCCCGGAATCTGCGCCGGGCGGCGCAGATCGTCGCGGAGCAGTACGGCGGGGCGTTTCCCCGGACGTATGAGGAGCTGACCGCCCTGCCCGGCATCGGGGACTATACCGCCGGGGCTATTTTGTCCATCGCCTTTGGGGAGCCTGTCCCGGCGGTGGACGGCAACGTGCTGCGGGTGGCGGCCCGGGTAGGCGGCTGCCGACTGGACATTCTGGACCAGAAAAACCGGCGGCAGTTCCGGCGGTGGATGGAGGCGGCTATGCCACAGGAAGCCCCGGGGGCCTTCAACCAGGCGCTGATGGACCTAGGAGCCGGGGTGTGCCTGCCCAACAGCGCGCCCCTGTGCGATAGCTGCCCGGCGGCGGCATTCTGTGCCGCCCGGGAGCAGGGCTGCCAGCGGGAGCTGCCGGTGCGGGCCCCGAAGAAGGAGAAGCGCCGGGAGGAAAAAACCGTGTTCCTGCTGCTGGGGCCGGAGGGGGTGGCCCTGCGGCAGCGGCCGGATACCGGACTTCTGGCGGGGCTGTGGGAATATCCTCATGTTCCCGGACGGCTGACGGAGGAGCAGGCGGCGCAGCAGCTGCGCGCCTGGGGCCTGACGGCCCACCGGTGGCTGCGGCAGCTGGAGGCCAGGCACCTGTTCACCCACATCCGCTGGGACATGACCGGCTACCTGGTGCAGGTGGAGGGCCGGGGGCCGGCGGATTGGCTCTGGGCCGATGGGACGATACGGGCCCGGCTGGCGGTGCCCTCCGCCTTTGAAAAATTCACGCGGGCCCTGCCCGCAGAAGGAGAATGACGATGGCGCAGCTTTATTTCAAATATGGGGCCATGGGCTCCAGCAAAACCGCCAACGCTCTGATGGCGCGGTTCAATTACGAGGAGCGGGGCCAGGAGACCCTGATGGTGAAGCCCCGCCTGGACACCCGGGACGGAGATCACATGGTTACCTCCCGCATCGGCCTGACCCATCCCTGTGTGTATTTTGACGAAATGCGGGCCCGGCCCGATGAGGAATTGCAGAAATACGCCTGCATCATCATTGACGAGGCCCAGTTTCTCACCAAGGATGAGGTATTTTACCTGGTCCACCTGGTGGACGACTGCGGCATCCCCGTGCTGTGCTACGGCCTGAAGGCAGACTTCCGGGGCCAGCTGTTCGAGGGCAGCTATTATCTGCTGGCTATGGCGGACAAGCTGGAGGAGGTCAAGACCGTCTGCTGGTGCGGCAAAAAGGCGGCCTTCAACGCACGGTTTGACGGACAGGGCCGGGTGGTGAAGGAGGGCGAGCAGGTGGTGCTGGGGGCCAACGACCGGTATACCAGCCTCTGCCGCCGCCACTGGATGGCAGGGGACCTGGGCCCGGACTTCGATATTCACAAGGTATGAGATGCACCCTTTGCCCCCGGCTGTGCGGCGCGGAGCGCACGGAGACGGCGGGAAGCGGCTTCTGCCGGATGCCGGCAGGGCCGGTGGTGGCCCGGGCGGGGCTCCACATGTGGGAGGAGCCCTGCATCAGCGGCACCCGGGGCAGCGGCACGGTGTTCTTCTCCGGCTGCACCCTGGGCTGCGTATTCTGCCAGAACCATGAGATCTCCGCCCAGGGCGTGGGAAAGCCCGTGTCTGTGGACCGGCTGCGGGAGATCTTCCGGGAGCTGATCCGGCAGGGCGCTCACAACATCAACCTGGTGACGCCGGGACACTTCGCTCCCTGGGTGGCTCAGGCCCTGGAGCCGTCCCTGCCGGTGCCGGTGGTGTGCAACACCGGCGGCTATGAGCGGGTGGAGACGCTCCGCCTGCTGGAGGGCAAGGTGCAGGTATATCTGCCGGACATGAAATACGCCCTGGAGGAGCCGGCCCGGCGGCTGTCCGGCGCCGGAGACTACCCCGCCGCGGCGCGAAGCGCCATATGCGAGATGTTCCGCCAGACGGGACCCTATCAGCTGCGGGACGGCCTGCTGGTGCGGGGGGTGCTGATCCGACACCTGGTGCTGCCGGGACAGCTGGATAATACCCGCCGGGTCATTGACTGGGTGGCGGAGACCTTCCGGCCCGGGGAGGTACTGTTTTCCCTGATGAGCCAGTACACGCCCCAGCCCGGAGCCGTGGGCCCGCTGGCCCGCCACGTTACCCGGGCGGAGTATCGGGCGGCGGCAGCCTATATGGAAAACTGCGGCATCCGCGACGGCTTCACCCAGGAGCGCACCTCCGCCCGGGAGGAGTATACCCCGGCGTTTGACCTGACGGGGGTGTAAATGCTGCCCACTTCAATAGATGATTTTTGAGTTTCTGCAAAAAAGTACTTGCTTTTTCCGTAAGTGTACATTATAATGGTGGTAGCGAATGAGGTAATGGAGGGTTATGTTACCATGAAAAAGATTCTTGCTATGCTGACGGTTATTGTGATGCTGGGCTGCATGCTCTCCGTCACTGCCTTTGCCGACGGCGGCTATGTCCCCAGTCCCAAGCATGACGACAACACCGATACCACGCCCACCTCTCCCCAGACCGGTTACGACCTGGGCATCGGCAGCGTGGTGATGACCATTGCCGTCAGCGGCGGCGTGGCCTATGTCTGCACCAAAAAGGCCCGTGCCCGGGCATAAAACGTCCCCATTTTATAAAGAAGGAGCCCCATAAATGCTGTGCCGTTTATGGGGCCTTTTTTCCGTTCTGAACAAAGGAGAAATGTCCTATGAAGCGTCCTGTGCGCATCCTGCTGACGGTGGTGGCCGTTATTGCGGTGATCGTGTGTGTTTTCTGCATTCTGTTTATCGTCCAGTATGTCCGGGGCAAGTCTGTCAGCGATAAGCTGGGCAGCGGCGTCCGCTCCGGCCAGGTGGTGGAGCCCCTGGACCCCCAGGACGACGGCAAATATATGGCCATCAATGTGGACTTTGACAGCCTCCACGACGTCAATCCGGAAATCTACGCCTGGATCGAGGTGCCCGGCACCAACATCAACTACGCCGTGGTCCAGAGCGCCGCAGACGACCTGTTTTACGACGATCACGGGGTGGATCGGTCCTATTACTCCGGCGGCAGCATTTTTTCCCAGCGGTACAACACCACTACCTTTCAGGACCCGGTGACGGTGCTGTATGGCCACAACCGCCAGTCCCAGACCATGTTTGCCCAGGTGAACAACTTTGCCGATGCGGCGTTTTTCGCCAAAAACCAGAAAATCTTCGTTTACACCCCGGACAAGGTGTATGAATACACCATTTTCGCCGCCTATCCCCACTCCAGCGAGCATCTGCTGCTGTGCCACGACTTCACGGACCCCCAGCAGTTCGCCGACTACTTCGCCTCCCTGGGGGAGGCCATCAACGCCAACTACCGCCGGGAGCTGTTTCCCCAGGCCGGGGACAAGGTGCTGACCCTGTCCACCTGCTACCGCCAGAACCGCATGCAGCGGTTTCTGCTCCAGGGTGTGCTGACGGAGACGTATGACGTGGTCAAATAAACGACCCCAATGAGATAAGGAGACCCTATGGAACAGGAAAAACAGACCCAGCCGGAACAGAAGAAAAAGCGCCTGTCCACGCCGCTGCTGATTTTCATCATCCTTATGGCGGTGACGCTGACGCTGTGCGCCGTGGTGGCGGGGATCTGGCTCCACGGGCGCAGCAGCCTGCGGAACCAGGGCGCGGCCCCCACCGACACCCCTGACGATACCCAGCAGCTGGACAGCTACACCGTCCTCCACGACGGCAAATACTACCGCTATAAGGACCATATGGTGAATCTACTGCTTATCGGCGTGGATTCCGACAATAAGCCTGCCGCGCCCCTGCCCTATGGCAGCGACAACCAGGCGGACGTGATCCTGGTGGCGGCCCTGGACACCGACGCCAACCAGATGACACTGATTTCCGTGTCCCGGGACACCATGTGCGATATTGCGGTGCTGGACCAGAACGGTCAGGTGTCCGGCGCGGCCCACACCCAGCTGGCCCTGTCCTACTCCAACGGAGACGGCCTGTATGAGAGCTGCCTCCTGTGCCAGGAGGCGGTGTCCCAGCTGTTTTACGGCTTGCAGTTCGACGGCTGCGCCGCCTTTTATATGGGCGGCATCGGGCGGCTCAACGACGCCGTGGGCGGAGTCACCGTCAGTGTGCTGGACGACTATCCCTTCACCGATGTTCCCGCCGGGTGGAACATGTACCCGGGCCAGGATGTGACCCTTACCGGGCGGCAGGCGCGGCTGTATATCCAGGCCCGCCGGGGCGACGCCACCGGCAACGAGGACCGCATGAAGCGTCAGAAGCAGTATATGCTGGCCCTGATCAGCCAGGCCAAGGACCGGGTGGCGGCCAGCCCCGCCAGCGTCGTTCCTCTGTATAACGCCGTCAGCGACTATGTGCTGACGGACCTGGACCTGGGCAAGCTGTCTTATCTGGCCACCCAGGCTGCGGGCATGAGCTTTTCCGGGGACATGCTCCGGGTTACCGGCGATGCTGTTCTGGGCCAGGGCAACCGGGTGGAGCTGACGGTGGATCAGCAGGCCCTGTACGACCTGATTCTGGACGTGTTCTACGAAGAAATACCGGCTCCCACGGACACCGCCGGGGAATGACCGCGCATAAATCAGCCCCTCCGGCCTGGGCCGGAGGGGCTGATCGTTCAGTCGATGATGCGGCTGAAGCTCATGCCGCTTTTCTGCATGTGCACGTCCAGACGGACCCGGTCGCCGCGGATATAGCTGCGGGTGTACTCATAAATGCGGCCATCCTCGGTGCGGGTGCGGCGCTGATGGTAAAAGGCACAGCTGCCGGGCTCCACGCCCAGAAGGCTGGCCCGGGGGGCATCCAGGATCACGGATTCATAGGTATCCTCTGCGGAAAACGGTGTGATGCCCACATGGTACAGCAGACTGTAGAAGCTGTGGGTCTGGACCATCTCCCGGGTGAGATTGGGATAGATGTACTGGGGATAGTAGGAGGTTTCCAGGATCAGCGGCTCCCCGTCCACATTGCGGATGCGGGTGAAGCAATAGACGTGGGTGCCCTCCTGCAGGTCCATCCGCTGGCAGATGGCCCGGGTGGGGATCACCACGCCGAAATCCACCAGGGTGGACGACGGCGTCTTGCCCAGGGAGGAGACCTCCGTGGTGAAGGAGTAGCGCACGCCCCGGCGGTTGCTGTTGGGGTCGGCCACGAAGGTGCCCTTGCCCCGCTTGCGGACCACCAGGCCCTCGTCCTCCAGCTCGCCGATGGCCTGGCGGGCGGTGTTGCGGCTGATATCCAGCGCCCGGCACAGCTCCGCCTCCGACGGCAGCAGGTCCCCGATCTTCAGCGCGCCGGAGGAGATCTCCCGCTTGATGATGCCCACCAGCTGGGCGTACAGGGGAATGTTGCTGCTCAGGGACAGCCGGCTGTCCAGGATCGCGTTGTGTTCCATAAGATAAGACCTACCTTTTTCGGCACAGTGTTGTACTGCGTACATTCGGGATATTCTGATTGTACCATATACGTTTGGAAAAAGATAGTCCTATTTTACAATTTTGATACACAATTGCTACGAAACCCGTTAAATAATAAACGAAGCGCGGTTACTTTTTTTCTTCCATGGTCTTTTGCAGCCGGTTCAGCCGGCGGATGATCATGGCGGTGCAGATGATCACCACCACGCAGGCCACGAAGAACATGCCCATGACACTGTCGTGATAGCTGCAATAGCGCAGGGCCAGCCATGCGGCCACAAGCAGCAGAACATATCTCCATACAGCCTTGAATAGCTTGCCCCAGTCCAGATCAGGTGCGTTTCCCATGGCGGGCTCCTCCTTTTATGTTTCAGAATATCTCTTATTATACAGCACGATGCACAAAGAAGTAGTTACAAAACGGATACAAATCAAAAAAACAACCGTTAAATGCAGATACCGGCAGGGAATCCCCCGCCGGTATCTGAGTGCTTCAAAAAAGTCAGTCGCCTTCCCGCATACGGTAGCCCACGCCCACCTCGGTGAAGATGTACTGGGGCTGGCCGGGCGTCTCCTCGATCTTGCGGCGGATATTGGCCATGTTCACCCGCAGGATCTGGTTGTCGGCCTTGGCCTTGGGACCCCACAGCTCCCGGATGATGAAGTCATAGGTCAGCACCTTGCCGGCATATTTGCCCAGCAGGGCCACGATCTTGTATTCGTTCACCGTCAGCTTGGCGTTTTCACCCCGGATCAGCACCTGATGCTTGTCATAGTCGATGGTCAGGTCCCCGGCGGTGAATTTGCCGGACTGGGCGATCTGGGAATTGGCCAGGGTGGTGCGGGTATGGCGGATGGCGGTGCGGATGCGGGCCAGCAGCTCGGAGGTGCCGAAGGGCTTCACCAGATAGTCGTCGGCACCGTAATCCAGGGCGTCCACCTTGTCGTGCTCATGGTTCCGGGCGGACACCACCACCACCGGCAGGTTGGACCATTTGCGCACGGACTTGAGCACCTCCATGCCGTCCATATCCGGCAGGCCCAGGTCCAGAACGATCAGGTCCGGGCAGTGGGAGGCGATCATGGTCAGCGCTTCTTCACCGCTGCCCACGATGATGGTGTCATACCCATTGGCGTTGAGGACCATGGAGATGAAGTTGCTGATGCTCTGCTCATCCTCCACGATCAAAATCTTATCCTTGATCTTCATGTTCTTCCTCCTCCAGGGGTAGGTCCACGGTGAACCGGGCGCCGCCCCCCTTTTTGTTTTCTCCGTTTATTTTGCCGCGGTGGGCTGCCACCACGGTTTTGCACACGGACAGGCCAATGCCCATGCTGCGGGTGCTGTCTCCCTGCTGGGCGCTCTGGGTGCCGTCGAACAGGTTGTGCAGCCGAAGCTCCGGAATGCCGCGGCCGTTGTCCTCCACGGTGAACCGGGCCCACCGGCCGCGCTTTTCCAAGGACACCGTTACCTGGGTGGTGGTGACGCCGTGAACGGCGGCGTTTTCCAGAAGGTTCGTCAGCACCTGCTGGATCAGCAGCGGGTCCATGGGCACCAGAAAGAAGTCCTCCGGCAGGTCCACCCGCACGTCGATTTGAGGATAGCTCCGCCGGAATTTGCCCACAGCGCCCTCAATGACCTCCTCCGCTGCCTCTGGGGTCTTGGTGACCCGGGCGTCCTCTCCCGCGCCGATGCGGGTGATGGACAGGAGGTTCTCCACAATGTGGATGAGCCATTGGGCCTCCTCGTTGGCGTTTTGCAGCAGCTCCCGCCGCTGCTGCGGTGTCAGCTCGGCATCCTGCTCCAGCAGGACGTTGGTGGCCCCCACAATGCCTGTCAGCGGGGTGCGGATATCGTGGGATACGGCCCGCAGAAGGTTGCTGTGGATCTTTTCCCGCTCAGCCTCCCGTTCCATCTCGCTGACTCGCTTGGCCCGGCTGGTAACGATGCCGGTGGCAACGCAAATAGTCATCATCACCAAAAACGTCAGCGGGAAGCCGGCCAGCGTGAAGCTGACCTCCCAATACGGCGGGGTGAAGATATAGTCCACGCTGAGCACTGCGAACACGGCGATGGTCAGACTGAAAAAGAAGCCTTCCGTCAGCAGAGCCGTCAGGAATACGTCCAGCAGAAAGATCATGGACACATAGCTGGTGTCGTTTTGGGGATCGAAGTTCCGCAGCACCAGGCAGCAGATCACCGACACCAGATACAGCGACACGGACACGATGAAGTCCTTTCCGGAATAGGACAGCATGTCCGTCCGGAACAGGCGGGTCCGCTTCAGCCACTCCCGGGGCCAGCGGATCTGAAAGTGCTTCAAGGTCAATTACCCCTCTCCCCTAGTTGATGACAGTATTGTATCATATATCCGCGTTAAGAAAACGCTAAAAACGCGTTAAGATGATAGATTTTTTTCGACAAAACTGTGAGGCCGCGATTTCAGGCGCTTTCCCCGGGCTTGTTCATAAGTTTTTCATTTGCATAGCCGGGGGCGGTGTGGTATACTATATAGGTATTTGTATATTCTGGTGCTTTGCACCTTTTTTATCAGCAGAAAGGAATCAAACTATGGGACTGATCCAGAAAATTTTCGGAACCTACAGCCAGCGGGAGCTGAAGTCCATTTATCCCATCGCCGACAAGATCGAGGCCCTGGAGGACGAATACCGCCAGCTCACCGACGAGCAGCTTCAGGCCAAGACCCCGGAGTTCAAGCAGCGGCTGCAGCAGGGGGAGACCCTGGACGATATCCTGCCGGAGGCATTTGCCGCCGTCCGGGAGGCGGCGGACCGGGTGCTGGGCCTGCGGCCCTACCGGGTGCAGCTCATCGGCGGCATTGTCCTGCATCAGGGACGCATCGCCGAGATGAAAACCGGTGAAGGCAAGACCCTGGTGGCCACTCTGCCTGCCTACCTCAACGCCCTCTCCGGCAATGGCGTTCATATCGTCACCGTCAACGACTATCTGGCCAAGCGCGACAGCGAGTGGATGGGCAAGGTCCACCGCTTCATGGGCCTGACCGTGGGCCTCATTATCCACGACCTGACCAAGGAGGAGCGCCAGGCTGCCTACGCCGCCGACATTACCTACGGCACCAACAATGAGATGGGCTTTGATTACCTGCGGGACAACATGGCCATCTATAAGAACGAGCAGGTCCAGCGGGGCCACAGCTTCGCCATCGTGGACGAGGTGGACTCCATCCTCATCGACGAAGCCCGGACGCCCCTGATCATTTCCGGCATGGGGGAAAAATCCACCCAGCTGTACGACATGGCGGAGGCATTCTCCTGCCGGCTGAAAAAATATGTGGTGGCGGAGACCGATGACAAGGCCGCAGAGGACGAGAGCCTGGACGCGGACTACATTGTGGACGAAAAGGCCCGCACCGCCACCCTGACGGCCCGGGGCATTGCCAAGGCCGAGGAGTTCTTCCACCTGGAGAACCTGTCCGACCCCGAAAACAGCACCATCGCTCACCACATCAACCAGGCCATCAAGGCCCACGGCACCATGAAGCGGGACGTGGACTATGTGGTGAAGGACGGCGAGATCATCATTGTGGACGAGTTCACCGGCCGCCTGATGTTCGGCCGCCGGTACTCCGAGGGCCTGCACCAGGCCATCGAGGCCAAGGAGCACGTCTCCGTCCAGCGGGAGAGCAAGACCCTGGCTACCATCACGTTCCAGAACTACTTCCGCCTGTACAGCAAGCTCTCCGGTATGACCGGTACGGCCATGACCGAGGAGGAGGAGTTTGCCACCATCTATAAGCTGGACATTGTGGAGATCCCCACCAACCGTCCGGTGGTCCGTATCGACAACGAGGACGCCGTGTACAAAACCGAGCAGGGGAAGTACCGGGCCGTGATCCGCCAGGTAAAGGAATGCCACGAAAAGGGCCAGCCTGTCCTGGTGGGCACCGTGTCCATCGAGAAGAACGAGCTTCTCAGCCGGATGCTGACCAAGGAGGGCATCCGCCACAATCTGCTCAACGCCAAGAACCACGAGAAGGAGGCCGAGATCGTGGCCCAGGCGGGCCAGTTCGGGGCCGTTACCGTGGCCACCAACATGGCCGGCCGTGGTACCGATATCATGCTGGGCGGCAACGCCGAGTACATGGCCACCAACGACCTGCGCAAGGCCGGTTACACCGACGAGATCATCGCCGACGCCACCGGCTATGCCGAGACCGACAACAGTGAAATTCTGGAGGCCCGGCAGATGTTCGCCGATAAGCTCCGCCAGCACAAGGAGGAGATCTCCGGCGAGGCGGACCGGGTGCGCCAGGCCGGCGGCCTGTTCATCATCGGCACCGAGCGCCATGATTCCCGCCGGATCGATAACCAGCTGCGCGGCCGTGCCGGCCGCCAGGGCGACCCCGGCGAGACCCGGTTCTACATCTCTCTGGAGGATGACCTGATGCGTCTGTTCGGCGGTGAACGGGTCCAGGCCGCCATGGAGCGCATGAAGATCGACGAGGATATGCCCATCGAGAGCAAGATGCTCACCCGCTCCATCCAGCAGGCCCAGACCACCGTGGAGTCCCGGAACTTCCAGGCCCGTAAGTCCGTGCTGGAGTATGACGATGTCATGAACAAGCAGCGCGAGATCATCTATGGCCAGCGCCGCCAGGTGCTGGAGGGTATGGACGTGAAGGATGTCATCATGAACATGATGAACACCTCCATCACCCACCTGGTGCAGAATGCCTTCTCCGGCGTCCATCACCTGGATATGACCTCCTGCCAGGAGCTGCTGCGGCAGGTGGAGGGCCTGTACTTCCCCAAGTACGCCGTCCGCTTCACCCAGGAGCAGCTGGACACCATGGATGCCCAGGCCGTCATTGATGCCTTTACCCAGGCCGCCGCCGCCTACTATCAGCAGAAGGAGGACGAATTTACTCCCCCCGTCATGCGCGAGGTGGAGCGCGTGGTGCTGCTGCGGGTGGTGGATGAATACTGGATGGAGCATATCGACGCCATGAGCGACCTGCGCCAGGGCATCCGCCTGCGGGCCTATGCCCAGACCGACCCCATCATCGCCTACAAGAAGGAATCCCTGGAGATGTTTGAGGAGATGATCGCCGCCATCCAGGACGAGACGGTCCGGCGGCTGTACTCCGTGCGTTTGCAGAAAAACGAGGAGGTCAAGCGCCAGCGAGTGGCCAACGCCACCTCCGAGAGTGTCGGCGGCGACGGCACCGTGAAAAAGCAGCCCCGCAAGGTCAAGAAAATCGGCCGCAACGAGCCCTGCCCCTGCGGCAGCGGCAAGAAGTATAAGAACTGCTGCGGCAGAAACGCGTAACGGAGGGTTTGCCCATGTCCTTTCTGGCCCATGAGGAAAACGGCCTGCTTATCAAGACCAGCACCGTCCTGTCCGGCGTGCGCCACGGCTTTTCCACCCGGACAGGCGGCGTCAGTCCGGCCCCCTGGGATTCTCTGAACCTGGGGGTAGGCCGGGGCGACGATATGGACCGAGTCCGGGAGAATTACCGCCGCTTCTGTGCCGTGCTGGGTACGGACGAGCACCGGGCGGTGCTGAGCAAGCAGGTCCATGAGGACAACGTCCGCCATGTGACGGCGGAGGACTGCGGCAAGGGCCTGTTCCGGGAGCGGGACTATACCAGCGTGGACGCCATGATCACGGACACGCCGGATATTCCCCTGGTGGTGTTCTCCGCCGACTGCGGTATCATCCTGCTGTACGACCCGGTGCGCCGGGCCGTGGGCGCGGCCCACGCCGGCTGGCGGGGCGCCGCCGCCGGCATCGTATATAAGACCGTCCGCCGGATGCAGGAGACCTTCGGCACCGACCCACGGGACCTGCGGGCCGCTATTGGCGCGGCCATCGGCCCCTGCTGCTTCGAGACGGATGCCGACGTGCCCCGGGCCCTGCGGGACGCTCTGGGCCGGGCGGCGGAGCCGTATATCACCCGCCGGGGGCAGAAGTGGCATGTGGACCTGAAGGGCGTTAACGCCCGCTGGCTGGAAAAGGCCGGGGTCACGCAGATCGACGTGTGCCCCGACTGCACCGCCTGCCGCCCGGACCTGTATTGGTCCCACCGGCGGATGGGCCAGGCCCGGGGGGCTCAGATCGCCATGATCTGCCTGTGAAAACGAGGTATTCCATGAAAAAGCGCATATTCGCGGCGCTGCTGGCCCTGTGCCTGACGGTGCTGACCGGGTGCGACTGGTCGGACAACACCGACGACATTTTCGGCACCCTGACGGATTATTACAACGTGGAGAACAAGGATAAGGACAAGGACGTGAAGCTCACATCCTTCGCCTTGCCGTATCTGAAGGGGGAGACGGCGGACCCCATCACCTGCCCCGACGGGGCCCAGCTGACCCTGGGGACTCTGCTGTACGAGGGGCTGTTTGCCCTGGACGGGCAATTTGAGGCCCAGCCCGCCCTGGCGGAATCGTATACCTACGACGCCTCCCGCTATACCTATACCATCACCCTGCGGGCCGCCTCCTTCAGCGACGGCACCAGCGTCACCGCACGGGACGTGGTGAACGCCCTGCGCCGGGCCCAGACCTCCGCCCGTTACAGCGGGCGGCTGGCGGAGGTGTCCGACATCTGGGTCAGCGGCGGAGCCGTCCGCATCAGTCTGACGACGGATAACCGCAGCTTTGTGTCCCGGCTGGATATCCCCATCGTGAAGTCCGGCACCGAGAGCAGTACCTTCCCCATCGGCACCGGCCCCTATGCCTACAGCGGTGAGGGCGGCGCCCACCTGGCGAAAAACGCCTCCTGGTGGCAGGGGAAGTCGCTGCCCCTGGACCGCATTGAGCTTACCGCCTGCAAGGACACGGACTCCGTGTCCTACGCCTTCTACGCCCGGGAGATCCAGCTGCTGTTCTGCGACCTGACCGGAGCCGACACCTCCAATGTCTACGGCAGCGGTGATTATACCGATGCCGCCACATCCATCATGCAGTACCTGTGCCTGAATACCCGCCGCGCCCCCTTTGACAATCCGGCTGTCCGCCGGGCCGTGACCCTGGGGGTGGATCGGGCGGGCTGCGTCAGCGCGTTTCTGCTGGGCCACGGCATGGCGGCCCACTTCCCCCTGTCCCCGGCCAGCGACCTGTATCCCAAGGAGCTGGAGACGGCCTATTCCCCGGACGGCTATACCTCCGCCCTGGAGGCGGCGGGCCTGCACACCGGCAAGACCCGGAGCCTGACGCTGCTGGTGAACCAGGAGAACAGCTTCAAGGTGTCCACCGCCCAGAAGATTGCAGCGGGTCTGTCCCAGTATGACCTGCAGGTGACGGTGCAGGCTCTGCCCAACGAGGAGTATCTCCAGGCCCTGCAAAACGGCGATTTTGACTTGTGCTTCTGTGAGGTGAAGCTCACCGCCGACTGGGATCTGCGCCCCCTGCTGCAAAGCTATGCGTCCCTGAACTTCGGCGGCTATGCCGACCCGGAGACGGACCAGCTGCTGGCGGGCTTGTGCGCGGCGGAGCCTGCCGGGCGTGCCGCCGCCATGACGGCCCTGTGCAAAAAACTGGCGGACCAGGCCCCCATCGTCCCCGTGTGCTTCAAGAGCTATTCCGTCCTGCTGCCGGCCGGCGCGGCGCTGCAGCCCATTACCCCCACCGCCGCCAATCCCTTTTGCGGTATATCCGATTGGAAACTAAATATGAAATGAACCCCCTGAAAGAAGGAACACCTATGAAACAAATCCGCGCCCTGGAGGTGCTGCTGCGGCAGCATGGGCTGCTGGCGGCCCCGGCAGACCGGGACGCCGCCGTCACCGGCATCTGTAACGATTCCCGTCAGGCCAGGCCCGGCGACCTGTTTATCTGCAAGGGCTATGGCTTCAAGCCGGAATACCTGGAAATGGCCCGGAGCCGGGGGGCCGTGTGCGCCCTGGCGGAGACAGACTTTCCCGGGGTGGATATCCCCTGCGTCCGGGTGTCGGATGTGCGCAAGGCGCAGAGCCTGGCGGCCCGCTGGTTCTACGACGAGCCCTCCGACAGCCTGACCCTTATCGGCGTCACCGGCACCAAGGGCAAGACCACCACCTCCTATATGATCCAGGCCATTACCAACGCCCTGGCAGGCCGTCCCACGGGCCTCAGCTCCTCCGCCGGGCGGTATTGCGGCGGTCCGGATGTGGACATACACCTGACCACGCCGGAGTCTCTGGATTTGCAATGGCTGTTTGCCCAGGCCCGGGACCATGGCCTGCCGTATATGACCGCCGAGGTATCCAGTCAGGCGTACCAGGTGGAGCGGGTCTATGGCGAGCATTTCGATATCGGCGTGTTCCTGAATTTCAGTGAGGACCACATCTCCCCCAAGGAGCATGCCTCTATGGAGGAATATCTCCAGTGCAAGCTGCATCTGCTGGAAAACAGCAGCCGGGCGGTGATCTGCCGGGAGACGGCGCAGTTTGACCGGGTGTACGACACTGCCCGCCGCTGCTGCCGGGAGACACTGCTGGTGGGCATGGACCGGGACGACTGCGACCTGACCGTCCGCCAGGTGGAGAAGCTGGAGCACGGCTTCCGGTTCACCGTTCAGGAGCGGGGCAGCCAGACACTGCACCACTATCATCTGGCCATGGACGGGGATTTCAATATCGAAAACGCTCTGGCTGCCATCGGCGTGGGCCGCCTGCTGGGGGCCGGTCATGACCGGATGGCCGCAGCCCTGGACAGCCTGGTGGTTCCGGGCCGCATGAACCGGTACGAGGGCGGCGGCGTCCATGTGCTGGTGGACTGTATGCACAACCGTGCCAGCTCCCAGGCCCTGCTGACGGACCTGAAGCGGGATTATCCCGGCGCGCCCATCACCGTGGTCACCGGCATCGCCGGGGGCCGCTCGCCCCAGCGGATCCAGGGCATGGGCGAGATGTGCGGCAAATATGCCGACCGCATTTTCTTCACCACGGACAATCCGGATTTTGACGACCCCGGCGACATTGCCAGCCGCTTGGCCCACGCCGCCGCCCAGGGCGGCCCCGCCCGGGTCACCATTCAGCTGGACCGCACCCGGGCCGTGGAGCAGGCCATTCTGGAGGCCCCGGAGGGGGCGGTGATCGTCCTGGCCGGAAAGGGCAACGACGCCATCCAGCGGGTCCGGGGCGGATACGTCCACTATGACTCCGACCCGGTGGTGGCCAAACGCGCCCTGGCCCTGCGGGAAAAGAAGCAGTAAATCAAAACCTCCGGCTAAGCCGGAGGTTTTGATTCAGCATGTCAAAGAACCCCTGCTTTCGCCGCATGAAAGCAGGGGCTCTTTGACATGCTGAAAAGCTCCTGATTTCGTAAGAAATCAGGAGCTTTTTGGTGGAGACTGCTGGACTCGAACCAGTGACCTCCTGCGTGTGAAGATACGATGAGCGCCGGAAAGCGTTGCAGCACAACGCTTTCCGGCGCTTTTGCATACTTTCGGCTCGGCGGGCGATCCACTGTGTCCGCCTGTATCCACCTGCTTTTTTCCGCGTTTGGGTCACGGTTTGGGTCAAGCCCTGCAACGGCGCAGAAATGACCACGCTGTAATTAAAGAATAGGCGTGCCGCCTATCGACTTCCTTCAAAACAGTCAAATCCTGTGGTCGCGCACCCATTGGAGAAGCGAGTCGTAGTCCATTGTGCCGGAGGCAACGGATAATCCGACCTCCACAACTTCCTCGTTGGTACACTCCATGTGTATCCCGTTCACTTCCAGAAACGTCAGCATAACGTACATGCCGATGCGCTTGTTGCCGTCCACAAAAGCGTGGTTGGAGATGAGTGTATAGCCGAACCGTGCGCCCTTTTCCTCCTTGGTAGGATAGAACTCCTGCCCGTCAAAGCCGGCAAAGGCGTTCTCCAATGCGGAATCCAACAGGGCTTCATCCCGGACACCGATACTGCCGCCTGTTTCCTGGGCGATGAGCTTGTGGAGGAGCAACACCTTGTCTTTCGAAAACTTGATCATTTTGCCAGCTCCATAAATGCGGGCTTATACTTTTTCAGGATACGCGCCGCCACGACATCGATTTTTTCATCATCGGTCATATCGATCATGGGGGACACATCCAGATCCACCAGCATATATTTGGGTTTGTTGTTTTTGAAAATCACGGCCTGCCCGTTCTTTTCGGCAATGCGCGTAACACGCGAGAAGTTCTGATTCGCTTCGGTGACCGAAACTATCGTCTTTGTATCAATGGTCATCTTGAACACCTCCTATGCTTATTATACCCGTATATAGGTAAAAATCAACCTATAATTTACGCATTGTTTGGCGCTCGCAACCAACCGCAGGATGTAGGTGAGCCGGTTGCAACGGCGCAGAAATGACCACGCTGTAATTAAAGAATAGGCGTCAGACCTTCGGGAGGTCATCGCAGGACAGCAGCTTTTGTTTTGCCTCGCGGAACCAGCGGTTTTCCGGCTCGATCTGCAGCACATACTGGACTCGTCCCAATAGCTGCTGCCGGTAGCGCTCCGTATCAGGAACGCCGTCTGTGCGAAGCGCTGCGTGGCCGCCCCGCAGGATACTGTCCGCCAGACCAAAGCGCAGGGCGTAATAGACCTCTTGTCGAAGTGATCGCTTATAGCCGGCCGGCACGGATACCTTCTCATTGACGGTCAGACCGGTCACGCTCTGCCGTCCGGCGTTGGTGATAAAATGGGTCTTGGCCTCATTCAGGTCAAAGCCCATCTCCGCCAGCATATTTTTCGCCTTCGAATAGACGGCGAACAGCGGACGATCGGCGGAAAAGGTCAGGTCATCACAGTACCGCGTGTATACGATGGCGCGCCGCTGGCACCAGCGTGCCATGTTCGTATCAAAATTCCGCATGACCAGATTGGAAAGCGCGGGAGAGGTGGGCGCGCCCTGCGGCAAGACACCGTCTTTGCAGCAAAGAGAGGTCAGCAGAAAACCCACCTGCCGGGAGAAGTACCGGGTGTGAAAGGCGGTGGAGTGGACCTGCTCAAAGCAAATGCTGCCGAAAAAGTCGGAGATATCCAGCTTCAGGAGATACCGCTTGCCCACATGGGGCGCGGCGTTGCCGCTGATAGCGCCGCCCTTCCGATAGGCGGTGGCCTGCGGTGCGACAGGTAGATAGGCGAGGAGCTCCCGGCAGATCTTCCGCTGCCAGCGACGCAGCGTGTCGTCCGGCACGGACAGTATGCGCACATCGCCATTACGCTTGGGGATGGTGACGGGGTGATACGCTGCCGCCGTGTGCCGCGCATAGTAAAGGAGCTTTTGCCTGCTGGTAGAGAGAAACGCCGCCAGCTGCCGGGCGTCGTACAGGAACGGCAGCTGCGGGTGAAAGCAGTGAAAATCCAGCACCATATCCGCCGCAGCCTGTATGCCGAATTTGGTCACGAAGTCTGCGTCCGGCGCTTCAAATGTGACCGTATCCTTCTCGATTTTCATAGAGGCCCCCCTAACATAAAATCAGCCCCGTGCAGTACAAAGTGACCTGATATAAGCGGAGTCGAATTTCTAATCACGGCGTGATTCGCGATTCGATGGAGCGGTATCAGGCGGTCGCTTCGCTTGCGAAGCGTGCGTCCTCTTGGCAAACAGAGCGGCGACTCGCCACCCTCCTCAAAGTACGAAACTTTAAGCTGTACACTACTGCGCGGGGCTGATCTTCGGTTGTGCTTATATGGTAAAGCGCTTTGACGGGAAAGTCAAGCGGATGGCTGCGCCTCCTGCCCGTACCGGGTCAGCGCGTCCATGACCTTGTGATACACCACTTGGTTAGGGTAATAGCGGTAGTCGGCAAAGACGGAGATGCCGGTGCCGTTGAAATACTCCAAAATCGCGGCGGCGCAGGCGGCGCCGCGGCTCTGCCCGTACTCGCACTGGCAAAGGATATCCAGCCCGTCCGCCCTTGCCTGACAGATAAACGCCGCCAGCGCGTCCGTCTCCGGCATATAGGTGTCGTAGTCCAGCCCCACATCCGGCAGAGCTGTCAGATCCAGATCGTGAACGACCACGGTGAACACCCGCGCTGCTTTGCCAGCGTAGTCCAGCGGGGGCGTCGGGGCAGGCTTGCCGACGGAGGGTGGGTCGCAGAAGGAGATCACCGCCGTGCGGGAGAGCGTGTCGGTACGCAGCAGTTCCTCGGCGGCTTTGCGGGAACAGATGGTCACATTCATAGATATACCTCCAGTTTTGTATAGTTCGCGGTATGCCCGCAGGGACATACCGTTGCAGGGAGACTCCTCATCCTCCGTCTGCAGTTCGATGTCATACTCCCAGCCGCAATGCTCACAGATCCAGTACATATCCAGCGTGGGATAGCCGCAGACGGGGCAGGTGACGATGCGGAACATACCGGAGCGGTACTCCGGCGTGTTCTTCAAATTCTGTTCATTATGCATGAGGACCCTCCCAACTGATGCAGTTCAGACAGCCGCCCTGTCGAGCGATCTCCCGGATGTTGACGGGCACGATCTCTTTGCTGAAAATCTGCCGCGCGGAAATCTCGGCCTCGGCATCCTGCTCGATGCCAAACACCGGCAGGAAAACCACCCGTTCCGTCTCCAAATAGTTCAGGTAGCAGCCAACGGCGCTGATCCCACCGGTCGGGACAAAGGGAAAATCCACCGCGTCCAGGCCGCAGTCCTGCACCGCTCGCTTCACCTGCTGCTCAAAGCCGCAGGATGACAGCGGCCGATTGCACAGCACGGTGCGGTCGTCGAGAAATCGCGTCATGCCGTCGGCGTGGCCGGTCATGTCGCTTTTCAGCGACGGGAGGACGATCACCTCCGCCTCCAGCAGCTCCGACAGCTCATGCACCAGCGCGGCAGGCGGATACTCCGGGTTTTCGGAAAAGACGCGGTCGCTGATCAGGACGCGCGCCCCAGATGGTGAGAACACCACGTTCCCGCCGTCGAGGTTGATATTGCTGTATATAACCGGCAGGCCAAGCTGCGGAGCAAGATCCTTACGAAAATCGGTCCTCAGATCAGGATCGTTTTTCAGATAGGACGGCTCATAGCGGAAGGATACCTGCTTTCCGGAGTCTGTCCGCACCGGCATGAAGTCCCGCACCCAAACATCCCGTGTGCCATCCAGCAGCGCATAGGGGACATCGTGCGCCGCCAGCGCCGTGAACAGCGTCTCTGCGTCGGTTGGATAAAGCACAGGGAGGAGAGTGGAAAAACAGAAAGCCATATTACTCCAGTTTGAAAACCATATCATATTGTTCTCTGCGAACTTCCTTTGAGACGCTCCTCAACGCATAGGGAGATGGGGAATAGAGCCGAATGACTTTATATGTTTTTTTGTCGATGACAATTGAAGCATAGGTTTTTGTTTTATCCCATCCCTCATGATAGTGTTTGTCTGATGATTTGTTGACCCACTTCAGAATATTGGCACTTTTATTTGTGTAAATCAAAGTGTCAATTTTCGGATGTTCATGCAGGATAGCCTTTAGATTATCACGCTCTTCTATATCACGCAGCGACTCATCATCCGCCTTTCCGTCTTTATGCACACAGCTTACAACCATGTCCACCATACCCATATGAAGGTCGGCCAAAAGCCTTTTGCGCTCATCGATGGCTTCCTGTGTATTTGCATAAGTTAGTCTTTTCTCTGACGCGTCAGATACCAGTTCCCAAAAGTAATTATCTCTTGAACCGTAATAGAAATTAACATCATCGTCGTACAGCATTTCATCCGTGTTACAAAATCTGTAGGGAGGCATGGTTCCTATAATCAGTTTTGTGGCTCCCTTTGGGATTTCAGGTGCAAACGGATGAGTAGATTTTTTGTTCATTCTAATACCCTTTCTCTCCATTGATGTTCTCTTGTCTTTAGGTTGATCGTTCCGTCTTTTCCAAAGGTTTCTCACTCATCATAACAGAGCGTGCCGAAAAATGCAAGTTCACCAATTTCTTGGAACTTTTTTCACCAATTTAGCCGCTGGTTGCGCCAGCGGATGCGCTCCGCCGCGTAGCGGCGATACCATCTTGCAGCCTCCTTGTAATGCTTGTCCGCCTCGTAGATCTGTGCCAGCCGCGACATGGCGGCATCGCTGCCAGCCTCGGCGGCCCGGTGATACCAGCGGATGCCCTCTGCCTGGTCACACGCCACATCCCGCCCGTAATAGTATCGATGCCCCAGATGCAGCATCCCGATGGCGTCGCCGCCCACCGCCGCCTCGTAGTCAGCCATAAAGCTATCCTCCCGCTCCTGTGCGTCCAGCAGCGCGTCCACCGCCGCCGCGTAGGACTCGCACTCGAAGTACAGCCGAAGCCGGGCATTCTCCGCCTCACCCACAGAGTCAAAAGCGCTCATTACATCGGAAGTCACGTTGTTCTCCGCACGCTTATACCAGCGGATAGCCTGCGGGTAACTGCGCTTTGTGCCGCAGCCATGCTCACAGCACCATCCGGCGGCGAACTGCGCCTCGGTGAAGTTGTGCGCCCCTGAGCGCTTGAATAGATCGAATGCCTTGACCATTGCGTCCGGCGTGCCGCTGCGGATATGTGCCAACGCCTGCGCGAACTGTGCGTCCGCCGCCCGTCGCCGTCCGGCGATCTCCCACATCTCCGCGTACACACGGAGGGCGGGTGAAAAAGTAACATCCATGGTCATTTCCTCCTGCAATGTGATTTGCGGTCAGTGTAGCACCTTTTTTAATAAGACCTAAATATTTATATTATTTTCGGCGGGTTGGGGGTAGAAATCGGCCTCTACCGCCCATTTTTTCGTGTGCAGGCAGCAAAAACCGCCGTATTTCATGGGCATAGCGCTGCAAATATGTCGATTGTAGATGCGCTAGATTGTGCATCTATACGAAATTTTGCAGAAAACCGCCTTTTGGCCTATATATGCTTATATAAATTAGGTCTTAATTATATGGGTGCTATACTGGCGGTAAAATTCGAAAAGGAGATTTTACCATGAATGCATTTGACAAGGTCATCGGATACAAGGCCACCAAGCGCGAGCTGCTGCAGCTGTGCGATATGCTCCGCAACCGGGAGATCTATGAGGAGATGGGCGCCCGCCTGCCCCATGGACTGCTGCTGTATGGCGACCCGGGCTTGGGAAAGACACTTTTGGCGAGGTGCTTTGTGGAGGAGAGCGGGTTGCACACCATCACGGTACGCCGCGACAAGGGCGGCGACGCCTTTATCGATGGAATTACACAGGCCTTTGCCAGTGCGAAGACAAAAGCACCGTCCATTGTCCTTTTGGACGACATGGATAAGTTTGCCAACGAGGATGATACCCACTGCGACGCGCCGGAATATGCCGCCGTGCAAGCAGGTATCGACGATGTGAAGGACACCGGTGTGTTTGTGATCGCCACGGCAAACGATATCCGCAAGCTGCCGAGCTCCCTGCGCCGTTCCGGACGGTTTGACCGAAAAATCGGACTTCAGGCGCCCACGGCGTCCGACGCGGAGGAGATCATCACCCACTATCTGAAAACGAAACGGGTTTCGGACAGTGTCAACATGGAAGACCTGACGAGGATGATGCGCTACAATTCCTGCGCCGAGCTGGAGACTATTTTGAATGAAGCGGCGGTTCGTGCGGCCTTTGCCCGCAAGACCGGCATCGACATGGAGGACATGGTGAGTGTGGTGCTGAAGCAGCAATATGGCGCACAAGAGGATATGCCTCGCGTTTCGGATGAAGTTATCGAAAAGATGGCATTTCACGAGGCAGGGCATCTGGTGGTATGCGAAGCGCTGTGCCCCGGCAGCGTCGGCTTTGCCTCCCTGCTTCCCTCCGACGAAAACCGGTGCGGCGGCTTTATCCACTGCTGCAAAGGTGTCTCCGATTCACAAAGCGCCATCATCGCCCTGGGCGGCAAGGCCGCCGTGGAGATGCGGTATGCGGGGCAGGTCGCAGAGGGATGCAGCGACGATATCGCCTGTGCGGTCAACTGTATCCGCGAGGCGGCAGCCAAGGAGGGGACGCTGGGATTCTCCCTGCTGAATGTCGAAAGCGATTCCTCCAGCAATATGTCCGAAAGTCTGAATGCCCGCAGCGAGGCGGCGGTACAGGCGGAGCTGGAGCGGTACTACGGCAAGGCAAGGGCGCTCCTTGCTCAAAACGAGGCGTTTCTGAAAGAGATCACAGAGGCGCTGGTCATGAAGAAGACCCTGCTCTATTCCGATATTCAGACTATCCGCGGCACCGCTGTAAAGAGAAACCCTGCGGTGACCTGCGAGGCGGCTTCGAGGTATGACGCGGCGGAGATCGAGAATTTCCCGCCGGAGGATCCGGAGGAGGCGATGCGCCAGAAGATCATGTGCAAGCTGGAGGAGGCGGAGCGACGGCGCTGCTCCTGATGCTTCAGGAGCGCGCCGTGGAGGACAAGTCCGTCGCGCATTGGCGCACAATAGGACCAAAATTTCTTTGCTGACGAAACATGGGGAGGGTGCGATTCTGCTGAACCGCACCCTCCTTGTATTGGTCACCAAAGACAACCCCCGGCTCTGCCGGGGGGAAAAAATAGCCTATGGCGAGGGGCAAAGTAGACAAGAAAAAGTCTCCGAGTTAGAGTAAGGAAGAGGTTTGCCGACCAAAACTTACAAAAACAAGGAGACTAATTCATGAAAGAAGTAGATGTAAGTAGTTTAGAACATACCAGTTGGCGATGTCAATACCATGTGGTGTTTGCGCCGAAATATAGACGGATGGAGATAAGAATTACGACGAGCTGCCCCTGATGCTGAACGTCGTGCAGGTAGCGGCGGTGCTGGGCATCTCCCGCGCCGGAGCGTATGAATTGGTTCACAGCGAGGGTTTCCCTGCACTGAAGATCGGCAGCCGCATCGTGGCGCCGAAGGACAAGTTGCGGGAATGGATCGACGCCAACGCAGCGCAAAAATGACCACGCTGTAACCAAAGAATACCCCCGCTGTGCAATTGATAACTTTCTCTTAACTCTGCCTATCTCCGATAGCTATTAAGGTTGGCTTGTGGTATGTGTATTGGCTACCAAGAAAAGGAGTTGATACCATGCCGAAAAAACGAGCCAACGGGGAGGGTAGCATCCGCAAGCGTAAGGATGGCCGCTGGGAGGGCCGCTACACCGCAGGCAATGATCCTGCCACCGGCAAACCTATTCACAAAAGCGTCCTCGCTAAAACCCAATCTGAAGCCAAGGAAAAGCTCAAGCAGGCCATCGCGGAGGCCGAAAAACTGGACATGAGCCGCGCAAAATCCTACACGCTGGGTGCGTGGATTAAGCTGTGGTACGAGGTCTACGCCGAGCCGCGCCTGCGGGAGAAAACCAAGGACTACTACCTCAACTACATCGACAACCACATCATTCCCGAGCTGGGCAACACGCCGCTGGAAAAACTGACCACCATCCAGATCCAGAAGTTCTACAACGACCTGCAAAAATCCGGCCGCATCCAACGGTATACCCACATTAAGCTGAAAGACAAGGGTCTCAGCACCCGCGTGGTACGGGGCATCCACACGCTGCTGAACAACTGTCTGGAGCAGGCGGTGGCGGAGCGGCTGATCCTCGCCAACCCTGCCAAGGGCTGCCGTCTGCCAAAGCTGGAAAAGCGGGAGATGAAGATACTGCCGGAGGACAAGATCGGCCCGTACCTGGCCGAAGCAGAACGGCGCGGGCTGCTGGCGGCCTTCTATCTGGAGCTGACCACCGGTCTGCGCCGGGGCGAGCTCCTCGCCCTGCTGTGGACGGACTTGGACGTGGAGAATATGACCATCTCCGTCAGCAAGCAGGTGAACCGTCTCAACGGTGAACTGGTGGTCAGCCAGCCCAAGACGCCCAACTCCATCCGCAAACTGGCCATCCCGCAGCGGGCGGTGGAGCTGCTGGTAGAGGAGCACGCAAAGTACCCACACAGTCCCTACCTGTTCGTATCGCCCAAGACCGGCACCATGTTCGACCCGGACTCCTTCCGCCACACCCATGAGAAAATCCTGAAGGCCATCGGCGCGGAGCACATCAGGTTTCACGACCTCAGACACACCTTCGCCACGCTGTCCCTCAAATACGGCGTGGACGTCAAGACGCTGTCCGGTGCGCTGGGACACTACGACGCGGGCTTTACCCTCAGCACCTACACCCACGCCACGGAGGGAATGAAGCGTTCCGCCGCCGACACCATCGGCAGCGTCATCAGCCAGACCATGTAGCCCACAAAAATAGTCCGAGAGGGACGGATGATGCCATCCGCCCTTCTCCGGTGCTTTCCTGATCTCTCGGCTTTTGGGTCACGGTTTGGGTCAAGCGAAAAACGCCAAAATGCCGCGTCACTATTTGAGGATATAAACAGAAAAAGCTCCCGATTTCTTACGAAACCGGGAGCTTTTTGGTGGAGACTGCTGGACTCGAACCAGTGACCTCCTGCGTGTGAAGCAGGCGCTCTAACCAGCTGAGCTAAGCCTCCATTTATTCGGCAACCCCTTACGGATTGCCGAAGTGGTGACCCGTACGGGACTCGAACCCATGTTACAGCCGTGAAAGGGCCGTGTCTTAACCACTTGACCAACGGGCCGTCTTTTTGCTGAGGGGGGTGACTGGTGAGACGCTGTCGGCGTCTCACCAGTCGATGGTAGCGGCGACTGGATTCGAACCGGTGACACTGCGGGTATGAACCGCATGCTCTAGCCAACTGAGCTACGCCGCCATGTCGTCTCCCCGACAGGCAAGACTTAATATACCACAGACACCGCGGGGTTGTCAACACCTTTTTTCAAAAATTTGCCGATAAATCTCGTCCTCCGGCGGAAAAAGCAGAGCAGCCGAAGCTGCTCTGCTTGCGGGTGTGAAAATTATCCCCACAGGGCGGACAGCATGGGAATGACCTGTTTTTTCCGGCTCATAACGCCGGGGAGGAACAGGGCGTTGTCCTTGGGCTCAGCGGAGAAGGCGTTGCGGATGGCCTCGTCGCTGCCCACATACAGCAGCTGCGTGCCCTCCAGCAGCACGTCGGTGAGCATAAGGATCACCATATTGTAGTGGTGCTCCTCCTGGAGGCGGCGCATCACATCCAGGAACTCGCCCTTGCGCTTCAGCATGTCCACGGAGTCCAGGCAGGTGACCTGGCCCACGCCCAGGTTCTGTTCACCGATGTGGAACTCCTTGAAGTCGCTGTTTACCAGCTCCTCCACGGATTTGCCGCTGGCGGGAGAGAACAGCTGACGGCCCAGCTCCTTTATGTTGACGCCGCCGATGCGGGCCATGCGCTCGGCCATGGCAATATCCCGCTTGGTGCAGGTGGGAGACTTGAACATAACGGTGTCGGCCAGGATGGCTGCCGCCAGCAGACCGGCCATGTTGGCCGACGGCATGACGCCGTGCTCCTGATACATGCCGGCGATGATGGTGGCGGTGCTGCCCACGGGCTCGTTGCGGACCCGGATGGGCTGGCTGGTCTGGATATCCGCCAGGCGGTGGTGGTCGATAATCTCCAGAATGTCCGCCTGATCCAGGCCGGGAACGGCCTGGGCCCGCTCGTTGTGGTCCACCAGCACCACGCGCTTGCGCCGGGGACGCAGCAGGTGATACCGGGACAGGGTGCCTACGACTTTTTCATTCTCGTCCAGCACCGGGTAGCAGCGGTAGCGGCTCTTCAGCACCACCTCGCGGACGTCGTCGATATAGTCCGTCAGATGGAAGCACACGATCTTTTCATTATGGCAGGGCCGGGAGATGGGACTGGCCTGATAGATCAGGCGGGATACCCGGCTGGCCTCATAGGGAGTGGTGATGACGCAGGTACGCCCGGCGTTTTCCAGCAGATCCGGGTCCACCTCCGTCTGGCACAGGATCAGGCAGCTGACGCCGATATCCAGGGCCCGGCGGATCATATCCGGCTGGTTGCCGCAGATGACGATGTTGTCCGGATCGTTAAACAGCAGGTTCTCGCAGCTTTGGGGCAGAGCGATGACCACATTGCCGGACACGGTGTCGATCAGATCGCCGCTGTCGTTGAGCAGGCGGCCCTCGATGACGCTGAGCAGGTTGAACAGGGGCACCGCCTCCACCCGGGGGTTGGCGATGGTGGTCATGCTGTAGGTGGCGATGTCGCCGGCGGACAGAGTACCGTACAGGGTGCCGTCCTCGTTGATAACGGGGATGGCGGAGATACGCTGCTCCCGCATGATGTGCCACGCCCGGTCCATGGTGACCGTGGCGTTCAGGGCCGGGGGCGTATCATAGTCCAGGTCCTCCACCTGGGTGCGGACGTTCTGCACCGTCCGGGGGGGCTGGAAGCCGAAGCGGTCCAGCATCCGCTGGGTCTGGTCGCTGATGTGGTCCATATGGGCGGCCACATAGTTCCGGTCGCCCAGGGCGTTGCGCAGGGCCGCGTAGGCCATGGCGGACACGATGGAATCGGTATCGGGGTTGTGGTGGCCGATGACGTAGATCTCGTTCATAGGATTCAACTCCTTTCGGATGATTCCATTATAAAACGGCCCCAATTTGTTTGTCAATGCGGTGTTGTGCCTAAATTTGCCGAAAATAGAGCACTTTAACTGTTTATTTATCCGTGGAGCAGCATTTCCCCGGCGAAGTCTTATGTTTCACTGGGGGAAACCGGTTATCCTTTACAGCAGGCCGCAACCGCCGCCTCCAGGGCGGCGACCAGCTGCGCCAGGGGCAGGGAGGGGCGATCGGTGCCCGCCGTCTGCTCCGGGATGCAGGGCACATGGATGAACCCCGCCCGGAGTCCCGGACCTGCATGGTGCAGTACGCAGTACAGCAGGTGGTTGCACACATATGTCCCCGCGCTGTTGGACAGCTCCGACGGCACCCCGGCCTCCCGGATGGCCAGGACCATGTCCTTCACCGGTACCGTGGCGAAATACGCCGCCGGTCCGCCGGGGACGATGGGCGCATCTGCCGGCTGCTGCCCGGCGTTGTCCGGGATCCGGGCGTCGTCCACGTTGATGGCCACCCGCTCCGGGGTCACGGCGCTGCGGCCTGCCGCCTGGCCCACGCACAGCACCACATCCGGCCGGAATGCGTCCATAGCCGCCGTCACCACCCGGGACGACTCGCCGAACACCGTGGGCACCTCCAGCACGCGGACCTCCGCCTCCGGGCACCGCACCCGCTTCACTGCCTCCAGGGCCGGATTCACGGTTTCCCCGCCGAAGGGGGTAAAGCCCGTCAAAAGTACCCGGGGTTTCCGAATTTTCTCCATGAAATCACTCCAAACTGTAATTTGTCGACATTATTATACAATATGTATTTGCGTTTGGCAAGAAAAACCGGCCTTGACAACCGGCGGCGGCCATCATAAAATAGAGGTGAGTTCCTGACGTCAAAATTGCGATTGCGACGGAAGCTACGCCACAGATGACACCGCCCGGGGAAAGCGTCCCCGGGTGCTGGGGCCGTGCCGCAGGGCGCGGCTCTTTTGTTTTCGGAGGGAGGTGACGGAATATGGAAACAAGAGTGGCATTGATCGGCATCATCGTGGAGCAGGAATCCTCGGCGGCGGCGCTGAACGCGCTGCTGCACGAATACGGCGGCTATATCATCGGGCGCATGGGCCTGCCGTACCGGGAGCGGGGCGTAAACATCATCTCTGTGGTGCTGGACGCACCCCAGGATAAGATCGCGGCCCTGTCCGGCAAGATCGGACGCCTGCCCGGCGTCAGCGCCAAGACCCAATATTCCAACGTCATTTCACGGGAAGGAGAACCGACATGAAAAAATTTGTATCCCTGCTGCTGGCGGTGCTGATGACCGCCGCACTGTTTACCGGCTGCGCCAAGCAGCCCCAGGCCCCCGACCAGCCCCAGGAGGAAGCCGTCACCATTCGGGTGGGCGGACTGAAGGGCCCCACGTCCATGGGCCTGGTGAAGCTGCTGGACGACGCGGAAAACCAGAAAACCGCCAACGCCATCGACTTCCGGATGGCTGCCAGCGCCAACGAGCTGAATCCTCTGTTCCTGAAGGGGGAGCTGGACATCATGGCCGTGCCCGCCAACCTGGGCTCCGTGCTGTATAACAAGACCGAGGGACAGGTGAAGATGCTGGCCGTCAGCACCCTGGGCGTGCTGTATATCGTGGAAAAGGGCGGCGAGACTGTCACCGATATCAAGAGCCTGGCCGGCAAGACCATTTACGCCACCGGCAAGGGCGCGACTCCCGAGTATGCTCTGACGTACCTGCTGGCCCAGAACGGCCTGGAGCTGGGCCGGGACGTCAACGTAGAGTGGAAGAGCGAGCCCACGGAGATCGTGGCCCAGATGGCCGCCATGGACAACGCCGTGGCCATGCTGCCCCAGCCCTTTGTGGTGGTGGCCCGGAGTCAGGTGGATGGTCTGCGGGTGGCCCTGGACCTGACCAAGGAGTGGAACGCCCTGGGCGGCGGCAGCCAGCTGATCACCGCGGTGCTGCTGGTGCGCAGCGAATTCCTGGAGCAGCATCCTCAGGCGGTGGAGAAGCTCCTGGATGAATACGCCCAGTCTGTGGACTTCCTGAACGATCAGCCCGCCGAGGCCTCCGTCCTGGTGGAGAAATACGGCATTGTCAAGGCCGCCGTGGCCGAAAAGGCCATTCCCGACTGCAACATCGTCTGCATCACCGGCGACAATATGAAGACCATGGCCAGCGGCTATCTGCAGGTGCTGTATGACCAGAACCCTGAGTCCGTGGGCGGCAAGCTCCCCGGGGACGACTTCTACTGGATGGGAAAATAAATGCAGCGGAGGACGCTATGAAGCACGCGAGCCTGCAAAAGTGCATAGCGGTGGTCCTGGCCCTGGCGGTCTGGCAGGGGGCGGCCATGGCGGTGGGCATGGACCTGCTGCTGCCGTCTCCCTGGCAGGTGGCCCAGCGGCTGTGGACGGTCTGGCAGGAGCCGGACTTTTTCCCTACGGTGGCCTTCAGCCTGCTGCGCATCAGCGGCGGCTTCGGCCTGGGCCTGGTTCTGGGGGTGCTGCTGGCGGTGGCGGCGGGACGGCTGCGGGTGCTGGAGATACTGCTGTGGCCCTATGTCACGGTGATCAAGTCCGTACCGGTGGCGTCATTCATCATCATCTGTCTGATCTGGCTGAATACCAGCCAGCTGGCGGTGTTTATCTCGTTTCTCATGGTGTTTCCGGCGATCTACTCCAACACGCTCCAGGGCATCCGCAGCGCCGACCCGGCGCTGCTGGAGATGGCCCGGCTGTACCGGGTGCCCTTTTCCCGGCGGCTGGGGTATATCTACGTTCCCCAGGTGAAGCCGTTTCTCCTGTCCGGGTGCAGCGTGGCCCTGGGCATGTCGTGGAAGTCCGGCGTGGCCGCTGAGGTCATCGGTGTGGTGGGCGGTTCCATCGGCGAGCGGCTGTATGAGTCCAAGGTGTATTTCCAGACGGCGGATTTGCTGGCCTGGACGGTGGTGATCGTGGTATGCAGCGTGGGCTTTGAAAAGCTGGTGCTGTGGCTGCTGCGGCGGTGCTTCGCCGCATGGGAGGGACGGTAATGGACCTGGTAATTGCGCATGTATCCAAGGATTACGGTCGCGGCCCAGTGCTGCGGGACGTGAGCCTGACGGTGCGGCAGGGGGAGACGGTGTGCCTGATGGGCCCCTCGGGCCTGGGCAAGACCACCCTGCTGCGGTGCGTCGCCGGGCTGGAAACGCCTGACGCCGGAGCCGTCACCGGGGTCCCCCGGCGGCTGGGCTATGTGTTCCAGGAGGACCGGCTGTGCGACAACTTCTCCGCCGTGGCCAACATTCGGCTGGTTACGGGCCGGACCTTGCCGGAGAAAGCGATTTTACAGCATCTGGAGGAGCTGGGCCTGTCCGACAGCGTCCGCCTGCCGGTGTCGCAGCTGTCCGGCGGAATGCGCCGCCGGGTGGCCATCGCCCGGGCGGTGTGCTGCGGGCCGGAGCTTCTGCTGCTGGACGAGGCCTTCAAGGGACTGGATGAGCAGTGCCGCCGGGACACCGCAGCCTATATCCGCCGCCACACGGCGGGGGCCTCCGTCCTGTGTGTGACCCACGACCCGGAGGAGGCCACGCTGTTGGGCGGGCGCTGCATAGACCTGGCAGCGCTCCAGCGGCGAGACTGAACCGAAAAAATGTTTCTCATTCGGAAACTTTCCGTTGACTTCCTACCAAATGTTTGGTACAATTCAGGCAGAAACACAAGGAGGTGCACGGAATGGGTTCCTTTTCCTATCATGTGGGCCAGCGGATCAAAAAATACCGCAAAAGCCGGGGCTATACCATCGAGCAGTTCTCGGCCATGATCAACAAAAGCAAGGCCACGGTATCCAAGTATGAAAACGGCACCATTACCATCGACGTGGAGACGCTGTATGACATTGCCCGGGCTCTGGATATCGATCTGAAATGCTTCATCGATTACCAGCCCCCTGTGTTCCACGCTCAGTCCGTGCTGCCCAAGAACTTCTACTTCAACCAGCCCCGGGCGTATATGTACTACTACGACGGCCGGGTGCGGCAGCTGGTGCGGTCGCTGCTGTGCTTCTCCCCTGCCGCCTCCGGCGACGGCATCGATGTGATGCTGTATCTGGGGGTGGACGACTTCCGGGAGCCGGACCGGTGCCAGCATCTGTTCACCGGCGAGATGAAGCCCTACGATACCATTACTCACATGGTGCTCACCAACCAGATCAACGAGGCGGAGAAAATGTACATCTGCATGCTCAACCCCATGCACAACCGTACGCCCGCCGTGGGCCTGCTGTCCGGCATCGGCAGCACCCCGTTCTTTGCTCCCATCGCCCTGAAAACCCTGATCTCCAAGGAGCCGCTGGAGGAAAACGACCGGTTGCTCTCCAGCATCAAGCTGGACAAGGACGACTATCACCTGCTGAAGTATTACAACATGCTGGTGGTAAACCGTCCTGCTTCCCTGTTTTTGCAGTGAATCAAAAAAATGTCAAGCCCCGGGGTTAACCCCGGGGCTTGATGCATACGGTCTGTCAAAAAGATTTTTTGACAAGCTGAAGCCCCGGGGGTAACCCCGGGGCTTCATGCTTACAGATGGTTCACATAGCTGTTGTTGACGGAGACGGTGCGGCCGATCTCGGAGGACTTGATGCTGCCGAAGATGGCCCGCATGGTGGACAGGGCTTCTCTGCCGGACACCTCGGGCTCCCGGTTCTGCTCCAGGGCGGCCACAAACTCGTCGATGACACCGGAATTGGTCTCCGGCGGAATATTGTAGGTGGTGCTGGTGCCGTCCAGGTTCCGGACTTCGATGGGAGCGGCAGGATTGTTGTTGTTATAGATGAGCATGATGCCCTTGGTGCCGTACAGGCAGGTGGACTGGCACTCGTGGCCGTACACCGTCCAGCTGGCGGCCAGGGTGCCCACCGCGCCGCCGCTCATGCGCAGGATGCACAGGGCGTTGTCGTCCACAGTGATGGGCGCGCCGGTGGCAGTGTGCTTGTTCAGAGTCATGACCTTGGCAGTGGTCTCGATGACCTTCTGACCGGTAAGGTATTGCAGCAGGTCCACCTTGTGGATGCCCAGATCCGACAGAGCGCCCATGGCGGCCTTCTGCTTGTCGAAGAACCAGGTGCTCCCGGCCTCCATGGACCAGTTCTCCGGGCCGGCGTTGCCCATGGTGGCCCGGAAGGTGATGATGTCGCCGATGATGCCGCCGTCCAGCAGCTCCTTGGCCTTGCGGTGCACCGGGTCAAAGCGCATGTTGTGGCCGATCATCAGGTGCTTGCCGTTGCGCTCGGCGGCGGCTACCATGGACTCGCACTCTGCCAGGGTCACGGCCATGGGCTTTTCACACAGAACGTGCTTCCCGGCATACAGGGCGTAGGTGGTGATCTCCGCATGGCTGCGGTTTTCCACGCAGATGGACACGGCGTCGATACTGGGGTCGTTGAGCAGGTCAAAATAGGATTCGTAGACCTTGCCGCCGTATTGGGCGGCCATCTCCTGGGCCCGCTGGGTGTTCAAATCGTAGTAGCCCGCCAGCTCCACATGGGGGTTGGCGGCATATTCCGGCAGATGGCGCACCTGCGCGATCTTGCCGCAGCCGATGATACCGATCCTGATCATAATGATTCCTCCTATTCCGTGATAAGCCGGGACGTGCCCGGCGGGTGTTCAAGACCATTATAGCAAATTTTTTCACAATATGGAATCCTTTTTTGCGCCCCGACGGGGATTTTTTTCCGAAAATCCCGCGCGGGACCAGATACGGCTTGCAATCCGGGGGAAAAGGCGGTAAACTGTTACTGCTTCGCAAGAAGGGAGGAGAAAACATGGTATCTATTGTAGAGGTGACCACCAAGGCGCAGCTGCGCCGGTTTGTGGAATACCCCATAGAGCTATACAAGGATGTGCCCCAGTACATCCCCGGCACCTATGACGACGACCTGCAGGACTGGGACAGGAAAAAGAACCCCGCCTTTGAATATTGCCAGGCCCGGTGCTGGCTGGCTATGCGGGATAGGGAGATCGTGGGCCGCATCGGCGCGATCCTGAGCCGCAAGGCCAACGAAAAGTGGCACACCAACCGCCTGCGGTTTACCCAGGTGGACTTTATCGACGACTACCAGGTGTCCAAGGCTCTGTTCGACACGGTGGAGGACTGGGCCCGGCAGCTGGGCTGCACCCAGGTTCACGGCCCCCTGGGCTTCACGGATATGGACCGGGAGGGCATGCTGGTGGAGGGCTTTGACCGCCGCAGCTGCTTCTTTACCTATTATAATCACCCCTATTATAAGGATCATCTGGCGGCTCTGGGCTATGAGAAGGACGTGGACTGGATCGAGGAGCTCATCACTGCGCCCACCGACGAGAAGGTCATCCAGCGCTGGGAGAAGCTCAGCAATTATGTGCTCAAGCGCCAGAAGCTGCACATCCACAAGGTGCGGACCCGACTGGACTATCCGCCTCTGATCCGCAAGGTGTTCCAACTGGTAAACATCGCCTATTCCCCACTTTACGGCACGGTGGAGCTGTCCGAGGCCCAGATCAAGCGCTACGCCGGGAAGTTTGCCCCCCTCGTCAACCCCCATCTTACCTGCTTCGTCATGAACGAGGAGGAGGAGCTGGTGGCCTTCGGGGTGGCGGCGCCCAGCATTGCCGAGGCCCTGCGAAAGAACCGGGGCCGGATCTTCCCCACCGGCTGGGTAGACCTGCTGAAGGCCTTCCGGAAAAACGACACCGTGGATCTGCTGCTGATCGCCGTGCGGCCGGACCTGCAGAGCAAGGGTGTCAACGCCGTGGTCATCAGCCAGGTCATGCGGGGCGCTTATGAGATGGGCGTCCGCTGGGCTGAGACCGGCCCCATGCTGGAGATGAATCAGAAGGTCCAGACCCAGTGGCAGGATTTTCCCCTGGAGCAGCATAAGCGCCGCCGGTGCTTCATCAAGGATATGGTCCCTGCGGGGCAGGAGGTCCGGCAGCCGGACCTGGCCCGGGTGTAAACGGAACGGTGGAGGGAGAGCATATGTATCGTATCGGAATCGATCTGGGCGGCACAAACATTGCCGTGGGCGTGGTGGACGACGGCCACGCCATCGTATCCCGGGTCAGTGTTCCTACCATGGCCAGCCGCCCGGCGGCGGAGGTGGTGCGGGACATGGGCGGCGCCGTGGAGCAGGTCCTGGCCCGGGCCGGGGCGTCCGTTGCCGACTGCCGCAGCATGGGCGTCGGTTCACCGGGCACCTGCAACTCTGCCGACGGCGTGGTGGAGCGGGCGTATAACCTGGGATGGGACCACGTCCCTGTGTGCCGGATGCTGGAGCAGCGCTTTGGCATTCCCTGCCGTCTCAGCAATGACGCCAACTGTGCCGCTCTGGCCGAACAGGTGGCGGGTGCGGCGGTGGGCCACGACAACGTGGTGCTCATTACCCTGGGCACCGGCGTTGGCGGCGGCATCATCATCGGCGGCAGGATCTATGACGGGATGCGGGGAGCCGGGGCCGAGCTGGGCCACACCCTGCTGGTCATGGACGGCGAGCCCTGTACCTGCGGCCGCCGGGGCTGTTGGGAGGCATATTCCTCCGCTACGGCCCTGATTCGTCAGGCCTGTCAGGCGGCGGCCCGGCATCCGGATTCTCTGCTGGCCCGGCTGGCGGACGTCAACGGGAAGACGGTGTTCGATGCAGCGGACCGGGGCGACGAGACTGCCCGGGCGGTGGTGGACCGCTACTGCGACTATCTGGGGGCGGGCCTGGTGAACATCGTCAACGCCCTGGCTCCGGAGGTCATTCTCATCGGCGGCGGCATCAGCCGCCAGGGAGAGCGTCTGCTGGCCCCGGTGCGCCGGTACGTGGAGCGCAACTGCTTCGGCGGCAAGGACGGGGCCGTTCCCGTTATCGCCCCGGCGAAGCTGGGCAACGAGGCCGGTATCATCGGCGCGGCCGCGCTGTGAGCAGGAAGGCATATTCAATGGACGCCCCGGTTGGCAGACAGCATAGCTGTTTGGCAGCCGGGGCGCGGCTTATATAGCGTATCCTTTCTATTTGAATATGTATAGAATGGGTTGTTTTTCTGTAAATAGCCAACTGCGGATTGAACAAAATAAGCGGAGGACATGGTAACGACATATCACATAACCGCATCTTCTGGCAGGGATAAAAAAGATGTAAAAAGAGGGAAAAAGGTGTTGACAAAAGGGGGAAGGGGTGGTATTCTAACAAAGCTGTCGGCGAGAGCGGGCAGCAGGGACGCGGACGAACGAAAAAAGTTGAGGATTCGATAAAAAACTTCTTGACAAAGCGGCTCGGCTGTGATATCCTAAATAAGTCGTCTATGATGGCGGCTAACGACAAACGGTTTCAGAAATGTAAAGAACGTCGAAAAAAGTTCTTGACAAACGAAATCGGTTGTGGTATAATACCAAATGTTCCGCAGGCTGCGGAGCGTGTATCTTGTAAATTAAACAATGAACGAACAAAGCACCAGACGGGAGCACATGAAGATGTGCAACTGAAAAAGCTTGAGCGCTGGGGTTTAGTCAATTACCCGGTGTTTGAGCAGAGTTTATGAAGCTATGGAAATAGCTCTGTAAAAGAGATTAGCTCAGCGGAAACGCTGTGTTGATACGATTTATAGAGAGTTTGATCCTGGCTCAGGACGAACGCTGGCGGCGTGCTTAACACATGCAAG
>ERZ827498.519-NODE-519-length-50343-cov-25.157552_pt1 | contig 50343 bp, 37 predicted proteins | sample MGYA00519865_ERZ827498 | MGnify/ENA primary metagenome ERZ827498 (study PRJEB31778, sample SAMEA3449328) | human gut metagenome | biome: human gut; feature: human-associated habitat; material: faeces | place: United Kingdom | collected 2010/2012 ...
TGCAGCCCAAGGCTTTCAGCTTTGCGAAAATATCCTCCCATGTATCGGGCATATTTCGAAAATAATGCACCGCACCCGATATTAGTTTTACGGGTTTTCCGTCTATGCAAAAATTGCTTCCTTTAATCTCAAAATTCATTTTTCACCTTTATTGCCTACTCAAGAAACTCTTTCAAATAGAGCTTGCAAGTTCCGAAATCACCGCGTGGATAATTTATAGGCATTCCGACATTCATAAGCGTCGCACCGCTTATAATAATATTTTTTTCTTCAATCAGATATTTTTTATTCTCATCAAGTCCCTGAAACTTAACACGCTTTACTTCAGAATTAGGTCTTCCCATTCTTCTGTAGGTCAGAAGTACTGCTTTTGTTTTATCCTTGGAAACAACAGAAAATGTAAAATAATTCGAAGTATTCGGGTCATCTATTCTGTATAAATCGCCGTTTAACATCAAATCAGAACATTTCTTATACTCTTCCACTTCTGTTTTAATATTTTCAAGTTCTGTTTTTTCCATATCGGCAATATTAAGCTCATAGCCCGTTGCCCCGAGATGCGCAACATCAGCCCTTGTTTTCATAGGGGTTGTTCTTCCCGTTTGATGATTCGGGCAAACTGAAACATGGCAACTCATAGCAGAAAGAGGATAAACTATCGACGTTCCGTACTGAATTTGAGTGCGTTCTTCGGCGTCCGTATCATCTGAAGTCCAAATCTGTGAAAAATAATAAAGCATCGCAGGGTCAAATCTGGCTCCGCCTGCCGAACAGCCTTCAAAAAATATTTTCGGGTTTGCATTAACTATTCTTTCGCATATATCATAGAGTCCCAAAGCATACCTATGTGCAAATTCCATCTGTTGGCTCGGTTCTAAACACATTGAATATGACTCTGTAATATTTCTGTTATAATCCCATTTAACATATTCTATCTTATTTTCTTTTAAAACCTTATTGACTGACTCAACTATATAATCCCGAACATCTTTTCTTGTAAGATCAAGCATAAATTGATTTCGCCCGTAGCATGGAGCATAACCGGGCACGCTTACAGCATAATCGGGATGTGTCCGATAAAGCTCCGAATTTTCACTTATCATTTCCGGCTCAAACCATAAACCGAACTTCATCCCCTTTGAGTGAACATAGTCTATTACGGTTTTTAAACCGCCGCTTAATTTTTTTGTGTTTACAAACCAGTCACCCAAGCTTGAATTTGCGTCATTTCTTTCCCCGAACCAACCATCATCCAAAACAAAGGTGTCTATTCCCGTTCCCTCGGCAGCATCTATAATTCTCATTAGCTTTTCGTTATCAAAATTAAAATAAGTTGCTTCCCAGTTATTTATAACAACGGGGCGCTCTTTGTTAACATACCGCTTGTTGATGAGGTGATTTCTGAAAGCATCGTGAAATTGTCTGCTCATTCCCCCAATCCCCTCATTTGAATAAGCTATAACAACCTCCGGAGTTTCAAAACTTTCTTCAGCTTTAAGATGCCATGAAAAATCAAAATCATTTATTCCGCCTGTAACCAAAATTTCACCTGAAGTTGTTTTTTCTACCTTTAAAACAAAAGACGATGAATAAACAAGGCTGAAACCGTAAACCTCACCCGAATTTTCAGTTGAATTAGGAGTCATTATACCGATAAAGGGATTAAGAGTTGCGGAAGATGATGTGCGTTTTGAATCTATTGATGTGACCCCATGATGAAGAATTGTTCTGTCAATATGTCTTTCGGTAGCCCATCCGCCGTATAGAGAAAGTAATTCGTATTCACCGGTAGGAATCCCAAACGAAAAGGAATATGCGCGGTGTAATGTTACATCGCTCCTTAAATTGTTTTTATAAACAATATGACGGGCTATGACATCAGCATCATCATAAACCGTATAGTATAATTCGGCTGAAAATGCCGATACTTTGTCTTTTAAATATATAACAAGAGTTTCTTTGCCGCTCATTGACGGCATACCCTTTATTTCAGGCTTTTCTTTTAAAATTTCATATCCTTGATAAAGCAAGACGCTGAGCCTGTCGCCTTTCTCGCTTTCGGCTAAAACAGCGGACTCTCTGTAATCTCCAGTCCCATAAAAGGCAAGTTCGGACGGAACTGTATTAAGAGGGTCAAAACCCTTTTGGCGTGCTTCACATGATAGTCTGCCCCATGCCCTTGTGTACCTTAAATCGTCACGCGGTATCTTTCTGCCAAAATATAAATGCTCCGCATAATCAAAATCATTTATAAAAAAAGCGTATGTAACATTCTTACCGTCAAGAAAAAATGTTCTTGTTGATTCTTCGAAAAAGATTGACATAAAATTACCTCAAAATTCAATTACTTTTGCAACCGATAATATAAAACACATCGCTTGTGGGCTTATATCTGTTACCGTTGTTATAATGGATTATTATAACGGAACCGTTGAAATGTTATAGTATTACTTAACTTTGTTTGGTGTTTTGTCGAAATTTTGCGGGAGTCATAGATTTTAGTTTTCTGAACGATTCAATAAAGTGACTGCTTGATGAAAAGCCAACTGCCATTGCAATTTCGGTAATGCTGAGTTTAGAATCACTGAGTAACTTCATTGATTCGTTGACACGGGTTTTCGTAAGATATTTTTTGAACGGAACACCGAAAGATGCTAAAAATTTCTTAGAAAAGTAACTGTAACTGAATGAAAAATGTTCGGCTACTCCTGCTAATGTAACAGTTTGATAATTATTGCTGATATAATCCTCTACATCTTTTGTCGGAAATTCAGATGTATCCACAACAGCTCTGTTATTATTATCAAAACTGCATGCTTTGAAAACATAAGCCATTATCTCAAGGATGCCTGCGCGCATAAGAAACTCATAACCGTATTCCTCGCTTTTATAATTATCAACAACCTTTTTAAAAAGATTGCCGATATCAACATCTTTCAGCTTTTTTGCAGAAATAAATTCAAGTTCTTTAAATGAAGCAAGAACGGTTAAAAAATGAGTCCGATAAACCGACGCGTCACCATAAGGGAAGAGGACCGATTGAGAAAATTTTATATAGTACTGTTCAGAATCCGCAGTTATAAAATCAATACCATGCGGCATATTAGTGTTAATAAATATTACATCGCCGGCTTGAAGCTTATGTGATTCGGTGTACGTCAGAACATTAAATTCTCCACTTATACAATAAATCAGTTCATAATAATCATGGTAATGATAAAGACCGGAAAACCCTATGTTTTTGTGTTTGCGATAATTTGCCTCTATCTGAACCGGTAAACCGTGGACAACCGTGCTGCTTTGGTCTAAAGCCTTCATATAAAACTTCCACCTTATTGATACAAATTTACCCTATTTTTTTAAAAGTAAATACCGTATATCCGCAGGTATTGCTTTTAGCATAAACACTGAAAGTTTCCGCGCCGAATTTTGGCTTAACTGCAATTGTGATTTTTCCGGCAAACATCTGTCGCTCCGATAAAGAGACACACTTATGATCACGCGTATCTGATCCCGTGCCTACTATTTCTGCATTCTCATCTGTTGAAAAACAAACATACTCGGAAGCGTCAGGCACGAATATATCATTTTCATCCGTACATTCGCATGTGAAAATTGCTAAGTCTACTCCGTTCATTTCAAAATTATTTTCAAGTTTTAACCGCAGTTTTTTTGCGATGCCGGAAGTGACACGTTCATCCTCGCAGACATTTTTTCCGTTTTTATAACCGATAACTTTCAGTTTTCCAGGGTAGTATTCAATATTATAACTACCGTGACAGTATTTATCAATACTTTGTTTTCCAAATGATTTTCCATTTAAGAAAAGCTCTATTTCATCACAGTTTGTATAAATATCAATATCTATCGGAGTTCCCTCAAGGCCTTCAAAATTCCAGTGAGAAACAATATGGATAATTGGTTTGCTTGTCCAATATGATTTATTTTGATAAAATGCACTTTTCTTTTGCCAAAACAAATCAAATGCGCCGGATAATGAGCCGATACCCGGCCACATGGCCTCGCCACGATGGTCGAAACCAACCCATTGAAATCCGCCTATAACATACGATCTTTCCATAAGGTGTTTCCAAGTTTTTTCACGAGCCTGATACCAACTGTTTGTTTCAACATCCTTTTCTTTAACAAGTCCCTCGGATGTCGGCAAAAACCAACCTCTTGAAGTATTTGTAGCACAGCATTCCGAAGCCATTATTGCTTTGTCCGGATAAGAATCATGCACTGTGTCGTAATTTTCAAGATTGTAGTTTATTGCAATAACATCGCAATCTTCGAATACCTTTGATTCGGTAGGTATTTTATCCTCGCAGGTAGTAATTAAACGGGTATCATCAAGCTTTCGGATGTATTCTGCCATTTCGCGATGTACTTTTTTACCGACATCGGTAATATGCGTTCTCTCCTCGTTCCCGGTTGACCAGAAGAATACAGAGGGGCGGTTTCTGTCTCTCATTACAAGATCCTTTAAATATTCAAAGGACTCGTTCGTAGTTTCAAACCACCTTGTTTCATCTATAACAATAAACCCTTTTTCATCAAGTGCGTCAAGAATATCTGCAGTTTGCTCGTAATGGCTTGTTCTGTAACCGTTTGCTCCCATTTGTTTAAGCAGATCAATCTTGTATCTGTTAATGTTTTTAGGCACGGCAATACCCGTAAGACCAAAATCCTGATGGGCGTTAACGCCTTTAATAATTGTTTTAATCCCGTTAATCAAAAAGCCCTTTTCAGCGGAAACTTCAAATGTTCTGAAACCTATTTTAATTTCGTTTTCATCTATTTGATTTCCGTCCTGTAAAACAGTTGTTTTTACGGTATATAAATTGGGGGTCTCTATATTCCAAAGCTTGGGGTTATTTATAATCGCTGCTGAATCAACGCATTTATCAGAATATGAATAGAGTACAGCTTTTGTTTCGGCAGACACGGCTGTTACACCGTTTGCATCTATTACCTTATTTATAACAGTTATTTCGGCAGCCTCATACAGCTTATTGCAGACTGTTGTATGAAAGTTTATTTTCCAGTCCGTATCGTTCAGTTTTTCATACGGCGCATAAACCCCGTATCTTGCAATATAAATAGGTTCTGTAATAACAAGCCTTACATCTCTGTAAATGCCACCGCCCTGATACCACCAGCCCTCAAATTCCTCGGTGTTTACATAAACGGCAATAACATTGTGTCTGTCAAAATACACATTGTTTGTAATATCAATTTCAAAACCGTTATAAGCGGAGAAATTACGTTTCATTAAACTACCGTTAAGGTAGACCTCGCAATGAGTGGCAACTCCGTCAAACTGTAAAAATATGCGTTTTCCGGAATACTTTTCTGCATCGAGCGAAAACTCTTTTCTGTACCACGCATTGTCATATTTTAAGTACCCGTGCGCATTATTTTGAGTTTTATCGTTATCCTGAAGAAGAATATAATCGTGAGGAACGGTAACATAACGCCAGCCCTCATTGTGCATTTCTCTTTCTGCATAGTAACAGTCAGGCTTATCAAAATAATAATAAGCAGCCGGTCCTATGTGCTTTCTCTCATTTTTGCATTGAATAAGAGTGGCGCCCTTATCCACAGGGCGGGGAACTTTTATGTCGCCCTTAAAAAAATTCCATCTGCCGTTAAGCGAAATTATTTCTCTCATAATTATTCTCCGTTAAAATATCATTTTTTAAGTTCGTTTAACAGTTCGCTGAGACTTCCTTCTGCCAAGCCTATACACTCATCACAGGCGCCGTAATAAATTCTCAGTTTATCGTTTTTCTCATCTGCAATAGCTCCGCAGGGGAAGACAACATTTTTAACACGCCCCTGAGTTTCATACGGCTCAGTCGGTGTAAGAATACAATTTTCCAAAACCCCGATTATTTTTTTCGGGTCATTAAGGTCGAGCAGCATAGCGCCTATTGAATAGCAAAACTCACCGTTTTCCTTAACTACGCCGTGTATTATTTCAAGCCATCCGTCTTTTGTTTTTATAGGCGGAGTGGGACCCATTTTCCAGTTGGCATAGTTGGGAATTGACTCCGGGTAAATAAGCGGTCGGTGTTTGCCCCAAAAAATAAGATCTGGCGAATATGATATCCAAATTCCGGCTTTAATTGAGTCAGTATCCGGAATATATTTAGGATCTTCTCTTTCGTGCAAATTATAAGGTCTGTCAAGTCTTACATAATAATTGCCGATTTTTTCAGGGAAAATACAGGGAACGCGGTTGGATGGTAACGCAATACATTCTACAAATTCACAAGTCTTAAAATCCTTTGTTCTTTCTAAAACAGCCGCAGGTCCTACATCTTCAACCTGAGCAGGTCTTACTATGTAGTAAGTATCTTCTATTTTTGTAATTCTGGGGTCTATAACCCAGCAATCAACATTTAAGGAACATTTTCCCGCCCAGTCCTTTTTATCGCAAAACGGTTCTTTTTCTATTTCAAAATGTATCCCGTCATTACTTCTCGCAACATGAATTCCCGTAAGACTCCCTTTTTCATTTCTATCCTTGTAAAACGCAGCAATAAGTAATATGGTCTGACCGTTATACATGGTCTGTCCGCAATTAAACACGGCGTTTGAGGGTATTGGAAAGTCTTTCACCGTAATTATCGGATTTTCTTTATATCTGTGCATAATATATTCGTTTAACATATCAATTCTCCCGCTCATTAAAACATAAGATGCCGCACTTCGGAACAAAAAGTTTTAAAATACCGCCGGTCAATACATCGGCTGAAACAACATTACCCATACAGTCATAACCCGTAAACTTCATTTTTCTATCCGCAAGTACAATAATATAATCTCTGCCGCTTGCGTTGATTATGCTGCCGCTTGTATATTCCGAAATATCAACATCGTTTTTTGCATATGCGGTTATTACGGCGCGTCCGTTAAGCTCAGACTTAATAAGCGAATACCCGTTTTCGGGATTTTCCGCCGTCAGTTTACCATCAAGCAATGCTTCGCGGTTTTTTACCCAAAAGTCAAGATAAAACTTCAGCATTTTCCGCTGTTCTTCGGTTATTTCGTCGAACTTAACCGAAATCTGCGGAACACCGTAAATTGTTGAAATCATTTGGTATGCCGCCGACTCCACGGTATCGTTATTATTCCACATAATCATATCGGAATGAACAGCGGTTTTTCCCGCGAGAAATCTTATATCGGCAATACCAGTCTTGTTTTGTTCAGAAGAACAAGGACAATCATTGACCCTAAGCATATTTCCGACCTGCCTTACCGCAGGGCCGATATACTTTTGCCTGAACTCTATAAGAAAATCAGGTTTTAGGGTTTTTAATTCGGTATTTATTTCTTTTAAGAGCGCCTCAACCGCGTCTTCAAGCGATATGTAATCCATACTGCCGTAATCGCGTGATGAATATTCCGTCAGCTTAAAAGAATCTATAAAGTCAAGCTTTAAGCCGTCAAGGTTCCAATTGAGCGCGGCGTTTTTATAAAGCTCAACAGTAAATTTTCTGCACTCGGGAAATCTTGGGTCAAGTATTCCGCATTCGCCGGGCTTATTTAGGTACTTGCCCTCAAATTTTTTAAAATTCTCGGAATATTTGCCCACAAACGGAACTGAGAACCAAAGCATTACTTCCATCCCGATTCTATGTATCGAGTCAACCAGCTTTCGCATATCCCGAATTTTGGTGCGGCATACATTCCAATCCCCGCAATAAGCATAGCCGCCGCGGTTATCATCGGTCTGCCAGCCATCGTCAATAATTACGGTCTTCATACCGTATTCGGTTGCAATTATGCACTGTTTCAAAAGTTCTTCATCGTCTAACCGCTGATGATAGTTATACCATGTTGAAAACATCGGCATTTTAGCCGCACTCGGAACAAGACACGGTTTATACTCGTTTTCCCACCATTTTGAAACCTCATAGAGCGATGTTTCATATCTTATATTCCGTTCGTCAATTCTTAATACAACCTCGTAATCGGTTATCGGGTTTGTAATTTCGGTAAAAAGAACCACATCTGCAAGTATTTCTTTTTTGCTTTCATAAAGTCTCAGCTTTATTGCCGATGCAATTTTCACATTGCTTATTGCCACGGTGATTCGGTTTTGCCCTGACTTTGAAATCATAGACAAAACCGGTGCGCCGTGAGCTATTCCCGACTGTTCGTTGACCCAAAACCCCTCGGGAGATATTACCCGCGGCGTTTCGGTAAGCGGCGACCAAAGCGAATATATATCTATGCACGGCACAAAAAACTGCAGAGAAAATTTGCTCGGAATTTCGGGCTTATCCGAATGAAATTTCAAATGCAGAAATTTAAGTCCGTCCTCCTTAACTTCTTCGGTTAAGGTATTTGAAAAATTGCCGCTTGTAACTTTAAATTCAGAAATCATATTACTTCACCTGTTGAGAATAAGTGCTTTCTTCTTTTGTGAGTTTAATTTCTTTCCCCGAAATATTAAGGCTTATGCCGTTGCCCGCTTTCAGCGTAAACACAGCTTTTTGGCTTGATACCTCAACACCTATAACAGCGCCCTTATAGGTTATATCGGTGCTGTATTTATTCCATGCTTTAGGTATTCTCGGTTCAAAATGCAAACCGTCCTTATAATGCCTCATTCCGAGAAAACCGTTTATAACCGACATCCAAACCCCGCCGTTGCAGGCTATATGTATACCGTTTGAGGTATTGCCCTTAAAATCATAAAGATCCATATATGCGGTGTAACGGAAAAATTCGTATGCCTCGGGGCGGTCAAGCTCCGCCGCGGATATTGAATATATCGCGGGGGATAGGGAAGAGCCGTGATTGCAGCGCTTTTCATAATAATCGTAGCAGCGCTCCTTTTGGTATGCATCAAAGAAGTCGCCGTGTAAAAAGGTTGCAAGACACACATCAGCCTGTTTTGAAACCTGCAAGCGCCACAAGTCAAGCGGATGGTAAAGCCCGCGAAGATCCACATTCATCGGTATTTTTGTCATATCCACGGGGTCTTCGTAAAGATATGAGTCGTCCTGCATATATATCCCGTACTCATCATTGTAAGGCAGATACATATTCTCCGCCGCTTTCGCGATTCTTTCCTCGTCCTCGCTTGTAAAGCCTATCTTATTTAAAAGCTTTGTTAAGCGGTCGGGAGCGTTTTTCCTCATATCGTCAAGCACGCTTACCGCATACTCGAAATGTCTTTTTACGGTTAAGTTGGTGTAAAAATTATTGTTTACTCCGCAGGCGTATTCATCCGGTCCGCAAACCGCATTTATGCAGAATTTGCCGCCCCTTGCCTTGACAAATTTGCCCCTTAACGACATAAATACCGCGGTTTCAAGCACTACCTCCGCACCGTAGCTGTAAAGGAATTCCTTATCGCCCGTAGAATCAACATATCTCCATACGGCATAAGCAATATCGCTGTTAAGGTGATATTCGGCGGTGGAAGCCTCATAAACGACGCTTGTTTCCTCACCGTCAATACTGCACCATGCGTACATAGCGCCGCGCAGGTCAAATTCCTTTGCCCTTGCCCTTGCTTTATCCAGTATTCTGTAACGGTACATTAAAAGCTCTTTTTGCGAATACGGATCTGTAAAGTTATAATAAGGCATTAAATACATTTCCGTATCCCAAAATACCTGACCGCTGTAACCGGGTCCTGTAAGTCCCGTTGCGCCTATTGAGCAGTTATTTACCGTTGCGAGCTGCTGTTTGAGCTGAAAAAGGCTGTATCTTACCGCTTGTTGGTCGGCAGGGCTGCCCTCTATTTTAATATCAGCCTTTTCCCAGTGCTCTTTCCAGAATTCAACTTGTTCGGCAAGGAAAAATTCAAAGCCCTTTTTCCTGTTTCCCCTTGCAAGGCTTTCGGTATAGTCGGTCATATTTTCGATACCGTCTATACTGCCTGCAAACGCCGCGTATTTAACAACTCTTGCCGTTTCGCCTTTGTCAAGTGCAAAGTTTACACAGTATGTATATTTTTCGGGCGTATTGTAATCCTTAACAATATAGTTATTTCCCTTAACAGTATGCGCTACCGAAACGGCAGCGTGCTGGCCCGTTGTGGGGATAAGCTGTTTTATTGTATATACATTATCCGTAAAGGATTCGCTTTCGGTTTCGGTATACAGCCTATTGTTTAATTTGGTGTTTTTAACTATTGCGGAGCTGACCTGCACTTCGCCCGAAAAATTAAGCGGCGAAACCATATAGCTTATTTCCGCACCGTGTACTTCCCTGCGGTTTAAAAGGCGTATGCTCTCTATTTTTACCTGCTTGCCGCTATTTGTTGTGAAAATAAAGCTTCTTGTCAGTCTGCCTGTATCAAATTCAAGCCGTCTTTCGTGCTCGGATATATTATTTTCTGAAAGCGAAGCCGTCTCCCCGTCAACCGTAACGGTGAATATACGCCAATCAGGAAGATTGACCGTAAATTCATTTTGCGTTGCATACCCCTTAAAGCTTACCAAATGCCTATAATGTTCGGTGGCGAAAACTCCGTTAATATACATTCCGCATACTTCGCCCGCGGTCGGCTCGTCATATGTTCCTCTCATACCGAGGTAACCGTTACCGAGAGCGAACAGGCTTTCAAAATGCTTTATTTCCTTTTTATCAAAGTCCTTTTCCACAAGCGCGGTTTCGCACAGCGGCATTTTCTTTACTTTACCCGTTTCAATAAACGTATCTACATCTATTTCGGTATAGTCGTTTACAAACTGATGGGAAAGCTCGTAGGTTTCCTCTTTGTTTTTAACCCCGACAGCCTTCATTCCGGCTTTTCTTGCCGCTTCGATTCCTACCTTTGCATCCTCAAACACGGCGCAGTTGAATCTTGAAACGCCCAAGGCTTCCGCTCCCTTTAAAAACACTTCGGGGTCGGGCTTTGCGTTAACTATATCCTTTCCGCTTACAACAGCGTCGAAAAGCGGAGTAAATCCCAGCTTATTAAGCACAAATTCCGCATTTTTGCTTGAAGAACAAAGCGATACCTTTATACCTCTGTCCCGCAGAGCCTTTATAAATTCGGGCGCGCCCGTAAATATATCACCGCTATTTAGGTTTTCGAGCATTTTTACATAATACTCGTTTTTAATATTTGCAAGTCTTTCCTTTTCCTCAAAGGGCAAATCGGTATTGTTGTGCTTAAGTATCTCCTCAAGTGAGGCTATGCGCGGTATTCCTCTGAGCCTTTGGTTTACCTGCTCGTCAAATTCCCAGCCGTTTTCGTCCGCTAATTTTTTCCACGCCAAGTAGTGGTATTTATCCGTAAATACCACTACTCCGTCCAAGTCAAACAGCGCCGCTTTTATTACCTGATTTTTCATAATGTTATCCTCTTATGCTTTGGGTTTGAATATAGAACTGTCCGGCACGATTGCACCGTTTTTGCGCAAAGTTTCTTTTACTTTTTCTATATCAACGCCTCTTACATTTCCGTCCTTTGCAAGCGCCGCAACCGTTCCTACCGCCTCGCCGCCGCTCATACACGGACACTTTACTCTTAAAGCGCCTAATACTTCTCTGACACCCGAAATACAGCGTCCTGCCGTAAGCAGATTATATATGCCTTTAACAGTTTGAGCTTTTAACGGTATGGTCGGAACAACACCGTCAGGCAGCTTTTCATACTCAGGATCCAATTCAAACGGGCGGCTGCCGTCCGTATTTGAAGAAGTATGCAGATCCATATTATAGTAGCCGTATGCCAAAGAGTCTTCAAATATCTTGCCGGACATAAAATCAGGTATCGTAATGGTATAATCACACACTATACGCTTTGTTTCTCTCGGGGTAGTATATGCAGCAGAGGAAAACAAGGTAACATCAGCATGCTCCTCGGCAAAATTCATCATACGCGCCATTGCCTCTCTGCCGTCTATTTCCGCCTTTGTTTGTCCTTCGGCAGTTGAAAAATCCATATCAATATGATTTGCATTGTTGCCGCCGCCACGGAAAAATCCGAGTATGGAGGAATGAAATTCCGGCCAGAAATCACCATGCTTAATTGTGCCGTTTTCTTTGCATTTATTAAAATCGGCACGTAATACCTTATCGTCAAGCTCCGATAAATTGTTGCATTTAAAGGTATACGCATATGTACCCGGTTGCAGTTCCTTTGAAACATACATTTCAGCACCGCTGACCTTCGCTACATCACCGTCGCCTGTGCAATCTATAAATACATCAGCCTCAAAGCTTATTAAACCGCATTTTTCAGCAGCTATAATACGCTTTATTCTGTTTTCTTCCAAATCTGCTGCTATAACCTTAGTATGGAAAAACAGCTTTACCCCTGCCTCAATACACATTCTGTTCATTTCAACCTGTGCCATAACGGGGTTTACTTTCACATTTGATTTTGAGCAGCCGTCACGCGTATCAACAACACTGAAATCGGGAATATCGGCAAAGCCCTGTTTTTCAAGCCTTTTACACAGTTCCCAACCTATTCCGGCTATTGCTTGCTTTTTGTACGCATAGAATATACCTATTTCGGGGTTTCCGCCGAGAGTGAGTATTCCGCCCAGTGCGCCCTGATCCTCTATAAGCGCCGTTTTAGCACCATTCCGCGCAGCGGCAACGGCTGCCGCAAAGCCTGCAACTCCGCCGCCTACCACTGCAACATCAAACTTTTCAGTACGATTTATTTTAATATCAATAGCCATATTATTATCCCCCGAGACAAAGATTTGAAATTTGTTTTATTTGTTTATTTTATTTGATTATATACAGAAACCTGATAAGAACCGATTTTATCCGTTAAATATGTATCGGCATTTACATTCAGTCCGTCCGGTGTGTATTCCGCCTGAGATGACACCTTAATATTTTGCGGATCATAAACATATTTTATAAAGTTTCCGTCAGCCTTAAAATTGACGGTCGCATTGTTTTCCGTCATATTTACGGCAACATAGCTCACACTGTTATCCGTGTGAACCAATTTAGCGGTGTAAAGCCCGTTATTCGGTGAATTTCCGGGATATACTTTATCTCCGTTTTTAATTGCCGTTCCCAATATGCTGAAAGCATAATAGGCATTATACGGCAGATCGGATTTAAGGACAGACCTGTCAAGACCGAAGTTAAAATAACCTGCTTCATACCCGCTGTCCGTTGATTTTAATGAATCAGTCCATTTGTAATCGAATAGTGACCAAATAAACGAGCCGCTTATTCCCTTATTCATAAGAGAAATTTGGGAGAGCGCAAGCTGCGTGCCTCTGAGCGGCATATCGCGGCTCACAGTCGCTCCGCCGCAGGTATCCCTGTAATATGCGTTAAATTCATCATACCACAGTGTTTTACCTGTACTTTTAATTGCTTTAAGGCATTGTTCACTGAATTCATCACAATAATTGTAGGTATCCGTTTCAAAGCTTTCGCACTTAACATATGTATGTGCGGAGTAAATATCAAACAGGTCGTTATATTTCACGGCGTTTTCAAGCCATGAAACCGTTTTTGTAAGTAAAGAACCATCGCTGTCCAGCAGCTTATCATATGCAACATTAGGACCTACAACCTTTATCTTGTACCTGATATTGTCCGCTTTAAGCGCATTATCGGCAGCTTTGATAAATTCAATATAATTTGCAAATGCCGCAGCATCATCGGAAACCCTGTTATTCGGTTCTGTTGCGTACATTAAGTATTTAACATTTGTATAATTCTTGCCTACAACAATATTTTTTACAAACCACGCCGTCCAATCGGCATATACATCCGTTGCAGTAATGCTTCCGTCGTTATTGTAGTCCGTTTTAAAATATTCCGCATTCGGCAACGGTTCTCCTGCTTGTGAGGATGTTAAAATCCCCTCGGTTGGGTTAATAATTATACTTATGCCGTATTTTTTCATAATATCGGCGTACCGGTAAAACGCTTTCATATAATCTGTTTCGGTGCTCCAGCAATTGTTCACACTGTCCCACGAGAAACCAGGCTGAAATGCTTGACAACGCACCACCGAAATATTCATACTTTTAAGCCGCTTTGCCATAAATTCAAGCTGTTCTTCGGTATACTGCGCTTCAAGTGATTTGTCGTTAAGATACCAGAAAAGCGGCAATATACCGCCTGTACCGGCGTGATCTGTAACGGACGGGGTTTCCGAATATGAAATATCATAATATATGCTGTCGGAATAAGAACCGGTCACAAACTGCGACGCAAATGTTATTTTTCCGTTGTTTTCACCGTACGCAATCGCTGAGTAATTAAGGTCCTTGAAAGAAATGCCGTTATATGCGGCACTCGAGGCATCGTAATCACCGTACAGCTTTACCGCAAATTGGTACTTCCCGTTTCCGTTTTTCCATACTGCTGTTCTGTTTTTTACCACCGTAAAGCTTACGGTAGTGCCGCTCACTTTTGCGGTATTCCAACCGCTCCCTTTATAATTCGTAATAAGCCATTTTTTAACATCATCATTTATTAAGTTTAAAATGGAAGAATCCGAATTTCTTATAATAAGAGTCCCATAACTGTTTTCGGAACTGTAATTTTCAAGGTAAGATTCAAACAATATCCCCGGGCTGTTTGATTTAGTATCTAACTTATAATCATATGTCCTTTTTACACCAGAAGCATTGTAAGAAGTAAATTTGTTCTACGGCAACGAATAATACTTTAAAGTAAGCTTTCCGTTATCCACCTTAAAGCTGCCGTCAGAGTTTTTGGCGGACGCAATTCCGTTTTGCAAAACTGCACCGTAGGGAAGAAAATAATCGCTGTTGTCCGCAGACGGACGGTATGAATCGCTTTTATTAACGGTATAGGTATTCTCATCTAAAGGATTTCCGAGATTTTCAACGGTTAAGTCGTCAAAATATAATGTACCTTTACCTTTTACCGCAATACTTAATCTGTTTTTAAGAGAAGCAAACAAATCCGGGTCAGCCCAAAATTCTATTATTCCCTTTTTCCAATCGCTCGAAACTGCGTTATCTGTCAAAACAGCCTTCTCACTGTTATCAAAGCCAATAGGAAATATCTGATCCGCATTGCTGCTGTGAATCCCCAAAACAGGATATATTTGAAACGGAATATACTGTGCATCAGTCATTTCCGTTATTTTATAGTAGAATGTAATCCTGTATTTATTTTCCTTTTCAACCATATAATTGCAGCCGAACGAATCATAAATAGGCTGAAGTATTTGAGTGTTTCCTAAACTGCTCGCGCATTTAAGACTTCTGTACCCGCTGCGTTTTACAGCGGTATCATATGAAAAATTATCGGGGTAGGTTTCTGGTCTGTAATATTCAAACGAGTCGGCATTTGTCTGTTCGTTTGCACTGTATATGTACCAGTTGTCGGTTTTCACGGGAAGGGTAGAATCAGCATTCGTCATTGAAAGATATATTGCTCTTGCTTCTTTAAGCGAAAAGCTTACGGAAACATAATATTTACATGAATTTATAAACGAATTACTGTTCTGCAAGGATCGGTTGGTTAAATAAAAATTGTAATTAAAATTATCAAGCGAATTGCAATAATAATAGCTTTCGGGCTTTTCTTCGCTTATATACGTTGCGGCGGCGGCAAGTCCGTTTGTACCGTAACCGCGTGAATAATTATCAAGACTGTTGAATACACCAAAATAAATAAGCTGTTTCAAATTATCGGTAGGAATACTGTCGGCGCTGAGTTCAAACTGCCATACATAATCGCCGGCAGGCAAGTACACACGCTTTGAAAGCGAGCCTGTTGAAGCGTCGTTTCCTTTGCGTTTAATGCTTATTTTCACATTGCCATCCTCAGTCACTGTTGTGACTGAGGATGTATCGGCAGTATGAATAAGTGCATTATCGGAAATAAGTCCTTTTGAAAAGTCACCGTTAATATTCGCCTTATCAAGTGAATCGTTTTCCCAAGCATAAGCTTTGTAATTTGATAAAGAAACAGCGGCTGTTAATATAACAGATGTCGCCGCTAAAACAGACATCGCTTTTTTGCACCGTTTCATTACTGCCGATTTCATAAATATTACTCCTTATTTATATTCGCCTATGTAAGCAGCGTCAGCCGCAGTACCGTTGACAAAATCATAATTCAAGCTTTCAACTTCGGCTACATTCAGTTTACCGTCGGTATATTTCATACCGAGCGTATTCCCAGTAATTTTTTCACCGCCGGAAATTATATACGGAACGAGCTGTAAAGTGTCTCCGTCTTTTAAACCGAGCTTGAAAATATAGTTATAAGAATCGCTTACCGCACTAATGTCCTCAATACCTTTTTCGGAAAACGCTTTCTTAATTTCTACAAGGTCTCTTATATCAACAGTTTCGTCGCCGTTAACATTTGCCGCTGCTTTGTTATAGGAAGTATCTATTCCCAAAAGAATCTCTCTAAGTGTTGCAATATCGGCTGTATCAGCCGTCAAATCATTATTAACATCGCAATAATACACGCCGTTTTCCGTTGCACGAAGATAAGATACAGTGCCGATTGCCGATGAATTGAAATATTCGGTAGAAATATCGGTTGTATCGGTTTTATTTACGAAAATTTCATAGCCTATCTTATCAACACCGGTGAACGGAGCATTTTTAAATGCAAGATGCGCGTAATCAGCATTATTAAAGTACTGCTCAAATTTAACACTGTAAAGCTTGATGTTATCAATATAAGCTGTAGTTCCGTTATTAACGCATAACGAGAAATAAAGATTATCTTCCGTTCCGTCAACGGTAAAATTAAGCATTATTTTGGCTTTTACCGATTTCTCACTGTCACCGAAAGACAAACGGTAGGATATATTGCCCGAAAAATCGGCATCACGCGCGGCAAATACACCGTTTAATCCGTCGGTTGTTCTGGCATTAAGTGTTTTTTCGGCGGAAGTTACCGAGATCTGCTCGCAACTATCAAACATTCTGCCATAGTTGTTCGGTGTACCCTTATATATACCGTAATACAGTGCATTTGTTGATGAGGCAGTAGCGTCAATATCAAAGCTTAATGTGTAATTGCCCTTTTCAAGACCCTCCAGCTTTTTATTAAGCGCTCTGCCCGTGGGATACTTCCACTTATCGGCATCGTTGACATCGGTTTCCAATGTGCGCTCAAGCTTAGCGGCATAGTTATTCGCATTGCCGTCATCAAAGGCGTATTTTACAATCTCAATCGGGGTATCTATTGCAGTTAGATATTCATATCCGTAAAGACCGCCGAGCTCAAAATCACCGTTTTCTATAAGCTGCTCGCCGTCGGCAACCGAGACCTTAATATTATCAAGGTAGGCATAATCGGTTGAACCGTTGAAGTAGAAGCATACTCCGAGGAAAATATCCGTTTCTTTTGTTAATGTAAAGGTTGCGGTGAACTTTAAATTATTGAATTCATTGGCAGCAGTGAATTTAACGATACTGCCGTATCGATCGGTGCTGACATTTGCGGCTTTATTATTTTTCTCAAAAGTGTTCAGTTCGGTTACTAATTGATTACTGTTATAACCGCGGTTATAGTTACCCGGCTTCCCTTCATACAATCCTACAAGAATATTGCCGCCGTTTCTCGGAGAAGAACCCGCAAATGCATCCAAATCAAAAGATACGGTGTATTTCCCCGCAGGAACTGCCGCCATTTGATAGGTTATATTACTTCCCTCAACGGTGGTTCGCGGCGGAAGATAAGCGGCATAACCGGTAAATGTAGTATTATCACCTTCATTGACCGCAGAATTTACAACCTTTACATTTGCTCCGCCTGTAAAACCGCTTAAGTCTCCTTTTTCAAAGTCGGAGTTCGGGGTAACAAGCGCACCGTCTTCGATTGTGTCACTTCCGTTTAATACAATATTATCTATATAAGCGGTAGTACCTTCCATTGAACCGGCGGAGAAATAAAGATTATCTTCCGTTCCGTCAACATTAAATTCAAGAGAAATTTTTGCTTTAACGGTTTTATCTACCGTATTGGTCAATGAGATTCTAAAACCGTCTTTTTCATTATCTGAGGCTGCAAATCTGCCTTGCAAACTGCCTTCCGAACGGGCAATGAGCGTTTTCCCTGCTTCAGTAGTTACGATATTTTTATTGGTTGCAGGAACATCATTTGTATAAAATCTTCCAGAATAGTCATACGTTCCGTTATATACACCGTAATAAAAAGCATAAGAATTTCCGTTGGAAGAAGTTACATCGGCATCAAATGTCAGTGTATATGCTCCGGGTTTTAAATTAAGCTTTTTAAGATTATAGCTTAACGCATTACCGTATTGGTCGCCGCCGCTTGCAGGGCGCGCAAGCTTTGCCGCTTTATTCGCGGCAGAGCCGTTATCAAACCGGTAGTCTACAATCTCAATCGGATTTTTTTCCGACTTTGTGTACTCAAAGTATTTAAGAGAATTCTCGCCGTCTTCAAAATCGCCGCCGATTATGTAGTTTTTTCTCTCTGTTGCATATGCAGAGAAATTGGAAATTGCGTAGGATGCCGAAAGAACCATTACCAAAGTCAAAATCAAGGAAACAGATTTTTTTAGAGCTTTAATTTTCACTTTCTTTACCTCCGAAATTTATTTTTGGTTGTAAACTACAACCTGATACGAACCTATCGTGTCTTTAAAACTGTTTGTAATCTTTACCGTTCCCGCAGGCTCAAGCGGCTTATATTCGGTAGTAGGAGTTACCGAGGTAGGGTCATATACTGTTTTTGTAAACTCCTTACCCTTAAGCGATACGGGCAATTTAAAGGTTACATTTGTTTTATCCCACGTTATATTAACAGCAACTATGCTGTAGGTTCCGTCTGCATGTTTAAACATCACTGAATGGAAATTCTCGCCGTCGGTAGAGCCGACATAAACCGTATCACCCGTTTTAATGGCGCTGCCCAAAGCACACCACATATAATAAGAAGTATACGGAATTGAAGATTCATAGCTTACGGGGCAGACGCCGCCGTAATGTATTCCCTCAAATCTTTCGGGCGGAGCGGTAAGGTCGGATCCCGGCCACTTAACATCAAAGAGATACCACAAGAAAGAGCTCTGCGCTCCGCCCTCGTACATTCCAAGCACCATTGAGGCAATAGTTGTAGCGTCAAGCGGATCATCCTCTCTTGTCAGAGCGCTTGAAGAACCTTTTTTAATTGTGTTAAACTCATCGTGCCAAAATTCTTTACCGGTAGGCTTAACAATTTCAACAAATTCTTTTTCCTGATTTACGATATCTGCATAGACATCCTGAGTGAAATCAGAAACATAAGCGTAGAAATGTGCCGAATAAATATCTATACAGTCATTTCCATACTGTACTGCCCATTCAAGCCAGCGTGTCCCGCAATACTTTTCGAACCCGGTAGCAGTTGGCCCATTTACAGAATTCGGACCGACAATTTTAAGATAATCTCTCAGCCCCGCCGCGCGCATTGCCTTATCAGAAGCCTTTACACGCCCTAAATATGTATCAAAATGCTTCTTATGCTCGGCGTAATATACCTCTTCGCTCTCGGTTGAAATACCCGAAATATTATTAGCCTCGGTATTATACATAAGGTATTTGATATTGGTAAATCCGCGTTTAATAATAACCTCTTTAATAAGCTCTACTATCCATTCGCCGTAAAGACGGTTATATTCTTCCTCATTTTTAGCGTCACTTGCTTTTTTAAACGGAGTACAAACCGGTTCGCCTGCCTCGGAGCCCGCAAGATTACGATTGGGGTTAATAACAATTTCCATGTTATTTTCCTTGAGCACCGTTGCATAGCGGTAAAACGCCTGCATATATACACTATCCCAATTATAACTGCCGCTTTCTTCGTCCCAAGCATATCCCGGCTGGAAAGAAAGGCAGCGGACAATTGAAACATCCATATTTTTAAGCTGTTCAACCGCTATCTGAATTTCGCTTTCAGAATATCCACCGTCTATTGTGCTGTCCGGGAAATACCACCAGCAGGGCAAAACGCCGCCTGTTCCCTTAATATTGCTTCTTACAGGCGATTTTGAAAATGTGAACACCTGATTGGTGGTCAAATCAAGATCAAAATCAAAATCAAGGTCGCCGAAATCATCGGTTGTATCAATACTTGTATCATCCGACGATGCATTGTCCGATGAGCTGTCAGACGAACTTGCGGTTTGCGGCTTCGACGGTTTTTTCCCCGCCGAAGCATTATTATTTTTATCACACCCGCAAACACTTACAGCAAGAATACAGAGCGCTAAAAGACCTGATATAAATTTAGTATAATTTTTCATAGCCTCACCTTATAAGGTTATTTTAACTTGCTGTTTATTGATTTAACGGTGTTATCAACAAGCGCTTTGTTCTTCTGCAATACCGTTGTTACCTGATTTGAGGTTGTGGAATTAAGCTCGGTTACAAGCGCATTAAGCGAAGTAAGGTTTGAATAGCCTATAACGCCTGCAGACATCATATAACTTCTCTTAAGCCCGGTTTGATTAAGGTAATTAAATATTTCTTCCATTTTCGGGTTTATTGACACATCAGCAAAATTACCGTTATTTGCCGAATCAAGGAAATATCTTAAGAAAACGCCGCCGCCAACCGGGTTTTTGGCGCCCTTAGGTATTGCAAAGAGGTTAACACCCGCAACAATAATCTGCTCTTGACCTGCCGGTGAAGGATAAGGAACACACATAACCTCAAACTTGCAGGTATTAAGCAAGCCGTCCTTGCGCATTGTCCAAAGGTTTGTGCTGAACATTCCCGCTTCTCCCGCTTGGAAAGCATTTGAATCGGTACCATAAACGGGCTGGAGTCCTGCCTCAACCATCTGTGCGTTAAATGTCCATGCTTTAACGGTTTTAGCATCGGTTATTGTGCTTTTAAAGGTCGAACCATCATAGGATACAAAGTCGGTTCCGGCAGACGCCATATTGTTGTATACCATATTTACAACCATACCGTATTTATGGCCTTTCTTCTTAAGCGCCTCGGCGGTTGACTTTAAAGTGTCCCAATTCCAGTTGCCGGCTTTCCACAAATCGTAGGGGCTGGTAATACCGTCGCTTTTAAACATATCAGCGTTATACATAAGCACACCGTGCGCGTTATACCAGTTTTTATAAGCTATAAAGGCATACGGCCTACCCTTGATTTTAAAATTGTTCATAGCTTCCTTATCCCAGAAGCTGTCGTTTAAATCTTGCTTTGTAACCGAAGCTGCCTGGAATACTGTGGCTGCGCCTATCGGGAAACAGCCCTGACGGCTCTGTGAGTTGATAATCATGCCCACATCGGGTGAATCGTTCGTAGAAACCAAGGAGGCAATTTTAGTCATATAATTATCCTGGTTTGCATATTCAACCTTAACCTTCATTGAATATTCTTTTTCAAAATTAGCTATAGTCTTCTTTTCCTGCTCGGTAAGATCACGCCACATAAGCACTCTTACGGTTTTGCCCTTTAAGCTGTTGTAATCAATACCTGCTGTTTTGTTGCCGCCGGTCTGCGAACCTGACTGTGAACCTGACTGTGAACTTGTCTGAGTGCTGTCGCCACTGCTGCTGTCAGTCGATGTAATATCTGTACCGCCGATATCCGAGCTTTCGTTTTTTGCTTTGCCGCAGCCTGAAAACAGCACGGTAAGCATTACTGCCGATAAAAGCATTGCCAATACTCTTTTTTTCATTTTGACATTCTCCTTTTAAAATAAATATGCTTAAATCCTATAAGGACTTTTTGCCACGGCGTTTCTTTACAACTATCAGCACGGCAAGTCCGGCAATTATTGCCGCTGCTGCAACCGAACCGATAATTATTAAAACGGTGTTTGAATTGTTTTGATTCTTTGTGTCGCTTTTTTTACCTTTACCGTTTGTTGTATTATCAATAACGATATTATCGTCGTCTCCTATATTGAAATCGTCGTCGATAACGCTGTCGTCGGGCAGCGGTGTAATATCAGGTATTGTAACATCTGCCACGGTATTCTTGACTTTTCCGAACATATTCGGATCTTCGTCATAGCCTTGCGTATTCCTGAAAAGAGAAATTTCGTCAAGGTCTATATTAAGCGCCGAACCTTCAAGATAGAAATAAACATATCCGTCTATCGGGGATAGGAACGAGTAACAGAATCTATGCCATTCACTGTCTGCAACCGTTGGAGTTATAAGACTTGTTTCTTTAAATTCCGCACCCGAAATTGCAGGCATTACATTACCTGAATTATCGAGAATTCCTATTTTCAAATTCGTCTTTTTACTCATACGGTAGCTGAAAGCAAACTTATTAACATAATTTGATCTGACTTTAACCTTCACCTTTAATAAAGCATTACCGCTTAAATGTGCAAAATAGTCACCCGAATCGGCTTTGTTTGTTTCCGTAGCCTTAATACGTTTAACAGAAATCCCTGCGCTGTCCCAAATAGTGTCGTTAAGTTCTTTTTCAAACCTGCCGTTCTGAATACGGTTATAGGTTTCCTCACAGTATGTTTCGGTTCCGTCAACAGAAAGCACTGACGGAGTTAATTCTTCAAGCTTAATATCGTCAAAATAGAGGTGTGAAGCCCTGCCGAAGTATGCAGAACAGATCCAGATAGTTTTCCTGCCTTCGGTTTCGGGATTTTCCCCTGTTTTAAAATCATAGGTGAACTGCTGCCAGCCCGATTGTCTTACTCTTGCCGAACGAATCGACTGTCCCAACGGCTGATAACCATATTGGACATTCTGATCGCCTGCCGGCTGATTATACCAGAAAGAAAATCTATATGCCGTATTAGGTTTAAGGGTTGGTTCCATAACATTGTAGCCATTATTATCAGTATAGCAGAAATACTTATAACCGTCCGCGCTTTCGGGATTGAATCGAGCCGAATATTTACCGCTGTGGGCTGTATCGGTTGAACGCTCATAATACTGTGAAGGCTGATAGTTATGGTCGAGGATTTGTGATTTATCGCCTTCAAAATCAATATAATAAACCGTCTTCGGATCATCGTATGTCTGCGGAACGGGTTTTTCCTTTGTATTTATCACAAGCTTGATATTGTCAAGCCATCCGCATTGTTCTCCCGAATTTATACCTGCCGAGAAGTAAACCGTTTTAGTCTCTTCAACCTCAAATTCAAGAGTAATATGAGCCTTTATTAAATCTCCGGCTTTATACTGAGAAAGTGAAAAGTAATAATCATTTCCCGCTTTACGAACAATATAAAGGGGGGTGTTGGTTGTTCTATCGGTAACATTGGAAGTGTCCGCTATCTGAGTTCCTGTTGCAAGTCCGCGCTGATAAGAAGAATCAAGCTTTTCATACATTCCGTAATAGAAAGTATAAGCGGACGGAGTCTCAATTTTGAAGTCAGCGTCAAACTCCAGAATATATCTTCCGGGATTCAGCTTTAACGACTGGTTCAAAAATCTCCCGTATGGACCGCCCAATTTATCATTACGTTTTGGCAAGTACGCTGCTTTAGAACCGTTATAGTCAACAACACGTATCGCATCTTCTTTTGATGTATCGTAACCGTAGATATAACCCTCAAGATTACCTTTTTCAAAATTGCCGTTTCTTATCTGACTTTCATCAATCGGAGAATAATCAAGAAGTGCATTAACGGTCATATTGTCTATATAACCCTTAGCGCCGGTATTAGGAATACCCACCGAAAGATATGCGTCCTTTTGAGTATCAGTAATGTAAAATCTTACTGTAACCTTGAATTTTCCGTTTTGACTTAAAGTAAAGTCGTTCCAACTTTCAAGCACACCCGGCATTATAACTGCATTTGTTTCGGTATTTATAATTACCGAGTCGGCTTGAGATGCAAACTGGTTTTTGTCCGCTTGACCGTAGCCACGCATAAAGTCGCTTAATTTGCCGTACACACCGAAAACAAGACCGTAGCCGCTTGTGTAATCGAGTCGCGCATCAAATGTCCATTCATACCAGCCTTTTGTAAGAGATATTTTTTGGTTAATAAAGCGTGTATATGGATTATTTTCGGTATCATTTCTCTCCGGCAGGTAAGCAACATAATTGTCAGGATTTTCGGGGTCTTTTATAACTCTTACGGGGTCTGAAACAGATGATGTATTACCCACTGTATACCCATTAAGATTACCCTTTTCAAAGTCGCCGTTTTTAACTATTTTATCTGCATCCTCATCAGGCTCAGGTTCGCCGTTTTCAAAAAGAATATCGTCAAGATACATTCTTGTGGTTCTGTTGCCTGTTGGGAAGCTTATGCAGAAATAGACCTTATTTTCGCCTGATGATACCATAGTTTCGGTTATCTCAAAATAAGCATTAACCTTGCAGTTTATTGTCTCGTTTGCAATACCGTCAATTCTGAATGTCTGACTCTTTTTGTTTTGATCAATCTGCTCTGAAAAAGCAACGCTTGCTTTCCCGGTTTTGCGGTCAATTATTTTTACAGTTTTTACAATATTGCTGCTTTGGTCGAATCCTCTGTGGAAAGCGGTATTCCAGTTTCCTGTATGTACGCCGAAATCAACAGATCCGGCAGTACCGTCGGAAATAATATCGCCGTTAAAGCTGACGACATATTTGCCCGCGTCGAGAGTCACCTGTTTTATTAAATTGGAGCCTGTAATATCGCCGTCCTGTCTGCCGGGAAGATAAGCGGCATAATTACCTGATATTTCTGCTTTCCCCGCATCCGCCTCTTTAACAGAGCCTACAACTTCAATTCTTGAATTGCCTGCAAGTATATATCCTTTTGTATTGCCTAATTCAAATCCACCGTTATAATTCGAGCTGTCTTTATCTTCATCGCTTGCCGAATCAACCGCCAACTTTAAATTATCAACATATACGCTTGCATTGTTATCGTTGCAACCGAGCGATATATATATATCCTTATCTTCGGAAAGCTCAAATTTAAGAGTGACCTTTACTCTGTAAGAATAATCGTCATTCTTATCGGGAGTAATAATAAAATCGGCATTATCGGCGTTAGCTGTTCTTTTAAATGAAACATCTGCGCCGGTATCTCTGTTTATAACAGAAACATCATCCTTCAAAACAATTTGCTTTCCGCTGTTATATCCTCGGTTATAATCTCCGAGGCCGCTGTAAACACCGTAAATAATGCCCCATGTATCGGCTTTGGTCGCCGCTATATCGGCATCAAAAGTAAAGACATATTTCCCAGCCGGTAAGGATACCTTTTGGTTTATAAACATTTCGTCGGGTCCGCCGCCTGCGGCTCTGCCGGGAAGATAGGCGGCGTAATCGCCGTCGTAATCCTTAACCGAAACACCTTTCCCGGTGGTATTGCCGTATACATATCCGGATAAATCGCCATCGTCAAAATTACCGTTTGCAAGAAGGTTTGATTTATCTTCTTCAACCAAAGAAATATTATCTATATAAGCGTTTACCTTATCGCTGTTTGAGCCGATTGAAAAATAAAGGTCGGTATCTTCCGAAACATCAAACTTCATCTTAACCTTAACTTTATAGGAAAAATCGTTGTTAACGGCGTCGGGAATAAGTTTGAAGTCCGATCCTGTCTTTCCGTCACCGGTTTTCTTTACATTAACCGCGGTATTGTCGGTTCTGTTGACAATTGAAACTTTGTCCCGTTCAACAATCTGCTTTCCGGTTGAAAGTCCCCTGTTATATGTTGTATCAATACCGGTATAGATGCCATATGCAAGACCGAAATAGTCGCTTAAATCAGAGCAGGCTATATCAGCATAAAAAGAAAGAATATAACTGCCCGATTTCAATGACATTTTTTGATTTAAAAACATTTCTTCAGGTCCGCTGCCTGCTACTCTTCCCGGGAGATACGCAGCGTAACCGCCGTTATAGTTTTTAACGGTAACACCTTTTCCTGTGGTATTTCCTACAATATACCCGCTTAAATCGCCTTCTTCAAAATCGCCGTTTTGGAACAAAACAGTTCCGTCATTTGCTTTCAAGGTCAAATCATCAATATAAGCGGCAGCATCATTGTTCGGAACACCAATGGATAGATATACTTCTTTATCCTCTGTCAACTTAAACTTAACAGTGACCTTAGCCCTGAAAGAATAATCATCGTTAAGCTCGGGGGCTATCAATCTAAAGTCGTCTTTAAGTTTCCCGGAAAAGGTCTTGCGTACCGCTACTGCCGAGCCGTCATTACGGTTAACTACCGAAACATCTTCTCTTTCGGCTATTTGTTTTCCGGAGTTATAGCCCCTGTTAAAATCCCCAAGCGCTGTATAAACACCGTAAACCAAGCCGTAATTTCCGCTGTTCGCATCATACGAAGCTATATCGGCATTGAATTTAAAGGTATACTCTCCGGCTTTAAGCGATATTTTTTGATTTACGAACAATTCATCCGGTGAACCGCCGCCCCTTTTGCCGGGTAGGTATGCAGCATAACTGCCGTTATGCTCTCTAACAACTACGCCTTTGCCGGATGCGTTCCGAACCTCATATCCGGTAAAGTCGCCCGTGTTAAAATTGCCGTTTACAAGCTTGTTTGAAACATTTCGCGCCGCGCCCGCAATAAGCGGTAATGTACTGAAAAAAACGGCAACCGCACTGCAAACAGAAACAACGCTTAAAACAATTTTTTGCTTTTTCATATTGCCCTCCAATTATAAATTTTCAACCGACTATTCCGACCGAATCGACGCTTTTAACAAACTTTCTTTGAACAATCATATACATAACAAGCATTGGTAAAATAAACATTAAAGACGCTGCCATTATTATTCCGTTGCGGTTTGTCACCGAATTGACAAGTGCCATAACGTTCATTGTTTCTTCTATTGTTGCAAGTTTAACCGCAAGCGGAAAATTACTTGAGAAATAAATAGACGAAAGATAATACTCATTCCAATGCCATATTACCGAGAAAATAGTTACCGTTACAATTGCCGTACCCGAAGACGGTACGATTATTTTAAGAAATGTTTTAAAAGGTCCCGCGCCGTCTATATACGCCGCCTCTTCCAATTCTTTAGGCAGTCCTTTATAAAACTGCATATAAATAAATATAAACAATCCCGAACGAAGTCCGACAGAAAGAATTGAAGGTATCCAGAAAGACCACGGCGTATTTATTAGGCTCGGTCTTAATTCGGTTCCTATAAGCTTGCCTAAAAATCCTAATATGCCGAGTATATCGGCGTAACGGAGCTGCAGATATGTAGGTACCGCTATCATTTCCTGCGGAACGATAATACTGAGTATCAGCAAACCCATAAGTAGTCCCTTAAATTTGAATTTAAAACGTGCAAAGCCGTATGCGGTTACCGCACAGGTTGCCACCTCAATAATGGCGCTTAACACATTCACCTCAATGGAACGCAGAAACGAATGTGAAAAATCGAGAGCCAGCATTGCTTTTTTATAGTTTTCATCGGTTATGAGCTTCGGTATCCATACAACGCTTGGGTCAAGTGCCTGATATTGCGATTGCAACGATGTGCTTACCATTGTGAAAAGCGGGTAAAGAATAACATACATAACCGGAATTATAACCGCCGCTCTTACCAAAAAAGCGATAAAAGCCGATCTTTGACTTGATTTTAATTTCACAATACTTTCCCCCTTTTTCACCAGCGGTCAAGGCAGCATTTTTTGTAAATAAGCAAGATAACTCCCGATATTGCAAGTGCAATCAGAATATATGCCCAAAGCATTGCCGAACTCAGACCGTAAGCCATGGAATTTACAAGGTTAAATGCCTGTGAAACAACCGGACTGTCAACCGTAATAAACAAATCTACCATTGTGTAAAGAATTACAAGCAAAAGAATGTTTTTCATCATAGGAATCGTAACAAACCAAAATTCTTCCCACTTCGTTGCCCCCTCTATTTTTGATACCTCATAAAGCTGGTCGGGTATTGTTTGCATGCCCGAAACAAAAAGCACCACCTGTATTCCTGTTTTCCACACAAGATTGAAGACCGTATTGACATATTCGGATATAAGGTCAATAAAGCCTTTCGGTATGCTCAGGCTGCTTAAAACTCCGGAAAAATCTATCTGCGATACGGAATAGCCGCCCGATGTTTCAAAACCCGATGTGCCGCCGCTGATCGATGCGTTTAGATTCTTTAAAACAACGCCCGTCGCAATAATAACCGGCAAAAAGAAGATTGCTCTTATAAAAATTCTGCCGTGAAATTTTTGATTAAGAATCAAAGCGAATATAAAGCTCAGAATTACAATAATCGGGAAACTGAGTACAAACTGTTTTAATGATTCAAGGAGGTTCGGAACAAAATTCGGATCGACCTTAAAAACATAATTAAGATTGTAAAAACCCGTGAATGTTGTTTGTATTCCACCGCTGTCCGCAAATCCGACATCACTGAATGTGTATAAAAGCGACTTTAAAAGCGGTATAACAAACAGGAAAAGCATTCCGACAGTCCACGGCAGAACAAAATAAAAGCCGTATCTTGCTTTTTTGGCTTCAAAGCCCTTATGTTTTTTTATTGACGACTTCATTTAACCCACCACCTTAAAGTTCATCGGTTCAATCTGTATACCGTCATAATTCACGGCACGGTTTCCGCTGTTCACATATACGGTAATGCCGTTATCAAATACCGTTTTACGCACTGTCTTTTCCAAAACAAAGTAATCGGCTATATGCGCTCCGTTAACCTTGCTTAAAATATCAGAAGATTTTTGTACCGAAGTTAAAACGGAATTTTTAATATTTTTATATTTCATATATTGAATATCATCTTCAAGATACGAAGCATATTCGGACGAATAATCATCTATAACCGAAAACTGAAGTGCGGCGCCTACTTCAACTGTTTTAAGGAATGTATACTCGGAATTTTCGGAAGTGTTAATGCTCTCTCCCGAAATCGGAACATATCCTTTAAACACCATACCGTAAAGCGGTATATCCAAATCAAAAGCCTGTTTCTCGGCTAACTTTAACGGTATATTGAAAATTTTATCCGAAACGCAGGCGGCATAATCGTTTGCGTTATCCGTTGCCACTTTAAAGGATTTTTTCTTTAAGCCTGACAATAAGGCTAATACATCGCTTTGAATGTTATTGCAGTTTACATATTTCTGATCTGTATAATCGGAATAAGCCGTGTTTGATAAGGTTGAAAGAGAGAGACCGTCAATACCGCTTTTTTCTGCTTTACTTGCGAGCTTTTCGGCCGCGCCTTTCAAACTATCTCTTGCAATAATTGAGGAATATTTTACATCTTCGCGTATAGCGCCAGTCGCAGACGAATATTTATAATGCTGTGCGGGATATCCGTTTGCGGTACGCGCAGCGTCACCGTTTTTTGAATATCCATTCCCGGATTTTGAAAAGAACAGCAAATCAAAATCTGCAAATGCGTCTATACTATTCTTAGAAAGAAATTTTTTAAGTTCCGAATAATCACCGAATTTTGAGGCAAGCTTAAAGCCGCCTGCCGGCTTGCCGCTGTCAATACCATAGTTCCCAAATCCCGAAAGCTTAATGCTTAAAGTGTTTGACGCCGAATTTTCGGTTATATCTGTAATTATTTTTTTTACCGCATTGTAATCCGTAAGAACGGTAAGCGAATTATAAGGCAGACCGAAAATATGTTTTTTCGTTTCTATTCCGCCGAAAAATTCAAGCGATAGGGAAGTGTCTTTGCATTCTGCGGGCAAACCGTATTTATCTTTGAGATAATTTCTATATTCATTTGCAAGGTCCGAATAAGCCGATTTACCACTGGTCGATGGTGTGTATAATACGCTTATCTTACCCTTGGATATTCTTTGAGCAGAGAAATATTCAGATTGTTTTTTCCCTGTTGACCCGCCGTAATCAATAGTACTTGTATTTGAGCCTCGCACATTAAATTCGGCATAAATATTAGAATATCCCATATCCGCACTGCCTGCATTTGCATGAATAGTGCTAAGCTCCGCACCCTCGTTAATTATGCAACTCAGATTATTGCCTTGCTTAGCAGCACCGAACGCGGACATTCTTATTGCCTGTGATTCTTCGGCAGACTCAAGCTTATCCTTTGTGACATCTTCACCATACACCCTGCCTGCAAACGATCTAAGGGTTCCCTCGCCGCGTTCGTCTGCATACATAACCGCACCCGATCCTGACGGAACAACCAAATAGTTCTCTGCGGAATTTTCAACCGAAGAAAGATACGGCGTTAAACTTATGTTGAAAACTCTGCAACCCGTTTCGTCAGAATTTTCACCGATTTTTTCAAGGTCAACGCTTACTTCAAGCCCGTTTTCTTTAAGAACGAACTGCACGGGAACCGCTATTTGCACTTCGGTAAAAAGGAATGTAACTTCTATACCGTTATCAATATTTTTACTTGTGACTCTGCCGTTTGTAACTGCGCCGACCTTGCCCGTAACAACAGCAGTTTTAAATGCGCTTCTGAAAATGTATTCAATATCTATCGGGGAATATATATTGTTCTCGTCCGATACCTGCAAACCGGTAGTCTTATCTATCGGTGTTGTTGACCAGCAAGCTCCGTTTCTCTTGTCCCTTAGAATTATATTTACATTTTCTTTGTCCCAATAAAGCGAATACTTTTCGTTTTCGCAAACCGCACCGCTTTCCTCCGCAAAAGAGCCGAGTGCGTCAACATCACCGTAACGGGTTGATTCTTTTACACTTTCAAATGTGCCTTTTTTGCATGAGCAAAGGCATAAAAGCAATATTACCGATAACAGCAATGATGCAATTTTCTTTGTTTTCACAGCATTACACCACCTATCTATACATGACTTCTTTATAAATGCTTTGTATAAATGCAATAAGCTGTTGATCCAGCGTCAGTACCATAAATATTACAAAAACAATAACGACCATAGCCGCAACTGCAAGAATCGCTACGCCAAGGAAAGTGAAAAAGCCAAATTCACTGATTCCCATGCAACCTATACAAAGTATTACTGCAGACAGTATAAACATTATCATACTGAAACCGCCCAGTACCGCAGATTCCTCACTCACGAGAATATTTGACATGGCAAGGTGAAAAATGCAGTTGATTATTTGCGGTATCATTGCATATGAACTGATAATATATACCTCGCCAAGCTTGCATTTGCCCGAAAGTAATACCGACATTGCCCAATAGCAAACCGTCCATAAAAGTACAAGAATTATTGTACTCAAAAATGTAAATAGGGCGTTATATGAATGAGCATCAAACTTCGAGAACAAGAATCCGCCCATAGTTTCATCGGCAACCTTAAATATATAAAACAAAACCAAAACAGCGGTTGCAAGTATATACGAACCTTCTTTTTGTTTTACCGAGCGTGCAAGCTCAAACGGATGAATTGGGGAGCTCAACATTATTCTCAGTCTTTTATTAAGCTTGAAGCTTAATTTGCCCCTCTTTTTAAGAATCGAAAGAATAACGACTATTGCAATCAGAACAATTAAAACCGCAAGAAACGGCAGAAATGCCGATTTAAGAATTTTAGTTCTTTCATAGGTGAAAGCCTGATTATAAGAGGCATAATCTCTGCCCTCTTTTGCATAATAAAGCGCTTTTTCGTAATCTTTTTCAATAAGATACGCTTTTGCAAGCCCGTGATACGCAACCTGGCAGTTGGGGTCTGTTTTGTTTATTTCAAGCCAATAATCCTTTGCTTCATCGTAATTACCGTTTAAGTACATTGAATCGGCTTTTCTCAAAAGCTCGCCGTAACTGTTCAGCTTAAAAACGGTGACTGTATTAAGCGTTTCATCGGACACATACACCATATCACCCGAAACGGCAATATCGGTAGGATTAACAAATGTACCGTTTTCGGTGCCCTCTCCCATACCGCCTGCAAAAGCACAAAGAAGATTACATTCTCTGTCATAAACATAAATTCTACCGTATGTGTTATCCAATGCAAAGATATTTCCGTAGCTATCAACCGCTACGCTTGAAAAGTTTTGCAGTCTGTAGCCCGTGCCCTGACTTTTGCTTACAACCTCATCGTCACCGAAATTGAATGAATCGGTATTTTCGTATTTTTCAGAGTTTTTAACTGTAAGAACATTTTTGGATTTTGGATTAAGGCAGCGAATCTGACCCGTCTGCTCGGTTTCGTCAAGATTGGTAGTCCCCGTTACGGTATATGCAAAGTCATTATCATCAAGGCATATATCAGTAAACTGATACGGAACTTTCTGCACCTGACCCGACAACTGAGCTTCCGATGCAAAAAATTTATTCCACAGAGTTTTAAAAAATGTAGAAACGCCCGCATTCACGGTGTTTGAACCATAAAATCCGGTGAAATTGCCGCTCGAATCAAACAATAAAGCACCGTATGTAGATCCGCTGCTTACAACATAAATATAGCCTTTTTTATCAACGGCAACCTTTGTAGGCGTGTATATAAAATCTTCCGGTATAAGAGAAGATTCCGGCAACAAAAATTCCGAAATGAGTTTTCCATCCTTATTGCCTTTTAATATTCTCGCGTTAAGCGTGTCTGCAATATATACATCACCGTTTTTGGTTACATATAATCCTTTTGCACCTGCGAATTCGTATTTCTCACCATTTCCACTGTAAAAGGCGGTAACGGTTCTTTTAAGCGCTCCATTTCCATCGATTACCGAAATTCTTGAGTTTCCTTCTTCGAGAATATATATTTCATTATTATCGGCACAAAAAATGTCCGATGGTTTATTGAAGTTATTGTACCCGAGCGTTCCGCCGGTAACTGTTGTATAATAATCGTAAATCGGTTTTGAATATGTTAAGGTTTTATCTCCGTTGCCTAGCCAATATGTATAGCTCTTTGTAGTGTCCGCAGAAACAGAAACCGATAAAACGGAGCAAAGCACAAACACGACGGCAACGAGTTTTAAAATTTTATTCTTCATATTCACACCGCCTTACTTAATACCTGATGTCGTCATTGTTTCAACTATACTCGACTGGCTCACAAGATACACCAAAAGCGGGGGTATCATTAAAAGAACCATAGCTGCCATTGCGCTGCCCGAACGGGCAATACCGCCGCTCACAATCGTTGACATTACATTGGGCAACAATTTTAATTCCTCGGTAAAAATTGTTCCCTGCGGTTGGAGCGACCATAAATCGCGGAAAGCAAACATTATTAAGGTCATCCACGCCGGCTTTGAATTAGGCATAACTATTCGCCAGAACATTTTAAATTCGCCCGCACCGTCTATGTAGGCAGCTTCAAGCAGTGCGTCGGGAATACTTCCGTCCATATACTGCTTTATAAGGAATACACCGAGAGATGACGGTAAATACGGCAAAATATATACCCAATAGGTATCTACCAGACGCAATTTAGACATTATTATATACTGCGGAATAGCAAGGGTATAACTGTTATAAAGTAATGAAAACTGAACTATTAAAAATATTACCGCAAGACCTTTGTATCTTCCTTTGGACATAGCGAACGCAGCCATAGCAGCCACAATAACATGACCCGCAGTAGTAATAAGCGAAATAAAAAGACTGTTGAAGACATATCTTGAAAGCGGAACCGAAAGGCTTGCTATTATTGACGGCAGTTGCCGATAATTCTGAAGTGTGGGTCTTGAAACGAAAAAGGCGGGCGGAAATTTCAGCAGTTCCTCAAGAGGTTTAAATGAGGTTAAAATGGAATATATCAGCGGTAATATGGTAAAAAGACCTGCCAAAATCAAAAACAAGGCAATTATAAAAGTTACAAACTTAGAACGCGTATAGCGCTTGTATGCCGACCTCTTTTTATGAAAAAATGTATTTGCCATATTATCACCTACCAAGCGCGTTTAGTATTTTACCGATAATCAAACGGGTTACAGCCATAATAAGGAACAGAAAGAATGACATAGCACATGCAAGTCCCATCTCATAACGCATAGTGCCGACATCGGTTAAATGCGTTATTATGGTTTCAGCACTGTAATTAACGCTTGGAAATCCCGCAAGCGTCATACATATTTGTCCTACCGAAAACGAAGATGCAATTTGCATAACAGCACTGAAAAGCAATATATTCTTCATATATGGAAGTGTTATATACCATAATTCATACCAACGGTTTTTAATTCCGTCTATTGCACCTGCCTCGTAAAGCTGCTCATCCACATTTTGAAGACCCGCTATATTTGAAAGAAACGATACGCCCATACTCATCCAAAGCTGTACCACCATAATAATAGGTACAACATACTGCGGGGTTTTGAGCCACTGTATGGGCTCGGTAATAAATCCGTATGAGATCAAAAAGCTGTTTATATAACCGTAGCTGTCGCCGCTGAACAATACCTGCCAAATAAAATAGGCATTTCCCATAAGCGCGGGGGAGTAAAAAAGAAATGAAATAACCGTGCGCGCCATACCGCTGAATTCATTTATAAACCACGCCAGCACAAACGCGAGCATAAAGCCTATCGGTCCTGTTATAACCGCAAATATCAATGTGTTTTTAAGGGCTATTTTAAAAACGGAATCTTCAAAAAACATATATATGTAATTTCCAAGCCCCGTCCATTTTGCCCCTATCATAACATCATAGTCAAAAAAGCTCAAAACCATTGAATAAGCAACCGGCAGAACCATAAACACAAAGAATAATATTAAAAACGGAACCAGCATAAGTTTTATTTGGTATCCGGCAAATAATTTGCTTTTATGCGTCTTTTTCACTTTAAATCTGCCTTTCATTATTGTATGTTATATTGTTGGCGCTTTCTGTCAATCTCAGTCTGAGCAACATCAGTCCACTTGAGAAGCATATCCTTTGGGTTTTCAGAAGCGTTTGTAACATTCCAGAATGCCTGATCAACCGCACGCGACACATAGTATCCGCCGGGAACTTCAGGTATTTCTTTCACTTTAGCCCATTGTGAAAGCAGTGTTTCAAGATTGTTAAGAGTCCAATCGTATCGCTTTAATGCACCCACATTTGCCGTTGCATTACGTGCCGACGGACCGAGGATTTTTTCAACCTCATTGCCGTAGCGATACTGAATATCTTCACTTGTCCACCATTTCAAAAATTCCCATGCCTCGTTTTTATTCTTAGAGGCAGAAAGAATAACCGCACCCGAACCGCCGCCGGAAACGCAATTATTGATTTTACCGTCTGCTCCTACCGTTCCGGGCACTTCATACATATGCCAAAGTCCGTCGATTTCAGGTGCCGCCGCGGTAAGTGTTGCATACATTGTATACGACTGAATTGCCATAGGCATTAGTCCCAATCTGAATCTGTTAAAGAAATCATAAGACTTCGAAAAACCGTATTTTGTATAGAAATCGGTCCATTTTGTAAACACCGAAAGAGAAATGTCGGAAAGAAGCAATGTTTTGGAACGGTCGCTGTTATAAAACTCTCCACCGTTTTGCAAAAGCATAGTCGGGAAAATGCTCAGCGAACCGATACCGAGATTTACCTCGGTCATTGTAGCAATTTGCGTGTACGGAAGTCCCGCCTGCATATTCTGTCTCAAAAGCAGCACGGAGGTTTCGGTAAATTCATCCCATGTCTTCGGCACGCTGAATCCAAGCTCTTTGAAAATATCGTCCCTTACAAACATCATATAAAACGTTTGGGTATCCGGTAAGGCATATATACCTTTTCCGAATTTGTATGGGTCGCTTGCAGTCGGCATAAATCTTTTTGCAATTTCTTCATAATCGTCGAATTGCGTCAAATCGCAAACCGCATTACGCATAGCAAGGTTGACAGGCTCCGAACGCGACAGTTGTAACTGGCAGTCAGGTCCAACCCCCGAAAGCGCCGCATGCGTAAGTGTAGCATTGGTGATTTTTATATCGACATCAATACCTGTTTTAACCGTGAAATCACTTTGAATAAGATATTTAAGTGTTTTTGCCTGATCTCTGCCCCAGTTTACCCAAAGCGTTATTGTGGCGTCCTCTTTGGCAGACGAAACCGCGTAATCGTTAACAAAAGAATTAAAAAATCTTTTTACGGAGAAAACTGTCTTATCTAAAAATTTAGCCTTTGTATTTTTAAAATTATTTCCGTAATAAATTCTGTCAATATCAAGCGGCATGGATTTTAATTCCATACTCATTGAGCTTAAACTCGCATAGTTATCATAGTATCGGCTTATATATCTATGTGCGGTATACTTGTTATCAAGCATAAGCTCAAGTACATTTATCATACCGTTCACTGTCGAAACCGATGAAACCGAACGGCTCCCGTAAACATCACTCAACTTTTGGTTAATATCCTTTAGCGTTTTTATATAAGAGTTTAATTTATCGGATAAGCCTTCAACCCTGTCAAAAAGATTATAGTCGCGGTTTGCGTCCGGTGTATCACCGGTTATCATAATAATACTTCTGTAGAGTGACGCCAATTCTCTGCCCGTTTCTTCAAGCGTTGTTGCTACATCAGACAATTCACCCAAAGTGACATTAAGTTCAAGCGTATGCTTCCCTTTTTTAAAATAAAACAGGTAGGGATTGTTACTTTCATCCGATAAGGTTTTAAATGTCCAATTAAGTGCAAACGGGAACTTAATTTGCGCCGCCTCTTTAAACGGAAGCTCACCGTCTATATAAAGCATTCTGTAAAAAAGAGAATTTTCGGTATAGTTTTGTCTGTAATTAAGGCCGATTTCATATAGTCCGTCCTCGGGAACTTCTATTTCCCACGATATACTGTCGCCGGGTTGATCGTAGTTACTGCCGCCTATATAATTTATAACATCACGGCTTGCATTGTTTGGGTTTACATCAGCAGATGAATTATCAATAAGCTGTATCAAATCATCTGAAGATTTTAAAAACGCTTCTTCACCCTCAATGATTTTAAAGCTGTCATAAATAGCTGCCGATTTATGCTTTTCTGAATATTCTTTGTATGATAGAACGGATGGCTCATAAGAAAACGAAAAATTATTCAGAACAACATCGGCAGATTGACTTTTTAAAGTTAATGTATGGCTGCCTTTTTCTATATATGTATATAAATAATCGGTGTTGTTTGTGTTTCTTAAAGTGTATGTATAGTCACCGTATTTAACAGCAATATCAGCTGCAATTTCATTTCCAACACTGTCTTTCTTATCCTTATCGACATCGCTATAATATATAGGAAGGGATATGTTATTCATTTCTTCATAAGGAACAGTATTATCTATTTCCGCGGCAAGCTTTAATTCGTGAACATCGCTTGTAACTGAGTAACCTATCTTACAGGTAAACAACCCGCTGTTTTCAGTTGTGAACCTAACAGAAATACTATCAGATTTTTTAATTGTCGTCTTATTATCTATAATGACAATTTCTGAATTTTGAACCTTAACATTCTCGTTTTCATTAAGCGAAGCAATATAGGTATTATAAGATCCCGAATTAGCGAATTGCACATCGGAATTGTTAACAAACTCCGTTTCTGCATTTGTTTTCGTAAAAAGCATGGTGGCAAAAATAAGCCCCGAGCAAAAATATGATACAGCCCGTATGCAGTTTTGTTTTTTCGGCACATACTGCCGCCCGACATTACCTCTCACCTAAAAATCACTCCCGTCGCAAATCGTACAATAACTTAATGTATAGTTTTGAGCAAAATAGCATAAGTACACATCTTTTCTTTATTATATACTGTGCAAAAGCTAAAATATATAATATATTAGAGGAAAAATATCATTTTTTAGCTTTTACGAGTTTTTACAAGTAATTTCTTTCCAATTTTAAAACTGTAGTTTTTTTACTGCTTTTTTAAAAATGATTGTCTGTTTTTTATGATTTTAATTAAAAAAATCACATTTGTTTCATAAATATGCACTTATATATAATAGCCGCATATCATGAAAACAAATGTGATTGTATAAATATCATTTTCTTATCAATATCGTTTTTTAGATTTGCTAAAATACTGTCGGAAGAATTCGGAATCTAATCACTTAACAAATATCTTTTATTTTATCCTGTAATTCTGTGTTTATAAGCCCCACAGTCTTAAAATCTTTAGGATTTTTCCTTATAATATAGTCAATATATGAAGATATGATTTTGGCCGTATAATAATAACCGAGCGGCGCCATATGTCCGTAAAGATAATATATTTCTTTAAAATTATCATCATATTCCGGAGCATACTGTCTTAAATCAATAACATAAGTATTATCAAAAATTTCGGAAATATCATAAAGCAATTTCCTGTGAGTTTCATAAAGTCCTTCACGGGTCTTATCATCTTTAGGACAAGTCACTAAGAAAAATTTAGCATAAGGGGCTATCTCTTTATACCGCGATATTATCGCCGCGTAATATCCGACAAATGTTTTTTTGTTTTCGTGATAATCCTTATTGATATCAGCTGCGGTGCCGAATTCACATCTGTTTTCTATAATGCTTGTGACATCGTTAACACCCAAAGCAATAATATAGCATTGCGCTGCTTTTTCTTTATCCCAAAGTCCGTTTTCATCGGCAAATTCGGTGCAATACCATCTTGCCGTCATACCGCCTTTAGAAAAATTATACACCCTGCTGCCTGTCATTCTTGCTATGAATTGACCCCAAGAATATTCATAAAAGTCATGGTATGAGTATTTAGCATCACTTTCCGGAATTTGAAATTCACCCGAAGAAAGACTGTCGCCTATACATACTATACTTCTGAAAATTGCTGTTGCTCCGCCATTTTCAAGAATTTGGTCGAGCGGTTTTTCATCTGAAGTGTTTAAGTAACTGTTTCCTGACATATTTTCCTCCCGTTAATACTCTTGTTATTTTTGATTTTATTATACAGCAATAATAAATTGAATAATATCATTTTTTAAACAACAAATACACAGTATTTATTATAATCCAATTAAAATATGGCTGCGTCTCCTTGTATGTAATACCGAACCTCCTCCGCATTGTTTTATTTTTCTACGGCTCGAATACATTGCTGTATAAAAAAATACTTTCACCCATAATAATCCTCCTTTTTACATGCGTATTCACTAATGAGCCTATACACAGTATCCCAGTCACAGGCCCGCGCCGCTCCGATGCTTTTTTCGTTAAAAAATCTGTTGTGCGGAGCGTTCATCAGTATTCGCTTATAATTCCCGTTTTCTAAATTATGCGATGCATCGTCAACCAAAACATCTCCGCGTATCATTTGTTTTTGCGCGGTGATTATTACATCATTGCAGCTGAAAAACGGAAAATATCTGAACAGCACCTTTTCCAGTTTCATCGGTATGGATATAATCGGGTCTGAAGCCGCTACTATAAAAATACGATGCCCGTCATATTTTAATTTGCAAATATTCTCATATGCTTTAGGTAAAGGCTTTACCCGTTCCCAGAATTTCTCTGTTGCTAAAGGCTCAAAAACCTGCTCCCGCGTCAGAGTCGGAAACACTTTCGCTATATACCAATCCTTAATGACATCCGTAGTTACGACAGTACCGTATTTTTCATTGAGATATTGTACCCAAGGAGTACATAGGTCTTCTAAGGTATCATCCATATCCACAAGAATTGTTAATTGTCTCAAAAAATCATTTCCTTTCACACAGCTTCCTTAATTATGTTATAGGTTCTTGGAATATATTTTTTAGGATAATAATTACTGCCGTTCCACCAAAAAGGCTTTTTAAACTGATAAGCAGCCTCATGTTTTTCAAGCCTTACGGTTTTACCGTTTCTTGAAAACTCAATCACCGCTCCTATTGGTAGTTTTGCGAGGTGAGCTTTACTGCTGTGGGTATCTAAGCATCGCTTGCGCCATAATAACGCATATTCATTATCGGTAGGCGTAAGCAGTGCAATAATAGATTTCGGGCAGTCACATTCCCCCGGAGCCATTGTTTCATCCATATCCTTATAACCGAAGTTAAGATAATCCCTTTTAAAGGTTGCGGTTGCGAAGATTGCTCCGAAAACCTTTTGTTTATCGGGCGGCAGGTCTGCAAACTGACTTTTTCCGTCAGCATTTTCGCCGCAATACTGTTTTAATTTTTTTACGGCAGCATAATATACTCCGCCTACCATAGTCGATTTTAAAATTTCGTATTGACCTTCGTTCAGTCCCTCTGTAAAGTATGCGTCGCATTCCGCCTTACGGTCTATATTGCCGTTCGGATAATAATGTGACGCTTTTTGCCAAGTCCAGCCCATTTTTTGTGCTCCTTTTTAATATATTTTTTATGTTTCAATGTCCACATACTCTCGGATTATTTCCAAAGCCTTTTCGTAATCGTCTGCCCTTAAAACTCTTTTCCTCATTTCGGCAATATATTTGTCGCCGTCATAAATATTGTACCGCTTTATTGCGTTTGCGGCGCTTGCCAACACAACAAAAATATTACCGTCCGGAGACTCAAGGTTTATGCGAATTTTGGGCTTACTCTGACATTCATACATTGCTAATCCTCCTTTGGCACAATAATCAGCTTGCCGTTAATCTTTATAAACACCGTCGGCGTTTTGAATAATTCGGAGTATTTCTGTATCAGCTCATCGGGCAGGCTCGAAAAATCCGGTCTGTCCGGTGAAGCATAGCAAATAAAGAAATCTCCTGCAATTATGTCTGCTATTTCGCCGTTTTCATCATATATTACACGGTTAAATTCCAGCCCGTCAATCTTTCCGGTATCATTCAGAATTATTACCGAGCCGTCGTCAAACGGACTGTAAGCGCTTATTATTCCGCCTACCAACCTTTGCATTTCTTTGAGTGTATGCTTGATTTCTATTATCTGCGGCTTTTTCCCGACTTGTATGTATAATACTTTCATCTTTTCGTTCATACTGAAATTCCTTTCTTTTTTACATTCTGTTTTGCTGTTTCCATTCCGAAAAACCGGCAGGTCCGCTTTCGCATAATTCACCGCCCTGATGATTAAAAATCCAATCTGCAAGGTAATTCAGATATGCCTGTTCAGCGTCGGTTTCATCTTCATCGGCAATAAAAGCATTTTCTAAAAAAATCCGGCTTTGCTCCAGCCATCCCATTTCATTTTCAAGATAGGAAATCGGGCCATCGTCATTTTTTTGAAATGCTGTATCATCATCCACTTCAATCAATGCGATTATTTTTCTTCTCATATTTTTCCTCCAAAACAGGCAGGGAGAAAATCTAAAATTTCCCCCCACCATATTTATAACTTTTCCATTTTAATTATCTTCCATATAGCAAAACAACTCAAACGCACCGGGAACATACAGTTTCCCGTTTTCCGAGCACTTGAAAATATCAAATGTACTGTTGCCGGCAGCCGCATAAAATGCTTTATAATTGTAACGGTATTTTCGTGTTCTGCCCGCTATGTTATCAGCAGTAAAAAAGCCGATTTCCGTATCTGTACAGAGCTTTCGTGTTAGATATTTAAAATCACTATTCTCCTTTTCGGAAAATAAACCGTATGGAGTGAAATGATAACCGCCATAGATAAATTCATCTTCTGCCGTCGATGTTGTTTTTTTATTGTATGTAACATTGGCAGCATTTTGTTTTTCCATATAAACACAACCTATTCATTAAAATTATCCGGCACTCTGAACCAGCGGTATTCTTCGTAAGGTACTAAATCCTTTGAAACATCACAGCAACTCACAAGCACATAATTTCCCTTATGTGAAAGCGCCTTTGCCGTTTCTTGGAGCTTAAAGCTGCCATACGGTCTGCGGTTAAGATAAATTGCTCTTTCAATCTGCGGTAACAGCGGTTTCAGGCAATCAAGTATATAGCACTCACCGAGCACCAATTCAAGATACGCCTGTGCGCTGTATATTTTCCCGCTTTTCAGTACGCCTTTTGTTTTCTTTTTTTTCATTTTTAATTACTCCTTTTAATTTTTAAGCGATTTTTCCGGTATTTTCTCTTTCTAAAAAAGCATTGAAAATTTGCCGTATATATTCCCAACCGCCGATACTCAAAAATTCATTTGAAAGATATTCGTCATATAACAGCGAGAGAATATTTGTGTGTGACGCCAAAACCTTTAAATCTCTTAAACCAAATTCGGTTTTCAGATTGCTGTTAACCGCATAGCAATAAAGATTTTTGTAAAAGTGAATTTTCCCGGCATTCTCAAATACTGTTTCGGTATTTTGGGAGAGCTGATTCTTTCTGAAAACCGTATATTCCTTTTTAATATTTTCTGTCAGTATATCTTCGTAAGACAAATTAAACCCTCATTTCTTATCGCAGTTTACATCTGTGATAGGTAATGCGCCCATTTCCTCACCAACATCTGCAAGGCGGTTTATCGCCTTAATAAGCGCCGGCAACTGATGTTCAAAAAAGATTTGTCCGTATTTTGTTTCGTGAAATTGTAATCCCATATTTAATATTCCTTTCCATTTTAATGCTTTTTAATATTACCGTCATAGTGTGTTTTAAAGCCACATTAGCTAAAAGCCGGAGCAAGGGCAAAATACCCTTGCCCCCGTACTTTACGCCGCTTTATCCGTAGACAAAGCGTGTGCTTTGCCTGCCGAATATTTGCCCTCGGTTATTTCGTGCAAAATTTCTCTGCACCTTTCCTCGTTCCCGCAGCCCGCGACCATAGTAACGCGATCGGGTCCGCTGCCCACATATACGCTTATACAGCCGTCAAATATTTGCAGCAGAATATCCTCACGCTTGGCGCAGGCAGAAACAAGGGCGAAAAAAGAAGACATTTTTTCCATAAACAATCACTCCTTACGCCGCCTCAAGCAGGTCTTTCATAAGAACATCAACAAGCCGTATTCCTCTCAGCTCTCCGCCGTGAATAAGAATGTTGTTTTCGTCAAGCTCGGCAAATTCCTCAAGGCGTAACACCTTGCTTGTTTCCGCTAAAGATTTATCCTCTTCGCTTAACCGCTTCTTTATTACCTTTTGCCATTCTCTTAAAAACGGTTCGGCTGTAATAATATCTTCATCGTTGCGGTCATAGAGAGTTCGTTTTTGGCGGATAGTGCCGCCGGGTTCCACCTCTAAAGTATAGTAGGATACATCCGGCTCATTTGTACGGCGCAAAAACAGAATATAGCTTTCCCTGCGCTCTATGCGGTCAAGGTATCTGTCCTGTTCTGCAACGCAGTGGTGAAGATTTCTGCCCTCTGCAAGCACATCCTCAACACAGCTCGGAGCAATAACGGAAAATGTTTCCCCGGCATATTCGTATTTAGCTTTAACATATGAAAACACATCGGGCAAAAGGGGATAAGACTTTATTATCTCGTTTGCACGCTCGTGAAGATCCTTGCGCTGCAGCATATTTACAAGCTCGGCGTGTCTCTGACGTAATCTGCCTACCCGGTATATAATGGCGTCGTTTGTATCCATATTTAATTTTACCGCCATTGCAAGATAATCCTTCCATAAATCCATAACCTCATTACAGGTCATATTAAGCGCGTTCATCTGTTTGTTAATATAGTTGAATATCTGTACCGCACTCATTCTGTCAGATATAAATGACAGGTCATTCGGCATCAGATTATGCCCTATAAACCATTTCTTTAGGTAACGGGATAAAAAGACATTTTGCCCTTTTTCATATTGCAGCCAGCTTAAATACTTAAAACCGCCGCTTGTTTCCTTTAACTCTTTAAGCCTTACGGAATCTATGCAAAGAATTTTTTTAAGGCTGCTGCCGCCCGGGTTAATGCGATACAGGATATTAAAGCTCTTACCGTTTAATAACTCCTCGGCAAGCTCTGTAAACCCTGCCTTAATAAGTTTTTCAATATACGGCGTTTCTTTAACATGCATTAAAAATACTTCCGGATCAATTTTACCTTTATACTCATACCATTCGTTAAGCGCGGTACATTTCAGCTCTTTTTCGGAAAGTTTCCTTAATGTCTTCTCGTATATTCTTCCGTTCACGGCATAATATTGGCTGCCGCATAACCTGCCGCCTATCCAGCGAAATGCCCGACGCTTGAAATCCCCGTAAAAGTATGCCCGCAGCGGCATACCTGCGTCATTGCATACAATTCTTCTGATTTCATAATAATCAAACTGCGGAGCAAAAGGCAAGCCTCGATGATATACTCTGTGTGAATGAAATTCCCTTATCATAAGCCCGTCCTTGCAGCGCTGAAAAATATATGACGGATGCTCCTGTGTTACGAAATAGCCGAATCGCCCGAGAGATTTAAAGGTTATTTCTTTATGGCAGACAGGGCAGATACCCTTTGAATTGTAATGGGGTTTTTCAACCGAAACCGTATTTTCACAATATGTGCAATAGCCTTCTGTATACTTTTTGCGCGAATAATTGTAAAAAACAAAGTGTTCGTCGGTAGCCTCTTTGTCTAACCATTTTTCAAAATCCTTCGGCAGCTGCTTTGGGGTTTGCTTTAAATCCTCATCCCACGGGTCGGTTACCTTTCTGTGCCTTTTTTCAAGATTTTCCGCCATAACATCATCCTGATAACAAACAAGTATATTTGCGCCGCTTTTATCGGTCTTAAAATACTTTTTCAGTATTTTATTTGATTCGCGCGGGACATATACGGCATGACGGTTAAACCAGCCATCGGGCCAATAGAGGTTGCGGAGCGAGGCGGTAAGCCACTTTTCTTTCTCGTGACTGTAGGTGATATACTTTTTATTTTTCCTATCGAAATATATATCGTATATCGGTTTTGTGCCGCCGTACCGCATTGCCTCGGTCATAAAAAAGGATACCTTTAAAATGCCTTTTTTGGTGCAGCACCTAAGATACGACCAATTTGTATATTTATTTACCCTGACATCTTTCGGTTTATCTGCTTTGGCTCTGCGGAGCATATACGGAGTAGCCCGAAGCTTCGGCATTTTAAGCAACTCTTTTTTTATCATATTCCGTTTTCTCGCTTTCCTCTAAATTGACATTATACAGTCGGTTCGGCATAATTCTTTTCCCGTCAACCTTAACTAATGCTATTTGAATAATCTTTTTGCTGTTCGGTTCTTCCTTTGCAAAGCAAAGATAATCTCCTTTTTCACCCGAAGCAACGGGGTCTTTGCCGCGCACTATTACATAACCGTTACGGGATTTGCCGATTTCCCTTTCCACTTGGCTGCTGTTTGCCCTGAATGGGTGATCGTTTATATATGCGAGAGAATGTAACAGTAAATCTTTCAGAGTCAAACGCTTTAATATCGTTAAATGCGTACAGGAAATTTTACTGTCGCGTTCATCCTCGTCTATATCTCCGCCTGCGTCAACAATATAATATTCCGAATTTTTTATATTCGGATAATAGTTAAAGCAGTCGAGGGGATTTTCGGCGCAATGAAAGCCGTTCTTTGCGCAATTTGCTTTTTCGGTCACATTAAGCCCCGGATTAAACTGATAGTCTCTGCATATCAGTCCCTTATCAAAGCCTTTATAAGCTAACATACAAATCCTCCTAAAATAAAGAAAGCTGGTTGGTGTTTTCCGACTTTTCCTTCTCTTTGGGCGGTGGAGTCTCTTTCTTTTTTGCAGTAGACTTTTTAGCGGTTTTTGAAGTATAGGCCGGTGTGTATGTTTTCGGTTCAAACTTTTCCTCGTCCGCATAATCTACTTCAATTTTGGTTGAACGATAGTATTCCTCAGCCCAATCGTAGCAGAGATCGTCCGGAATGTCTATGCCTATAACGCCGTTTCCGTCCGGCTTTTCACCCGTAAGCTTCATATCTTCTTCAAGGTATTCCCGCGCTTTAATGTTTATATACTTAAAGCAGTTTGCAACGCTCTTTTTAGGATGAAGAATATTGCGGGAAAGGTTTTCGTTTTTCCTGCTCAATTCGATTATATAAGCTGCAACGCTTTCTTTCATATTGCGGTGGGTAATCCTTTCAACACCCGTCGCTATATTGTTTTCAGCCTGCTTTAATAATTCATCCGTGGAAAGCATTGTGTTCATTTCCCATTCGATCTGAATTTCTTCATCGCGAGCCGCCTTTTTAGCGTCAAATTCCGCCTTTCGCTTGGCTTCTTCCGCTTCAAAGGCTTTTTTTCTTTCAGCCTCGGTTTGCTCGGCTGTTTTTTCGGTGACTTCTGTTTTATTATTGGCATCCATTTTTATGCTCCTTTTTAAAATTTGAAACGCGGTACGGGAAAGCCCCATACCGCGCCTTTTAATAAAAACCCTTAATTTTTGCTTTTCCCGCCGCAAATGCAACGGGATAAAAACCCTCTTCGTTACAGTAAAAGAATCGGCCGCCTTTTTCGCTGTACAGCTCAATAACATCAGACGGAGCTACGGCTCGCCCGGCGTAACCGTCGGGCAACTTTAAGCCGTATTTTTCCCGTATGTAATTAAGGCAGGTAAAATCGTCGTCAAAATAGGCAACCTCACTATCGCTCACAAGACAGTATTCTTCAGCCGGAGGTTCTGTAAAGCCAGCTTCAAGCAGCTTTTCAATACCCGCAAAGGCGTAGCTTCTGACAGCCGCTCCGCTTATATCCAACTGGTAAATACGGTAGCCTTGTCTTTTATCTGTTTCGGGCTTTTGTATAATCTTTTCACTGCCCTCCGGTCGCTTTAAAGCTATAATAAGGTCGTCTATACCGTTGTAATTCGGGTTCCAACAGGCAATTTCACATTTCATACCGCACTCTGCCGCCGCTTGCCGCACGCGTACTGCGCCGGCCGCCACATTTTTGTTTCGGAATTTATCAATGTCTAAGGCGTCAATAACGGTTCTTGTGCCGCATGGCGCTAAACTCTGCAATAATTCTTCAAGACCCGCTGCCGCGTTTGCCGACGACAGTGCTATAAAGGTTTTACCCGACAAAGCGTGTGCAATATATGACTTTAAATACCCCTCGGTAATATATACCCGCCCGGCGTTTCTGTCGCCTAAAAACTGTATGGGGCTGCCGGGGCCTGTGCCGTATGGCTTACTTGATGAAGAAAACCATATGTATTTAGCGCCCGGCTTATCCGAACCCTCGTTTTTAAGCGGAGTATCAAGCCGAATTTGCAGATCGTGTATCATACCGTCAATTTCTCTTATGGGTATTAAAATTCCGTTTGTATATGAGCAGAACATTACCGTCCATACGCCGTTTCTTTTGTAAAACCCCGGCACGCCCTCTACGGTGAAGCCGTTTTTAATAAGCGTCCTTGCTAATTTCTCGCACATATAAAACGGGGGCGTGCTTTTAAAGCCTATTTTGTCTATCTGACTGTCGGTAAGACATCTCACATTTTTCAAATGCTCTCGGTGCATATCGCTCAGTTTAAGCAAGCCGAGCAATGCCGAGAGTGTTCGGTTAATAACGGGAGCTTCCGCGCGTTTTACAGTCGGAGCAGCTTTGCACACCTTTGTTTTACAGTGGTCAAAATCGGTGTTCGTTTCAAGACGAAGCAGTAATTCATCGCAAATTCTTCTGTAAGCCTCCGAATTTGAAATGTTGCCGTTTAATTTGCTGTATAACGCCAGCATACCGCCTTTTTCTCCGCAGTAATTACATCGCCAGGTGTTGTTTTCGTAGTTTATTTTAAGCTTGCCGCGGTCGTCTCCGCAAAAAGGGCAATCGGTATATACGCCGTTTGCCACCGGTCTGCGAATCTTTATGGGCAGCAGGCTTGCCACCTGTTCAATGTCGAACGGAAAATCCCCGGTTGACCCCATATTTTAACCTCACTTCATTGAATCAAGAATAAGCTTTGTTGCGGCGCGGAGAATGTTATCCTCGGTCGGGTATTTTTCAATAATCATTTCCAATACCTTAACGGGGCGGCGCTCGGCTAAGGTTCCCACCTTCCAGCCGTTATACGGTCCGCCGTCAATAACATAATTCTTCGCGTCCTCTAAAGTCATCACAGCGCATATTTCGTCAATCGGCGTAGTCTTGTCATAGGAAACAGGAGTCGGCTCATCTTCGGCTGCCGCATGCTGCTCTATTACTTCGCCCGTTTGCTCGTCTACCTTAATGCTGCCGCTTTCAATATTGTTTACCACCGTCAGCAGCGGGTCTGTAACGGGCGGAGCTTCTTCTGTTTCCGCCTTTGCAGGTGCGGTTTCGGGTTCTGCTTTCACAGCCTCTGTTTTTATCTCTGCCTTGACGGGTTCTTCCGCTTTTTCGGGCTTTACTTCTTTCGCAGGCTGTTTAGGCTTTTCGGCTTTCTTAATAACCGCATTTTCCTCTGATTTTGCGGCAGAGGGATTAACGGGAATAAACTGTAAGCCGAAGCCGGCGTCCGAAAGCGCTTTTTCCATAGCGTCGTGCTGGGCTTTCGCCACGGATACCTTATCCTCGGAGTCAACCCCCGAAATAATACAGTTTGCCGCAGGCTCACTGTCGGCGCGGTCAAAATATACCCTTGCCTCAACCGCGGCAATTTTCTCCGATAGATTTTACATAAATCACAAAGTAATTTTTGATTATCTTTTCAAAAGTTCTTATATGCCGGTATAGCCTATTGTTACAGGCTTTTCCGGCATTTTTCATTGTGGAAGATACTCTCAAATCTTCTTATATCCCCGTATGTTTTGGTGTTCAAAAGTAGTAGGTGGAGTAGTAAATTCTCCGTTTACTACTTAGGCAATCAGCCGCTTCATTTCTGTTATCGACGTTTCGGAAGTCGTATGCGCGTAATAGTTCAGCGTCATATTGATGTTGGAATGTCCCATGATGTACTGCAATGCCTTTGGGTTCATTCCTGCATTTGCTAACGTGGTGCAGAATGTGTGGCGTAAGGTGTGCGGTGTCATTACCTTTGGCAATGCTACCTTTTGCGTTTTGTTGTATTTCCTTACAAGCCCCCGGAACATACTTTCATAGTTGACTGCCACTTTTGGCAAACCGTTCCGGTTAAGGAACAGAAACTTTGTGTAGCCTTCTAAAATAACAGGCTGTGCATATTTCCGCTTGTTCAGCACCCGCTGAAATGCTTCTAACACTTTTTCACTCATAGGAATAACCCGGTTGCCGCTTTTCGTCTTAGGCGTTTCCACATAGTAGCCCACGTCTGCAATCTTCAAAAGTTGGTGGTCTACATTGATAAGCTGTTTGCCTAAGTCAATGTCAGCTTCCGTCAGTCCGCAGAGTTCCGAAATGCGAAGCCCTGTCCCTAACAGTATGATAATCTCGTCGTAGTATTTCTGATAGACTTTATCATGCTGCACAAAGGACAGAAAAGCCGCTTCCTGCGTAGGGGATAGAGGTTCCTTTGGTTCCGTATCATCTTCAAGGACTGTGTTCAACTGGAAGTCAAATGGATTTTTACGAATACAATCGTCCTGTATGGCTGTGTAAAAGGCAGCCTTTAAGGAACGCTTGTGGTTGTTGATAGTCTTGAAGCCGTAACCTTTTTCTTTCATGCGTAACGCCCATTCCTTTGCGTCGGAGAGCTTCACATTTTCAATCCGGCAGGCTCCAAGTTTATCCTCCTGCAAAATCCGCATGAGCTGTTTTCGCCCCTGCTTTGTACCATGCCGCACATTTGCCCGGTGGCGTATCTGCTTTGCGTAGAGTTGGCAGACCGTCATTTTCTTTCCGATATGGTCGATACCGTCGTCAAGGTCTTTTTGGATTTCTTTCTCTTTTTCCCTCAACGCTATATCGTCGCGCTTTCCTGCCGGGGTTTTGTCCGTAGGCACTAACTTCCAAGAATACACAAACTGCGGTTTCCCAAAGGTATCTATATATTTGTAGGCATATCTCCCGTCTTTTCTCTGGCTCTCTCCGGTGCGGAGAATACGATTTTTATTATCCCGTCTTTTTTCCGACATCGTTATGCTCCTTTCCATAATGGAAAGAGCCTTGATATGCTTGACTATATTGTACCACATTCAAGGCTCGATTTCACTATCAGATTGCGTCCACCGTATCAATCATTTTTTCAAATTGCTTACGCTTAATCTGAATACGGTTTCCGTTCATCATTACCCAGTCCGGGACGGGATTTTCTTCTGCCAGTTTCCGCAGCTTGCTTTCTCCGATACGGAAATATTTTGCTGCCTCTTCTATGGTAAGCGTGTACTTTTCCCAAATCGGCACGTCGTTATTGTTCAATTTGTCGTCCCCCTTTCTTAATGGGTCAAAAATCAATCTGTAACATAGGCTTTAATCGGACGGCTATTAGCGTAACCTCATGGGACTTGCACCCCTCCGGCGGTCTGCCGAAGCCCTACCCATTGCCTGCGACGCTTCTAACGCTCGGACTATGGCTATAAGGAAGTATCATTATGTATTCTGTGCGTTATCGCCCGCAGGCTGCTATCTCTGCTTTACGGTGTGGTATTTCTCGCTCGCTTTTCTATTAAGAGAAAGGTCATGGCGTATCCACCGCATGGCTCGGCACAAAAGGAACGTATCCGATTTGCCTTATACTGCGTCGCCGTTCTATTGCGCCGCTTTCTTTATCAAAGAGCAGAGGGCTGTTCTGCGATATGGAACAGAAAAGGGGGAAGCGCTCCAATACCGCGTTGGTTTATTCAGCCTTAAATGTGAGGATTGCCCTCATCAGTTTTGTTTGCAGCCTTTCGCGTATTTCTTC
>ERZ827498.528-NODE-528-length-50117-cov-9.600216_pt1 | contig 50117 bp, 78 predicted proteins | sample MGYA00519865_ERZ827498 | MGnify/ENA primary metagenome ERZ827498 (study PRJEB31778, sample SAMEA3449328) | human gut metagenome | biome: human gut; feature: human-associated habitat; material: faeces | place: United Kingdom | collected 2010/2012 ...
AAGACTTCACCGACGAAGCCTTTGCCGACGGGATTGTGGATCGCGCGGAAGCGGCATCCATCGAAAAGTATACCAATACGGTCAACGAAACGGGCTCCGCAGCCGATGCCGCCTATGGCAAGCTGTATAACAATCCCTATCTGGGAGGTTCGGCGAAAACGGATCTTGCCACAAAGAAGAGTGCGTTTGACGCAGCTAAAGTAAGTCTTCTGAATGCCATTTCAGCGGCAATTGCGGACGGCAAAGCATCAGAAGCCGAAGTAAGGAACGTGAATGCACAATACACGGAATTCAATGCTGCATACAAAGATTTCACGAGAGCCATAGAAGATGCAAATCAGGCTATTCAGAACGAATTGAAATCCTATTCCGATGCCGCCCAGGATGCTGCCGATGCCGCAGCCGCAAGAGTTGCGGAATTGGAATTTCTGAAATCGGCATTTTCGGATATGACTACGGAGACATCGGACGGTTTGTTGCTTACAGGGTTTGTCGGCGTCCGCGATTCCGCATCGAATATCGTTGCGGGATTATCGGGTATTAACCCGTATTCCGATCTATCCCGATACCCGATACTGTTCGGCGGCGCCACTTCTGCAAAAACGGCCAACGACGCTAAGTTTCGGTTTTATTCGGATGGGTATTTTGTATTAGGAGGCGACCGACTGGTATTCGAGCCTGCAAATTCTTCTCTTACTGTCAGAGGGGCTATATATGCGAGCTCCGGGGAATTTCGGGGGAAGGTGTACGCTTCGGGCGGAGAGTTCACGGGGAAAGTGGTAGCAACTTCCGGTGAATTCACGGGGACAGTTCATGCTTCAGCAGGCGAATTTACAGGCACCATAACGGCGAGTTCCGGGAAAGTAGGTGATTTCGTTATCGACAACGGAAACCTTCTTAATACAAAGAATAGCGGCAATATTAAGTTTACCTATGGGGAATCCTATGTTGTAATAGGGAATAGTGTAGATTATGATGGTACTTATGGCGGGTTGATTGTCAAGGCAAGAGATACCCAGGCTACCGCAGTGGGGATAAGTATCTTCGCCTGGGGAACTCCCAGTAGTATAGCCATAGATATTCAAAGAGGGGATCTTTTTCTGGGTAGCTCATCAAAAATACATGGGTTCGCCACTTCTACAAAATATTTCACTTCCGGCAGCATAGTATTAGAAAAACAGCACGATTATGTGGAATATGGCGGTTCTTCGGAAGGCTCTATTTTATTGCCTGACGGTCAAGACGGCAAGGTTGTTTGGGTTAAAAAATCAGGATCAGGCAATTTAGTAGTTAGATCTCGCACTTTAGGCAAGATCATCCGCATGGGATCAAGTCTTGTGGATAGTGTTGTAATTAACTGGACAACAGAATGTAAATTTACATTTATTGGATCTACTGGCTATTGGAATTACGCAAACTACAATAACTAAAATTATGAAGAACATCGATTTAACGAATCTGCGGGTTTATTTGGATTTTGCCAGGACGAAATCCGAGGTCAGGGATTACCGGGTATCTATTGCCGACGCAATCTATACGGGGTGTCCCGGCATAGAATATCACGCATTGGTACATAAAATTTACGATAACGAAGGGCCAATTCAGCTTTCCGATAGAGAGGTTGAGCTTCTACAAAAAGTAGCCGAGGCTTGCACTCCAGCCGTATACGACGCGATCATGGAGCAATTAACCTAAAACCGTAAACGATGAAATTAGATGCTGGACGCGGAGTGTGTGGATTGATGCTTAGTATCGTAGGGTATTTTACCCCCATAGGACCTTTGTTGCTGTGTATTCTTGTTTTCATAGCTATTGATTTCGTGACGGGCTGCTGGGCGAGTTACAGACGATCCAAGAGACAGCATAGAGAATGGTACTTCAGCTCTTATGCTGCCTGGCGGACGGTGGAGAAACTATTCTTCTCCCTGGGTACGGTCATGCTGGCTTTCGTGCTGTCAAGGCATGTAATAGGATTCATTCCCAAATCGGAATTATTGCCGAATCTATGCACTGGTTTTATCTGCGGTGTTGAATTTTGGAGTTTTCTGGAAAACGCCGGAGATATTTCCGAAGCCAAGATATTCCGGATAATAAAACGCTACACAATTAATAAAGTACATGAATTTGACGAAGATGTAACAAAGGCTATAGACGAGGATAAAAATCGACAATAAATTTAACAATAAAAATTATGGCAAATATCAGCAAATTGGCTCCCTTTATCCGGAAATGGGAAGGCGGCTTCGTGGACGACCCTTACGATCAGGGAGGCGCGACAAATATGGGTGTGACAATCGCTACATGGCGACAGGTAGGTTATGACAAGGACGGCGACGGAGATATCGACGTAGACGACCTTAAAATGCTTACATGGGACGAAGTCGTATCCCGTGTATTGAAGCCGCACTATTGGAATCGGTGGAAAGCCGACGAGATACACAATCAATCGCTGGCAAATATCCTTGTAGATTGGGTCTGGGCATCGGGAGCCAACGGCATCAAGATTCCGCAACAGATACTCGGCGTTGCAGTGGACGGTATCGTAGGCCCTAAAACCATTGCCGCGCTGAACGCCCGCGATCCCCGCGAACTGTTCGCTCAGATCAAACAGGCCCGGTTAAATTTCGTGGACAATATCGTTCGAAAGAAACCGTCTCAGAAGCGGTTTATCAACGGATGGAAATACCGCATTAACGAAATCAAGTTCGAGCCGTGAAAAGGATAATTATTTTATTTGTAACTATATGTACTATGGGATGTGCTTCCACTCGCAAAACCGCATCTTCTGTCGATAAAAAGATCGAGGATAAAACGGAGTTGGATGTGATGCGACAGAAGACGAAAGATTCCGCTGGCCGCACGGAGACCAGAACGGAAACCGATACCGATCAGCAGGAACAGCGCGAGGTGATCGTTCGAGAATACGATCCGGATAAACCCATAGATAGGGAAACCGGCACTCCGCCGCTGGTACGGGAGACGACCGTCCGCACCCAGCGTAAAAAGACGGAAGAGAAGCGCGAAACCGCTCGAACGGAAAGCGAAGTTTGCGAATCGGATTCCCTGGTCGATAGAACGAAAAACGACGTACTGACACAGGAAAACACATCGGAAAAGGTCAAGATGAAAAGATCGACGCCCTGGTGGGTGTATGCGTGTGGAATAGGGGGAATTGGTATTTTGATTTATGTTGTTCGGCGGAAATTATTACGGTCGTAAAAAAGAAAAATATTTTTATTGTTTCATAAATACGTGATTGATTTACATTTGTGGATCTTACCCCTTTTAAACTCTATTTAACTGGAGCGATATTTTTAAGTTGATACTGTTTCCATTCTGCGGGTATCCGCAAATCAAAACCTGAATCAGCCAAATGAATTACATCGGGGAGAATAGCTTTTTTGAATCTTGACTCGTATCGCTGTAATTGGAATGATATACCATTCCCCATTGTAGATAAGTTGCTTGAAAATTGATGCGGAGGAAAATAAATAAATACCTTTTGTTTTGCTTCTTTGGCCAGTTCAATAGCGGGAATCATATCACTATCCGCAGATACTATTATAGCAATATCACAATTTTTTTGATATGCGTCAGCAACAATTTGTGTCGCGATCCTTACATCTGTCTCCTTTTCTTCGTGGGTATGTATGATGTTGTGACATTTAAAGCATTCTATTTCCTTTTTCAGATATTTCCCTAAAATTAATTTGAATTTTGGATTCTCCTTATTAGCCTGAAAGAATGCATCCTGGCGTTTGCTTTTGCCAATGTCATTGGGTCTCGCTGAAAAATATTTGACCGACACTAGTTCTTGGTTGGGACGCATAAACATTTCAAATAACTTCACGACATCCAGCCAATAGTAACGCTTCCAAGAAGATGTTTTCAGACCATAATAAAAATTAAATCCATCAATATATACAATGACGCGCTTCTTTTCCATTCCATTCATAATATATAAAATATAAGAGGGTGTATCCGATGATACACCCTCACGCCTTAGTATTTCCCACCTAAGGGCGATATTCATATCACAAAGATATGAATCACTTAATCCAAATCCAAATATTTTGCCATTTTTTATGCAAAATTCGCAGCGTCACAAAGGCATTTTTTATCAAAAGGTACTGCATTTGATACCTAAAAACAAGAATAGTGCTGATAATCAATGCAATTCGTACTGTATAAGGGAGTGCGGATATTGTTACGTAAATCGCTATTTGGTCACAAAATAAACGCGTTAACGACAATAATGCAGCGTAGTTGTGACGAAAAATACCATCTTGTCACAATAATTTGATACTGCATCCTGGTACTGCATTCTCAATGCCCGTATTCAAAGATAGTTCTTTCTTCGGACAACGTCAACTATTCGATTGATTTTACAAGATCTATTTTTATTTCCTCGTCGATCTCGCGGTACCGGCTGAATGCGCGACTTCCTTCCTTATGCCCGGAAAGAGATCCCACCAGATTGGGGTCTTTCACTTTTTTGTAAAGGTTCCCGATAAACGTGCGCCGGGCCATGTGAGAGGATGCTACATCGCATATCGGTACTTGCTTCTGCTCCTGCGTAACCGTATCCAAAATGGTGACTAATCTATTTATACCGGCGATAGACAGCATTTCTTTAATTGCATCATTGTATTTCTGGGATGATATGTAGGGAAATAGCTTATCCTCATCATTATCATCATACTTATCAAGTATCTCTTTGGCAATAGAATTAAGAGGCACGCGGATCACTTTCGCCCTGTCTTCTATGGTTTTGCGGGGGATGTACTCTATCGCTCCGTTTATCACATTGGATTTAGTTAATGCCATCAGATCGGATATCCTACACCCGATCAAACATTGAAACACGAAAATATCCCGCTGTCGGGCAAGGCTGGGCCTAAATGAAAAATCAAAATGATATAGCGCATTCCGTTCCTCGATAGTCAAATAAAAGGGGGTTCCATATGACGCGTTCTTCATTTCGAAATTCTCATAGGGGTAATTATTTGTGTATCGCTTCGTTTTGCACCAGTGGAAGAATGTACGTAATTTGTTGTGGATCGAAGCAATGGTATTCCTCCCCCTTTGCTTCGGAGTTCTGGTTTCGGGGCAGGCTTCGTATATGTGTTTGTACGCCTGGATGCAGATCACCCCGCCCGATTCGTTGTGCGTAAAAAATGTATGTTCTTTGACCAGAAAATCTTCGAAATCCGAAAGTATTTTAGGCGTTACATCATCTAATGTTAATTTATTCCTGCTGTACAGTTCATACCGTTTTAGGGCCCGGTAAATCACCTTATGATTAGTAATAGTAACATCCGACATTTTGTGCGTCAGCAAGTAATCGTCGAACGCATCGAAGAAGCCAATTTTAGCGTCTTCTTCTTTATTGTCTTCATTGTTTTGTTCGCCGTAAAACCTGTACTGAATCTTGGATATAAATTCCTTCGGATCGGGGGCCTTTCTGCAAGTTTTGAACTCTGACAACGTTTCTTTGGCTGCGATCTCCCACTTATCCAAAGTGTCGTTATCCTCGTTGGCTTCGGGATTCGACGTAGTGACCTTTATGCGCTTTTTATTCTGATTCCACATCCTGACAAGACAGGAAACGCCGGTACTTTTCTTGTATTTCTTTCCTTTAAAAGAAACAAGAAGCGCAATCGGTGATCTGTCGCGGGCTTTATTGGTTAGGATGAAGGTTATCATATGCTGAATAAATATATGGGAAAATTAATACCTTCTCCTACCTTTCTTTGCTTTTATGGATTGCTTAGAATTATTTATTTGTTTTACAAAGTCATATTCGTGTGTGGAAGGAAGTTGGAATGAAAAGACAGTACCGTCATTTTTATGTGTGATCGCAAAATCCCCCAGGCTAATGATATCCATTCCTATAAGGACATCAAATCCTTTCAGTATTCCTTCTGATACTCTTAACGAAGGTATCCCGATATTATTAGGCAACAACAAGTTGACTAAATACATATTAGTTATGGCTTCTCCTTGGGGAGTATACACACGCCCCATACCAATAGGGCTTAAACCCAACTTATCGACGACCACTTTTGTAATCACAGAGTTGGTTGCGCCGGTATCCCATAATGCTTGAAATGTCTTAACCGGGGGATGTTCCCCGCCTCGCACCGGATCATACACCTTACAAATCCCACATCTGGTGATGAGTTTATTTAATCTGATTTTCTCTTCTCGTACTGTAAAAGCAGTCGGATCCATATTAGCGCACAAAAGCCACGCGGGACATGAAATGCTGTGCATACGCTTCATCGCCCGGTGTGCAAAGTTGAATGATAAAATTCCCTAATCCATACTTAGCTTCTGACTCAAAATAAGCTTCTGATTCATTATCATAAACCCCTACGACGGAATTATCCTTTATGACCAGATATTTCCCGTTGTACTTACCTACGAATTCCGTTTGATGATCAAGGTAATATTGAAATAATGCTTTTAAGTCAGCCATAAAACCGTCATTATTATGATTGCAAAATAAAATTAATTTTTCTCTTTGTGCAAATTTTCACTATCAAATTTAACGCCTGATATAGATCGTTTATTATACAACCATTAAAAGCCCAGGGATTCTGGGCTGTTATCCATTTACAATATGTACAACTACTTTTCTGTCTCAGATACAGTAATATTTTCCTGAATAGAACTGGATGTACTTCGTTCTAATTTTATCCTTTGTATCTCATTTTCCCGATCTGGAGCGAGTCCAAGTTTTTGTATCGCGGTTTCAAGAGATATAACGCCATCCCGATAAAGACTGCCTATCGCGCTCCATTGCTGTTGTACATCTTCGTTAAAAGGTTCCGCAAATTCGTGAGTAATCTGCATTTTCAAAAGAGAGTCTCTTAGATGGACGTGAGTTACATTAGCCATTATAGCAATGATAAGATTCTTTTCTCGGTCAACAAGTTCGTCATATATCTCCATGCGATTCTGTCGCTTCATATAGCCCAGAATCATTGCCCTTTTCAAAGCATCACCGGAGAGAGTCCCTAATCCCAGCATACTTTCATAGTCGAACTTTGGAGTCATAGTATCCTGATGAATCGATTCCTTTAAAACCTTCTTTTCTCCCTCTTTCATATCAGAGGCCGTCGGAGGTGTAACGTATTCGAAAACACTGTTTTCACCGTCGCATTGGAGCACTTTCCCGACCATTTCAGGATCCACCAATGAATCATATATGTCTGCTGATATTTTCACAATCGGATCAGCAAAATAATTATTGACATCAGCAGCCTTTGAGTCAATCATTTCGTCCCGATTGATACGTAATTCCGCACCATCCCACTCCTTCTCTTGTCGATAATAAATGACATTGATTTTACCAGAAGGGTTCGGTGTAGTCTCAATATCCCAATTCAAAGAACGGAAAGATCGTTTGCATTTGATTATATTGGCAGAAGTCTGGATGTCGAAATGCTCTATCGTAACCCCATTCTCCCTGAGATAGTAGCCGTATCCAAAGGCTATCAGATTGTGGTATTGGTCGAACATGGGACGTAAAGTATGCCCTAATGATCTTGCCAATAAAACCACCTTCACTTCCGGCGCAAATGTCTCTTCATTGCGATAAATATGATACAGTTTGGCGCATTCCGTTTCTGCACCGGCAATCCTTTTGGCTTGACGCATGGTGGTATTGAACCGGGTCGATGCTAAAAATTTGTTGTAGGCGGTAAATGCGTCTTCATATCGATTCACATCCTCCTTGCTCCATTTGATCGGATTTGCCAAAAGGAAATATAGCGCGACTTCATTGATATGCCGCTGCCAGGCCCGTGGCAATTTCTCAACTTTATACGGCTCCCGGTTCTTCCTTATCTTATTTTTCCGAAACATGACTTCGTGCGTTTCGGGATTGTATTCCATAATAGCCTGATCGACCTCATTGTCCCTATTCTGGAATAAGGTCATCGCCTTAGACACATCCCCATCACGAATAAGTTCATCAAGCGTCCTTTTGACTCCGATGGCATTCAGGCTGATATTCTTAATTGTTTTCCAAAGATTCCCAAAGTATTCCATAAATAAGACGTTAAAATAACCCTAAATCCTCTTTTGTATATGTGTTTTTTTTACGCGACTTATCCCTTTTCTCCACGCATCCGGTCAGTGCATCCGGCGCATCGTCGTGAGCATTCTTTCCTTCTTTCGTGTATCCTGTTATGGCTCGATAAAATTCCGGCCACCTTCGATCCCATCCGGAGGGGAAATAGGTGATATTATTCACATCAGCCGACTTCGTGAATATCCGTACTTGTTTATTCTCAGTCTGAGCGAACCACGAAATACGGGTCTTACTATTCCCCATCAGGCGACATTGTCTTTCTACATTCCGGGCAAAGCCACGTCCCCCGTTATTACTTTCAATATTAGCTACTTCTATCCGATGTTTAGAAAGCATTTCGGCGGTCGCGGGTTCCGTGTACTCCATAGGTTTTTTTGTATAAAGCACGTCGATCACATAGTTCCCTTCAGGCTGCTCTACATAACAAATGGCACACAGGTAATCATCGCCGGTATCTGCTGTATCCACATAGGCTTTACGCATAGAGTCACTCGCATAAGGTATTATTTCATATGTTTTGAACTCCCGATACATCAGACCTTCGGCTGGCTTGGGGTCTTGCATGTATTGCGTGTTGAAAGTAAATTCATCCGCATCCCGATATACCTTCAATTCTTTTAAGGGGAAGCGGGATTCCCATAACGCGTGTTCAGTAGGCAATCCCTCGTCTACGATGGCCGAGAATCTCACAACATCCCATACTCCCCCTTCTTCGATTGTTCCCTCTGTATCCAACAGATATCCGCAGAAGTCGTCCGGAGCAAGCCTCTGTGCTGTCACGATAACCGGCGTACGTGTATCGTTAAGGCGATTCTTGAACGTAGATGTCCACAGCCCTCCAATCCGGGACTTAATCGTGGTCGAAAAGGCATCTTGAGCCTTCATAGGATCATCTATATTCATCGAACCGCTAAACACCTCCGCTCCGAGCTTACCGCATCCAAACCCCGTAATTTGACCCATAAAAGGCGCTGCATAGAACACTCCGCCAGCAGAAGTGGATATACTCCCTTTTGCGTTATTCGATAGATCTACATGGGGGAAAAAAGCCCGATAGTTGGGATTTTCCATGATTCTGCGAATATTCGTCGCGTTGCGGGTCGTAAGCTCATCGCTACTGGACAGGTGCATGAATTCTGAATGTGGATTGATAGCGAACCCCATCGCAGTGAAGGACACCACAGCTAACTCCGTTTTTGAGTGGCGCGGCGGGATATTCAACATTAGTCGATTAGTGGGATGTTCACCCCGGAGTATTTGATCCAGTTTCCGACAGATTTTCCGATGATGCTGAGATATCAGAAAGGGACTCCTGTTCACCGCCTCAAACATTGCAGCGGCGAATGTCAGAGATCCCTCTTTGACCAGCAGGTCGCCCACCTTCGAATAATCATCCATCCGTCTTTCCTTCTTTTATCAACTGGAGCAATCTGTCTGTACTTAACGTAGGTTGCGGGATGTCGTTCCCTTTGCTGTCCGTATTGGCTATTTTCGCCGGAGCATTATATCCAAGCATATTCACGATACTATCGAGCGATTTCTGTTTGTCATAACAAACGATTTTTACTTGTTCGTCAATAATGATCTCCCCCTCATCAGTAACGCGCTTGGTTTGTTTAGTCTCAACCGACTTGATACACGCTTTTTCATCTTCCGTAAGGACTTCAAACTCCTTGAGCGACATCCATCCACTTCGAATACGGGTAGCATCGGAGAATGCGATCTTCTGGTGCTCACGAACAATCTGGAGAGCTGAAATGCCCGCCGCCTCGGCAAGGTGGCTCTTGAGATAATCTATCCGCCCCGTTACTGCCCCGTTATGAAGTAATTCTCCTGACCTTTTCCAAATCGTTTCTTCGCTCATGTTCGAGCAGTCATAGGCAAAGCGATACGCCTCGGACGCGTTACCGCATTCGAGGTATTTGTTACAGAACTTCTCCTGTTTTATCGTCAATCCCTTCGCCATTTAACTATCCGTTTTTATCCTATCGTTATGCCATTCCATAAGCCGAATAAATACCGACTCCACCTGTTTGCGGAAATGCCGGTATTGGGAATACCAGAATGCCGCACTTGCCCCGATATTGCTGATCGCTGTGGGGGATTTGTATCGAAATAACTTCTGAAGTTCATTACGAACACCTGTACATATTTTACCACCGGCAAGCGTTGCAGGAGAGTACAGGTATAGAATGATGAATACGAATTGTTTCTTCAGGCGACCGGACTGTTTAGACTGACTTTTATCATCGGCAACAATTCGTCTGAACTCGTCATAAAGTAGGGGTATCAACGACATATCCGAAAATTTAGGCCTGCTCAACAGAGCCTCTTTTTCGATGGCGTCCCGCTTTACGGACTTCACGTACTTGAGTTCCGATATCTCCTGAAACATAGGCGTAAAACCTTATATTGCAAAGGTCAGTACGTTCGGCGCATTATGCAATAGTTTCGAAAAAAATAGCACCTTTAGGGAAAGGGTAACACGGGGGAGGGAAGTATGCGCTTAATTTAGCTCTTTCATCCTATTGCAAATGCCATACAATCGATGGCAGAGAAAACGCGCATCCCTGAACTTATCACACATTTGGAGAAAAGGGTTGCGGGGGTAAAATACCCCCCCAATTACCCTCTAAAACCTGAAGCAGTTCCTCTTTTATCTGTTCGAATTTAGGCTGGGATAATTCGGACTCCAGGTCTTTGAGTAACTCTTTTATTTTACTGTCCCGATCCTGCGCTTCATAAGCGCAAATATCTTCTTCGTCGTTCATATCAATGGTCTTTACATTTACAACAAACAAAAGGGTGTATATATTCCCATAGCAGGGAATTTAGATTGCCGGTCAGGTAAGCAACATCTTCGCCGCCTATCTCAAGCCCTTCGGCAGCGGCGATATGATCGGTCAAATGCCTTAATTCGTGCTCGAACGAGTTTAAGAATTGCGCCGGCGACGAACTCCGGGCTACGACCATAACCGACCGGTGCGAATTTGAATAAGTCAACCCCGTATCCAGTGCACATTGGGTCATATTATTGTAGGCCCTGTTCATAATATCGGGCGGGCATCCGATCCGGGATAGGGAGTCCATAATCTCGTCCGTATAGTAGCAAGTAACGGCAAGATATATTCTTATCTTCCAATCGTATTTGCGTATGCGTACCTCTGCGGTAATCATTCTTCGATATATTTTTTTATACGCTTACACATCTTCCGACGTACGAACCTGGGTAAGAAAGTAGCTTCCTTGTCGACATACTCCAATAACCGCTGATGATCGCTGGGGGACATGCTGCCGATGACCGACCGGAGGCTTTCACCGGCTAATAATCTTTGGGCATACTCGTTCATTTCTTCGTCTTTTTAGGTTGTTCGTCTTCCTGATCGTCCTTGCCCCAAAGGACATCGACGTTCAGGTACAAAATCAGCCAAAGCCACTGCACGAGCGAACAATTTTTGCACTTATCTTCTTTCCCTTCAATGAAGTCGGACACACGTCCGGCTATTTCAAGCACATCGTCATCACCTTTAGCTATGGATTTGGAATAATCCAGGATATACTGTTTCAATTCTCTTTCTTCCATGATCTTTATATTTAATTTGAATAAAATAAGGGCACTCCGGCATGATTCGGAGTGCCCCGCCGGTTACAGAAATTCTTCCCAGGCAAGAGGTTCCCCCTTTCCTATGCAATCCGCATAGTACCGGGTGAGTGCGATGCCGTCATAGCCGTCCGGATCATCGATGTAAGCCTTCACATACTGCAAAATGGCAGCTTCCGAGGCTAAAGGTTTCGGATAAAAGTCCGAATAGGCCATATTAGCGACGTACATACAGTCGTATCCCTTCGCTTTCTCAATTGTAATTCCATTACGTTCGAGGGCCTGTTTTACCTGCTCGTGATCCCAATGATGACTTGTGCCGTCGGCATTCTTCATCCTCTGGGGGTTGGTTGCATACTCGGCCAGCTTTTTACTGAAATGCCAGCCGTGATTGGAGAGGTATTCTCTCATACCTTCCGGCAATGCTTCGTAAACATCAAGCCGTCCCATAACCTAATACCTTCTACGCCTGTATTCACCGGCATACGGCCCGGTACCCTTGACTCCGCGGCGATCTCCGTAGCCCTCCCCATCCATGCGGCGCATTTCATAGTCCCCGCGCGGATAGTCTGAACGATCTCCATATCGACCGCTGTCCATCATTTCTCGACGCATATCCTCGCGGCCTTTTTCATAGGCTTCATCGAGCATATAATCCACGTCTTCTCGTTCGCTGCCTCCGTGAGCGCGTCCGATTACCATACCATTCCAACTCATAATCATTTAGCTGTTTTTGGTGTTCCTTGTTTGTCGAAAAGGCCCTTTATATCCTCCAGGCTCGGAACCGAACGAATAATGCTCTTTATTTCGCTCAATTCGTTATTCAGACGCTTGATCTCTTCGTCCTGAGCCTTCGCTTTCGCATAGGAAGGATCGAGATCCTTTAAAATCTGATCGTAGGCTGCCAGGTTCGCTTTGTGACGTTCGAACGAATTGATGATATCCGAACTCTCTTTCTGCGCCGCCGTGATAGCTGGCATCAGACCTTCGCGCGTCATGGAGACGGTAAGCCCATCCTTCGATACGACATCCAGATTAACCGGAACTCCCCAGGGCTCGTTGTTCTCAATAGTGATATTGATGTACTGCTGCTGGAAGGGCGTCAGTTGTCCGGGCGTCGGCTGCGGATAGTACGGCACGCCGACCTCCTTGACTGCTGCCGTATAGAATTTCGGAGTTTCCCGTGTGTCGAGCACATAAACAGATGATCCTTTTCTCAAATTTTGGAACATGATTTTTAATTTTTAGGAAAGCCCAGGGGGATTGCCCTCCCTGCGCTTTCGTTTTTTTTACTTTGAATTTTTACTTGCTGCAGGTTCAGCGGATGCAGTCGGCGCGGGGGCCGCGCTTGCCGTAAATTCCAGAAAACGGATTATGCCGTTTCGCTTATCGATATAGGCAAGGCGTTCGGTGCTCCCCGTAACATCGGCTCCCGTGACATTACTGTTCTTGCTATCTACTACCGGAATTTTCGTTGTTCCCGTGGTAGTGCTGGCACTGGAAACCGTAGACTGGCCGTTGTTCGGCACTGCGATTGTTACCGGAAGAGACTCGCCTCCCGCCGGCGCATCTGCATGTACACTGAGCAAGACCACGCTTTTGCATGGCAAAGCATTGTAACAGATAGGGGAAATCCCGTAGTCCACCGAAGCATCGGTAATCTGTACTGCGTTAGTCCGGAGTTCATAAATCCCACCTATATCCACTCTAGGGATAAACGATCCCGGAAAAACAACTCTAAAGTCTGCTCTTGGATACATAATCACCTCCTTTTTGCTTAGATTACGGCATTTGCAGCGCATCCGCAAAACGGAGACGAAGCAACGGCCACCGTAGGCGTGTAGCAACAATTCGGATTCTGAACCATGTAAGCCGGAACCGGCGCCGGGGCTTTGAGTTGGCTGACGATATTCGCAGTCTGGTACTGCAAGCTGGCTGCCGTAGCAAGCTGTGAGTTCTCGCGGCTGAGTTCGTCGATACGATCCTGCAAACGGGCTTTTTCCAGCCAGCAGAACTTATCGTTGATGATCTGCGTCTGTGCGTCGATCTTCGCTCCGATGATGTTGAACTGCGTGTTGGCCGTAGATTGCAGCGCATTGGTCTGGTTGATCGTCGCAAGCTGATTTTCGTAGCCCATTTTCACGATGTCCTGGCGGACGTTGCAGCAACATTCGGCGATCTGATTGCCGATCTGACACCCCATCGACTGAATGGAGTTGATAATCTGCTGTCCGCTCATTCCGATCTGACCGCCGATTTTATCCACCGATCCCTGAAGGCTGCAAATCGCGCCCTGAAGCTGCGTTGTCGAACAGTTCAGCGAGGCGGCCAGTTGGTTGATCGCTGCGCCGTTGCCCTGAATTGCATTCATCAGCAATTCACGACCCGCATCGTTGTTAAGCTGTGCCGGAAGACCGTTAGCGCCGTTGTTGCCAAAACCGTTGCCGCCGAAGCCGCCCCAGCAGAAGAACAGCAGGATAATCCAGATCCACCAGCATCCGTCCCCGCCGAAACCATTCCGGTTGTTGTTGCCGTTCATCAGGGCCGCAACGAGGTTCGGGTCCATACCCTTGTTCTGCATCAGCGCCGGAATCATCGCCATGATGTCAGATCCCTTAGACCCGCCGTCGCCGAACATAAAAATATCTTTGTCCATAGTTATTGATTGATTATTAATTCTCGACCCGCTTACGTGGGGCCGTTACCGATAGCGCTATGGAACAAAAATAGAAAGGGGCGGTACAGCGTACCACCCCTTTGCAAAATAGTATAAAACGACTGATTTACTGTCGTGTAAGTGTAAAATTAATTCGATTCTTCACATGCGTTTTTCAGCATGCAAAGCAGCTCATTTATCAGCAGCAACAATTCCCGGCGGAATACTTCGTCTTCGCCCATACGTTTGATTACGTCCAGGGCCGTATATTCATACTCGGTCATCGTGAAACAAGTTGTAGATGAATTCGCGGCCCTTTTCCGTCCAGTATAGATGCTGTTTGGTGAATTGTTGGCCGGTCGTGCTGCTGATGTAAGTATGCGTTCTATAACCTTCGTATCCCTGGCCCCGGTATTTCGCATACAGTACGTAGGTGTCGCTTTGCCGGTATATAATACCGCGCTTCACCAGCATGTCGTTTAGCCGCCTTGCGCTAACGCCTAATTGATCGGCGATCACGTTTGTCGTAATCAAGCTGTCCGATTGCAATACTTTATTGTAATATTGCACCATCGGCGCGGCCTTTTCGATTTGCTCGTTTGCCAGTCTGTTTTCTTCAGCAAGGCGCTCCTTCTCGGCCCGCTCTTGCTTCAACTGCGTTGCGAGCTTTATAATCGTATCCGGATCGGATAACACTTCCTCTACTTTCCGGTCGGTTAGGTAGGCCCCGTGTTTGCGGACGGATGGCAGGACTTCGGTCGTCACCCACCGTTTGAACTGTTTTGCGGTAGGTAACTTAGACCCGAAAACAAGGGAGTAGACTCCGGATTCGTTGATAACCATTATTTTAGAACCTTTCATGTGAGGGGGTAACGATTCGTTCACCTCTTGTAAATCAGATAGTTGTATTAATGTTCTATCATCTGCATCTGTATGATCTCTTAAAGCCTTTTGCGGATTTTCATACCCTAATATGTTAGCCACATCTATGCCAGCAAAGTAGGGTTGATTTTGCAATTCGACTACTCTTATTTGCCCGAATTGCTGATTATTGAAAATTTGCATGGTGTTCATGGCTACCCCCTTTTAACAATTCTACCAGCGTTAACGCATTCTCTGAAGTTGTAGACCGGTTGCGGGCCGGTGACGGTACGGTCTTCGATGAGACGGGATAGGGATTCAAGAAGTAATTTTGCGTGACTAAGGGTAACTACGATCTGATCGTTGCCCTGCTGAATGTTGAGAAGGGACTCGTTGCCCTGTTTAGAAACCTTGTAGACGGTTAGTGATCCCGTCGGTTTTTCGATAACGCAGCCGCATGAAGCATAGCGGGCCGCGTAGGTTGTGTTGTTGGACATGGTGTTTAAGCATTTTGTTTAGGCACAATAAAACGGTCGTGCCTTTCCCGCTGCTTAAACACCTATTAGGGCGAATCGCTAAGGCATTACACCTTTCGCACGGGGGTACACGACCGAAGTCTTATTTAATATCAAAACAGGCAATAAAAAACCACCTGCTAAGGTGGGCGCACAGCCCTAATAAATGTTTAAGCATTACAAATATAGTCACAATTTTTAAATTGTCAAATAAACCCACACAAATTTGCATTGCTCAATAAAAGGCACTATATTTGTACAAGAAAACGCACAAAAGTGCGTACAAATGAAAAAGATTATGGATGCAATTACTATTAGCCCTTCGGAGTTTCGGAACAATCAAAAAAAATACTTTGACATGGCCGAACATACCCGCGTATTTGTGAAGCGCGGGCGTAAACTTATTGAATTAGTGGTTAGCGACGGTATCAGTCTTAATCCATCCCCTTCAGGCGATCCCTGGTTCGACGATCCGCGAAATATCGCCGAACTATCCCGCCGTATCAAGGAATATGAAGCAGGCAAAACGGAATTTATATCACTTGAAGAAGCGCGAAAGGAATGGGAAAATATATAATAAGCATAAGCCGGAAGGCGAGTAAGGATATTTGCGCTCATCGTAAAAGTGGAAACAAAGCAATAAATAAACACATAGACCGTATTTTATCTGAACTCGAAGATCATCCCGAAACGGGAATAGGCAACCCTGAACAACTCAAACATGAATATAGCGGTTTTTGGTCTCGGCGGCTAAGTTCGGAACACAGGTTGATATATCGGATAAACGAGGAAACGGTTGAAGTGCTTGTCGTATCCGCCCTGGGGCACTATCAATAGTCAAACCTCTTTATTCTTGATCTTAACCATATCGCTGTACCTGTACAACCGCTCCTTGCAAACCGGTATTCCGGATCGTGATATTTTCGCGTTGAAAGCCGAATCGGACTTGCCGGTGATTCGTTTCGCCTGCTCATAGTCAACTTTGACATCCCGAAATGCCATAATCACCCTTTTCGCCCTGTCGAGATCATCCTCGGTTATGTTTTTGAAGAATCCCGCATCGAGCATGTCGGCGATCTCCCGCAGTAAATCAGACGTTCCAGCCATAGAGTAATCTGTTTTCGCAAAGGTCAATAGGACCGGGACATTATGCAAGTATCAGCTTTATTTTTTCATCCTGCGTTCTTTGATTCGATCCCGCCGGTCTACCACCTTGCAATAGAACTCCACCCGCCGAAGTTCGTCTATCAGTTCTTTCCTTGTGAAGTTAATGTGAACCGTTGAGTCGTCGCGTCTGCCGCCTCGTCTTCTTTTTATTGAAGGTGTCGTCATGTTTTTCAATATAAAATTTATATCTTTGAGGATGTCTGGGCGGACGTTGGCAGGGACGAACTTTCGGGGGAGTCCTTGCTTTTTTATGCTATCTTGTGAGTCTGGCAGTATTCATAGTCTATCTTCCATTTATCCCATAGTTCGGGGCGTTTTTGCAGGTAGTCATATACCTCCGATTCATCGACCAAAATATCAGTTCCTTTCTTCGTGGTCTTGATAATCCGCTGCCGAATCAAAAACCAGATGCGGATCTCGGCAATTTCCAGCTTCTTTGCGAGCGATTTAATAGTTATCATGTTTGAGTTGCTTGTATTTGTTCATTACTTTGTCTGAATATTCTTTCCCGCCGTTGGGGTTATGGAGTTTTAAGGCCCTTTCGAATGATTTCCCAGGATTGTGGTATTCCTGTATCGTTTCCCATATTTCGATGGATTTTAGGCGGTCGAAACGGTCGGAATCGGCGAATTTGTCGAACCCCATGATACGGTTGGCTTCCTTTACGGCGATGGGCCGTATTTGCAATACTCCGCCATCGTCGTTTTTACCTACGGCCCGTTCGTCTCCTTTGCTTTCGATGTAGATCAAGGCTTCGATGAATAAATCCCAATCCGAACGGATAATCGGTGTAGTCCTTTTAATTTCCGGCGGCGGATCGACTATAATGGAATCAAACCGTATTTCCGGAATCCTGTCCGCTATGTGCTCTACCCGAATCAGGATGATAACGAGTAGGGCGGTGATAATCAATAAAATGTATTTCATACCCTTATTCATTTACTCGTTCAATGGGCCGCCAGTGAGTCGGTTTATCTATGTACTCCAATTGCCATTCACATCCATTCCACACCGCTAATTCATACCCTTTTATGTTTGTTTTTGCGGTTTCGTCGGTGTTAGGGGATATAGATTCCTCTTTCACCAACACCTTCCGTCCTTCTTCCGGAAGTTGCTCGCTCGCCGGAATCCATCGCCAGGCATCGGCAAAACCCCTGCGATAACCAAACTCTTCGCCTGCGAGGAAATCTCGCTCAGAACGAGATTTGCAGGCATCACGGCTGACCTCCCATTCAAGGGTGGATTCTCTATTCCATAATGTTTCGGCGTACTCTCTGGCCGCTTCTTTTGCTGTTCTCATTTTCTCAAATTCTTCATTCAGTCCCATTGCCAATGCCCGGCAGATGGGCGGTAAGATTGTCATCGGTTTTCGGTTTAATTGTATTGATAATCATTCCGGTAATTCAATCGTGATATCGACGTTCTTTTTCAGCACATCGATTATACTATTGCTAACCGCAAGGTAGTACCCGGCTTCATCTTTGCTGGGCATGAAATAGAAATACCGATTTTCTTCACGAAGAGGCAAACCCAACCTTTCCAGACCGTCGGAGGTGATGGAATTGTGGAATTTCTTGAATTTATCCGACGCTTCCCGGCCTTTTTGGGTGGTTCTAAGCACTTTGTATGTTTTATGCTCACGGTTCGACGCTCTCGGATTTCCCGACATCAATTTGGGATCGGGAACAAAACCGTCTTTAAATGCGACCGTGTACGGATCCCATGCACAGGTGAAACCCCAGCCCCATCGGTATCCGAATCCTTCCGGTCGCTCGCCGACCAACTCCTCGATAATGTCGCATGCCTCTTTGTACGTGGCTTCGCGCACATCGTACATCCGCTTTAATTCGGCATGAAGCGCGGAACCTTCTCTAAATCTTAAAATCATAGCTTATAATGTTATGCCCGGAGGCGGTTAAACTATTTTGAAAATTTGCTCGGCATGGTAATTTTCATTGCTTTACCTATATTGTTCTCAATCCATACGAGCCCAAAATACCAGCCTTTATATGCGTATATCTCAGCTTCATTTGTTGTGTGCTGTAATCATCTGATAGAAGAATATTTATTTGTCGTTTCATGGTTGTTTACTTTTAAAGTGTTCGATGATCTCTTCGGCGGTGGCTTTGCGAAAATCACTGCAAATATCAGTCTCTCCATCCTCCCACTCTACATAGTAGTGTTTAAACTTCTTTTCCTCACACAGATGCCACATCACGCATCCAACATCCGCGTAGTTATCGTTGATGAACCATTGTTCCTGGTCGTTATCATCATTCATCGCCGCCAGTGCTTTGAATAATTCGATGTTTTCGCCGCAGTCAATCAGTCCGTAATATGCCAATCCTTCAATGGCTGATTTCGGAGCTATGTCTACGCATTCTTTCGTAAGGCCCGCAACTACAACGGGATAGTGCTTGTCAATTCGGTATGTGGCAACATATCCAATCTCACACATCCATTCAAACAAATCCTTTCGCTTCTCCGGATTCTCAACCCGAACAAAGCAGGGTGTAATGAATTTCATCGCTCGTTGAGTTTTTGAATGAAATTGTACAGATCGGAGGATAAGTACCCTCCGTGGTTTTGAATCATGTGGTCTTTGAATGCCTCTATTGCTCTTTCTTTCTGCTTTTCTATCTCTTTCCTCTGACCTTCGATCACTGTGCGGGCTAACTTTTCATGTTGCTTGGATTCCTCCGACTCTTTGCGATAGTGGGTAACTTCCTTTTCTACATCTTGCTCGGCAAGCTCGACGGCTGCATAAGCACTGTCAATACAAACATATTGATAGTCGTATTCATTGGTAAAGGAAGCTGCTTGTAATACCTGTTCTGCTCGTCTGCTTTTCATAATCAAAATAATTTTGCCATTTTTTTTATTTTAAGCGTTTTGCGTTATCGAATTTCATTTTCACGTGTTGCTATTATCCCCCGTTTCAGCTTATAAACCCATTCATCCTTCCTAATCCTTTTGCCCCCCCTGATTCGCAGATGACTTCGATGGTTTTTCTTTTAGCGACTACGGAGTCAAAAGGCCTCTCTGGGATTCTGTAAACGACTCTGTTCTGAGGTTTATCCATCCAGTCCTTCAAGGCGAACCTATCCCCAGGCGATAATTGTTTTACTTGTACAATCTCCATAACTCTTTAAAGTTTTTAATGTTTTTACCTACCATACACCATGCAAGCCGCATCCCGTGCGTGTTCCGATACGGCTTTCCGCCATCCGGTAAGCCGTTTGAACGACTCGCTGTTCATTTTCGTTTTATTGTTTTTCGGTGCGACCATCAGGCAATCGATTTCATGCTCCCGGCACCAGTCCTGCCAGATATGCGCGTCTCTTTTAACCGAGCCTGCTCCCTGTAATTTTTCCCGTCCGGTGTTGCCGAACCACTTGCGTAGACGGGCATCTTCGATATACAGCCTGATTTCGCTTCCGGTAGTAAGGCCGATATTCCGGTAAATAAGTACTCTCTCCATTGCCTGTGTGATCGTTAGCGTAACGATCTCCATAAAATGTCTTTTTTCGGAGTCCCATGCGGCGAATCCTGTTTTAACGCCGGTGTCTATGCCAATATGAATCATTTTGAAATAATTTTAAAAGGGTAGATCGCTATCAATAGTCCAGGTGCTATTATTTGGCGAAACAGCATCCCGGGATTGCAACCAGTTTGAATTATCAAGTAAATGGATATCCGAAACAGGGATGGAATACCTCCCATTTATTAGATTATACTGCAAGTCGGCAGACCCGGTTTGTCCTTGCTCTTTAAATCGCACCTTGGATACTATGAACTCCGTGCCTGCCCCGTCTGGATTATCATTGAATCGTCGGTAAATAGTAATACCAATATCTGCTTTATTATAAAAATTAGCAGACCCATTGATATCATAAAGAGTCGGTCTATTATAACTACACGCATTCAATCTATCCATTTTACGAGGATGGGCCACCAGATTAACCAACACATCGTATTTGCGAGCGAAGCGTACCAATGTATCCAGAAACCTACCGATATATTCCGTTTCTGATTCATTACGTTCCCGTCGATGCTCAAAACAGTTGAACGGGTCAATTACTAAAACCTTGATTCCGTATCTTTTCACAGCACTGCGAGCCGTCTCGATAATCGTCTCCACCGAATAGTCGTCTCCTGCATCGATAAATTTGAAGTTGTCGGCAATGTAATCGAAGCTCTGATCAAATTCTTCATCGGTCATAAATCCACTCCTAAATGTCTTCCCCACCAGCAAGGATGATAATTTAGGAAACAAATAGCAGTGATAAGGCATGTTCTCCGGCGAAAAAAAGAGTGGCTTCCATCCCCACATCAGATTCCATCGTGCAGACATAAAATTCAGCATTTCTGATTTGCCATGAGAAGGGATTCCTGTCCACACCACCAGTTGCCCCGTCTTCCACGTTACCAACTTGTCAATACCATCGACTCCTACATTCTTCCCGGAATCCAGACCATTTCGGAAAAGCGCTACGATGTTGTCATATACTCCTTCCAGATCCGAAACTCCACGCAAAGGAAGATAGTTTGCCCGTTGCAATATCTCATGGAACATACAGCCCTGACCAGCGCAAAGCATTTCGTTAGCATCTTTGTATTCTCCAAATAACACGATCTTGCATCGTTCCTCGCCAAGTCTACGAATTAGCTCATTCCGCAATCCGATACCCGGTTCGTCCTGGTCGGTAGCAATATAAAATGTCTCTATGTGAGACAATTGGTCAATACAACTATCCAAATAAGGCATTTCACGTGCACTTGCTCCATTAGGAACTGAAATCACATTTTTAAATCCCACTTCTATGAAACTAAGCGCATCCATTTCACCCTCGACAATAATCAGCTCTTTGGCATCGGCGATACAGTCGTAGTTATAAAATACCAGTTCCGCATTCTGCTCCTGCCCAAATGATTTTTTAGGCCCACGATATTTTATATTAATGAGTTGCCCGTCAATAAAATAAGGAAAGCATATAACCTTAGTCTCTTTACCAAACTGCGACATCCATTTTTTGTCTGAATAAATTCGCATTTGTCGGAGTGTGGATTGTGATATCATTCGCCCTTCAAACCATTTCACAGCTTCATCAGTAAGTTCTGTCTTGTTTTTCCATTGCGGCCTGGTATATGTTTTTACCGGGCGTTCTTTCAGTGGCTTGTAGGCCAGGAAAGCCGTACCGCAATGATAACACTGACCAACCCCCTTACTTTGGTTCCACTGTAAGCATTTCTCATGCTTTTTGCGTCGTAAAGCAGAACATTTGGGACATACGAGATTATTCTCCCCATTTCGGATAGGATTTATTTCGTAAATCTTTTTTGTCTCTATGTCAATAATTTGCGTCATTGTTTTGGGTTTAAAATTACGAGACACGCCTATCGCGGAAATTGCTTGCTCAAACATCCTCCCGTACCGACGTTCGTTTTACGTGGATCGGGCAACTCTTCTTCCCATCTACGTTGATTGAGCCATGTGGATAAGTAGGGCCATTCAGGGCAGAATACATGATTGTCAATACATTGATTTCGCCAGCGTATCAATCTTTCCAAAGCGGGAGTTAGCAGCGGAATGACGGCTTGCCAATCTTTGTGTTTTTTGCGAAACGCCTCAAATTCCACGTTGAGCCCACGTTTTGTTCCTCGGTAAGCCTTGCGAAATATCTCGAATTGTTGCTTTAAGCCCGAATATTTTCCCTCATTATCAGCGACATCATCCGTGATCGAAAGCGATTTGTTTTTTTCAGCGGCCCGCAATTGGATAGCGCAATCGGCGTTTTCCTCCGAAACTATCGAGTTATCGCAAGAGAGGACTATAGGAGAGTTATTATTCTTTCCTATTCCTTTCCTTTCCTGTGCATGATTAATCACTGATTGATCACTGATTGATCCATGATTGGGTGGTGATTCGCTCAAAACCATGCCCACAATGGACTCTAAGACCGATTTTGGCACATTTACATCTTCCAGATTAGGTCGATTGATCACTTGATGCAGGGTGAGTTTAGGCAGATAGTAGAATTCCTCCCCATTATAGGAGAACAGACTAATAAATCCAAGTTTCACGATCATCTCGATCCATTTATCGAACTGCTGAATCTGAATTTGATCAAATGGGAAAATCTTTGACTTGAGCCATATATGGTCGGCAATAATAACACCCAAATCATCGGCAAAGTTCCACATCCCGATATATAGCAAACGAGCGTCACGAGGTAGTTTAGCTACCTTCACATCGTCCCAAAATTTCGGTTTTATTGTTCTGATCCTTGCCATGTGTGTTTATTAACCTTCAAGTATCCTTCGAGCCTCATAATAATGCTGCATCGCAAGAGTAAATTCATCAATTGTTTTGGTCATTTCCTCATTTTGCTTATTTAAAAGCTCTAAAAGGCTCTTTGCTTTTTTAGAATAAAATTCATAATCTTTTCGTGCACGCTCAATCATCGGGTCGTCTTTATTCTTTTCCATCCGTATTAATTTTAAAGTAAAAGTCATTTATCGTTCTGCCGTATGTGAGCCTTCCGGATCGCGTCAGACTGCGTAGCGCCTTTCGTACTTCCTCGCTGTCGGCATCCTTCATCAGAGAGAATATCTCCCCCATAGTCGCAGTGGTCGGAATTAGTTTGGAAAGTGCCTTCCCTGCGGAAATATGGGCCACTGTATTGAACGTTTTCTGCTCGATCTCATTCATAAATAATTCTTGTGTCTTTCAAGCTCCATTTCAATGCTTTGCAGGAATGCTTCTTCATCGGGGGATGGAAGGTATATCCCGCATTCGGATGAACTCCAATTCCTAAACCGTTCTATCGCTTGTGTCATTTCGACGGTTGTCAGCCCTGCGGAACTGCGGTAGTCGTACACATCTCCGATATATTTATCATGTTTCGGAATCAGAAACAGCGAAGGATTGCACAGTTTTTTGAAATATTCCCGTTTCACATATTCGATAGTATTTCCCGTTTCCATCGCATAGTATCCGAGCAGGTAATGCAGGTAGCTATTTTGCGACAGGGTTCTTTTGCGTTTTTTCTCGGTCAGTTCGACGACCGCTTTCTTCTTGTACAGATCGTTCGAACGACGTTTAAAACGCTCTTTATCGAGTATGTTATTCAGGTCGTAGATCATGGTTTAAAAAGGCAGATCGTCCGTGTCTGATGCTACTGGCATTTGGTCTACGCTTTCCGGAGTCGTTGCAGCCGGTGTAAAATCGAATCCTTTCCCACTGCCAATGTAAATGCGTCCCGTTCCCGCTTCCCGTTCTTCTTTGGTTTGACTCATAAATACTGTATGTGTATTCTCATACTTATCAGGTTCGCGCCGCGTCGCAATGGTGATATTCATGTACTTTTTGCCGTTTTCGGCAAGTTTGATCTTGGATTTCGGTATGTCCGTCACACAGATCGACGCATTGATTAAATCGCTCATTTCGTTATTTTTTAAAAGTTGTTTTGATTGTCGTTTTCGATGTCCTTATGGGACGCCGCAAAATTTCACCCGTATCGGCATCCGCCAACGTCGCATTCTCGGGAATACCGCGTAGCATACTTTCACGATCTTTGATGTCCATATTGACCGCGTTACGCATTTTATATAGTTCATCCAGCGTACCGTCTCCGCACACAGTATAATCGTATTTCACGCCAGCCTCGAATTGCTCCAGTTTACAATCGGATACCTGATGCTCCTTCCCGTATTTGGAAAGTTCTCGCAGGGCATAATCCTTAATTTCCGCATCCTCCTGCAACGCCTCAATCATCTTTTTAAACCGGGACATATTAGCCCACACTTTCAGTGGGTCAATCTCTCCACTCAGTATAAATTCTTTTGCCTGACTTATTGCAATAGGGAGGGATACTTCTGATTCAATGATTTCGACTGCTGTTTTCATCGCTATACGTTTTGATTTGATTTGATTCCGTTCGTTGCGCGATTCACCAGCCAAGTGTAATCTTCAGGGGTAAATCCCCGCAAGGATGTTTCGAACTGCGCCATCGTCCATTTTTCTTTTTTAGTGTTCTTACCGCACAAATTCTGACCTGTTACCAAATCACATAAACAATTGACCAGGTTCTCATCACTTCGACAAAACATTTTTTTATCGTTAGTAGCGGGTTTCTGTCCTAATGATTTGTTAGCGGCCGTTTTATTTCCACTTGCGCCATTCCCATCATCGTCATCGTCAATATTCAACCCTAAAACAGCGCCGAGGGCATACCTTCTCTGATAGGTGATAGAACTGCCTATTCCCTGCGGATCATTCTTTACGGGCTTCATTTGGTAAGTCTCCATAATAAATTCTCCTGATTCGTGCATCAGAATCGTCGTGAGCCCAGTTTCGCCAACGGGCAACTGACTTACAGCAAGTCCATTTTCAGATAATGGTTTGCTAATTACGTCGAGTATATTAGCAAGGGTCGCATATTTGGATTTGAAAAATGGATTTGTAGCTTCTTTTTTTACTTTGGCTACCGAACCTTGAAACTTACACAAAGCAATTGCAAGGCTCTTTATTGATTCTGACCGTTCCATATTATTCTTGTATTAAACTCCGTTTTTAATCCTTCACATCCTCCATCAATCGAGTGTAAGGATTGTATGTCTGCTGTATCCAGAACTCGTATATGCCAGGGGACAATCTGATCGGCTTATGATCTTCCCATTTCCGATCTATCGGCGACCGATAAGACTCATCGTCCATAGATAACAATGATACATGCTGAAGTATCGATTCCTCGTTGACTTTATAAATGACCCTTTTGTCAACCTCGTAACGTTCTACATTACCGGTCAACACGTGCGCATGCTTCGTGCGGTCGCTGATTGCTAAAGGACGGTTTTTAACCATGATTGCGGATGACGGGATCGCATCTATCGAAGCCCCGATCACATCGCCCTGATGAAATCTGATGTTTTCCATAATTTATGCTCTGAAATTGAATGAATAATCTTTAGCGTTAAATGGCGAAAGGGATGCAATGGCTTCTATCGCGTTCGTATGGTGCGGTTCTACACCTTGCAGATAATGAGTGCCCGTGCTCGGACAGCACATCGAGACCCATGCGAAAGGCTGGTTATCGACTTCTTTAAACAAATCATCCGTTTTAAGAAGTTCGATAACCTCCCTATCTCCGTTAGCATGGACGATTTCCCGCCGATCAACTACTTTCGCTCCGAGTAGATCCAGCATACCTTGCTGTCCAATGGATTCGTAAATAGCCCCTTTAATATCGGCATCCGTTTCCTTCATAAACCGCTCTTTCGTGATGGAACTTTTGTCATTGACAATCCATGCCGGAATAGAACGGCCGTTGATGAAATAATATTCCGATCCATCCCTGAACTGGACGGCAGCCTGTGTTGTGGAATGAAGCCTTCCGGCTAAATTAGTCTCTATATACACTGGAGGCTGAATTGCGAATACGTAATTTTCATATTCATAAGCATTGAAAACATTAGATCTGATAAGCTTTTTATATTGCTTGAAATTGAAATTATCCAACAGATTTATCTTTTCGAAAAAGTCATAAAAGGAGGCCCATCCATAATTCGATAAATCAATATAAGATGAATATTCATTGACCGAATCCCCGACCGAATCCCCGACCGAAGCCTTGACCGAAGCCCAGACCGAATCCCCGACCGAATCCCAGACCGAATCCCAGACCGAAGCCCCGACCGAATCCTTGACCGAAGCCTTGACCGAAGCCCCGACCGAAGCCTCGACCGAAGCCCAGACCGAAGCCCAGACCGAATCCCCGACCGAATCCCTGACCGAAGTCCCGACCGAATCCCAGACCGAATCCCCGACCGAATCCCATACCGAAGCCATGACCGAATCCCCGACCGAAGCCATGACCGAAGCCTCGACCGAAGCCCCGACCGAAGCCATGACCGAATCCCCGACCGAAGCCCATACCGAATCCCTGACCGAATCCCATACCGAAGCCTTGACCGAATCCCCGACCGAAGCCATGACCGAATCCCCGACCGAATCCCCGACCGAATCCCATGATTTTTTAATCAGGTTTTTATTCTTTAAAATCGCGATGGTTAATAAACAGCTCAGCCACCCATCACAATAAATAATCTTCGGAGTAGGCTTTTTCAGCAAATCGTTGTAAAGCCATTTGATCCCTTCTTCGAAAGCAGGCTTGTCTATACCTCGTTTATTCCTGACATTATCAAAGAATAGATTAATCCATTCATCACGCGTTTCAAGCATGATCCTTTTTTGATCCGATGTTAATTCTGTTAGCATAATATTTACGTGTTTGAATTTTCAAATAACCTGCGCGGGCCTCGCGGATGGCGCAGGGCGAATCATTAACCTTAACTTACAAAAACCTAATGAACCAAATTGTACTGCAATCTGTTTTTGTCGAAGTCATTATTTATTGTGCCTTCTGGAATAGAGGTTGTTAATTGTGCATACGTAATAAATAGCCTTGTTTCTCCGTCATGGTCGTAAGACATTGCATGAACCTGAAGATCGGAGTTGAACCGGTCGGTGTCATACTCTATCGTAGTTTCGAAATCACTGCTGAAATCGTATGACTTGTCTTCAACCAAGAAAGCCATACGGCGATAATCTTCGGCTGTTAGCTTTATCATGGCTACAATTCGTTTAAGTAGTTGATAATTTCCTTGCGACCGTCTTCGCTCATTTCTCCCGAAACGGCCAGCTTCGAAAGTGCAATCCGGGGCGTATTCAGATCCGGATCGTTACTTTTGTCCGATACTTTGAAATCTTCGTTCATGGTCGTGTGTTTTTTGTGGTTAAAAAGAACTACAAGCAATGCCATCAATCCGATGCCGATCAGGTTCACCCAGATGTCGCGCGACTCGTTCGCCGCAAGCAATATGGCTGTAATAAATAGTACCGCTTTCATCGTTTCTCCGCTTTAGCTTTTTTGAATGCGAGAACCGAATCAAGTCTTATCTTCAGTGCTTTGTCCGTACTGTCGGGGTGCAATCTGAGCAATCCACTGGTTATGTATGATCGGATCGAGTTCGCATGGCGAGCGAGTATATCGCACGCAGTATTGACCGATACCGGCACGTCGGCCACCAATTCGAGATTAAAGTAGTGGCGCATCTTATTGTTCTCAGCGCTAAGCACCCGGTTAGATGCCTCTAATTCACTAATATAATCCATCACCTGACCAAAGGTTACTGTTTGCGGGATGTTCTTCTGTGGCATGGCTTTCTCGCGTTAAAACGACATACATAAGTACACGAAGCAGCGGGGCGAGCTTTTCAAGATCGTCCAAAGAGAGTGATTGTAAACGGATTGCGATCTCCCGGTTTGAGAGGTTAAGGATAGATTCAGCCTGTTGTACAGACTGTGCAGCAGTATCAACGCCTTGCGCTGAAATACCACTCTTGTCCACGTTTGCCATTGTGAGGTACAAAAGTTAGTTAATGTATGGGTACAAAAAGAGCGGAGCCCCCTTGTGTTTTGGCAAACGTGACGTACAAAGTACGACCTCAGGAACCCCGCTATACTGCGGTATAAATACACTACGTGTACTTTGTATATCACATTTGCCGATACAAATGTACGCAAAGTTTTGAACTTTGCAAAAAGATTTTGCGATCTCTCGGTTTGAGAGATTGAGGATGTCCTGTAATTCGGATACAGGTGCAGTAAGGGTACTATTATTCGCCTTAGTGCTTTTAACTTCGGTTCGCATTTGTCAGTTAAAAGTTTTAATATATGGCAACAAAAAAGGCGTTGCCCTGTCAAGTTTTGCGAACCGACACGACTACCGTAGTAGAAGTGGACAAAGGGCAACGCTTTATTATCAGCGTTATTATGTTTTTGTGATACGATATTCGTATCGGTTCGCAATAACAAATGTACGCAAAACTTTTGATTTCGCAAACATTTTTTAATATTTATTTCGTCGAAGCACATATTAATCGTTGGTTGATAGATAAGAGGGCCGCCCGCCACGAATGGCTGTCAAACTAATTCGCTTTATGATTGCGAGCGACCCTTGTTTTTACTATCTTTGATTTGTCAAACTAATTTTTATCGCTTTATGAAAGGTTTTATCAAAGTACCCAGATCCGTAGATGGCGTGGAGGTTATTATTAATATTGACAAGATTCGGATTGTAGCTCCGTCGGATAATGGAGGTTGTTGTATATCCTTGGATCAACCTTTATTTATTACACAGATAAAATTCGATATCCATGAGGGCGTTGCTACATTGAAACCTGAACATATATTATTTGAGTCTCCTACCAGCTTCCAAGATGTTCTTTCCCTGATCGAGCAGGCGCAGTAGAGGCGGCAGTGCCACGAAATGTCAATTCGTCGCACTCAAATAATCCGGGAGAACCTAATTTCGGTCTGACTCCTTGTATTTTTCGCTTTGATTGACCGGGAGATTGCTTAATCCAATCGTAAAGGACTTTAGTGTGTCCTATTCGATTTTTCATATCTTCGGAGCGACAGATGATAGTTTGTTCTACGCACCATTTTCGGAGTCTTACATCGGCGCCGAAGAGATTTTTAATGTAATTAATCAATCGTTTCATAACTCGTTAAGTTTATTATTGTGAGTGCGGCAGGACTTGCACCTGCATATCTATACCATCGGGATATGATTTCTTCGATAATACTCGTAATGCTTTTTACACAATTCTTTTGCATGCTGCAACCTTTCGCATCCATTTACTTTACAGTAAATTTGTTGTTCATTTCCCCTTCTTCCATAAGGATTACGCAAAATGCCTTTTTTGCATATTCTATGTTTAGGCTGGGGTATATGATTATTCTTTCGATGATAACTCATATGGCATTTTCGACATAATACTGTAAGGTTTTCTATATCGTTATATCTTATGTCATGTATATCCATTCTGATTATATGATGTACACATAGGTCATCATGGCTACCGCATGAAGTACATGTATAGTTATACTTCTCTAATACGGCATCCCCAACATCTTTTCTTAATCTGTAAAATCCTCTCATTGTTCCGCCACGCACTCATCATTACTATTCTTTCTTGATTCTCAACTGATCTTTCGAAATGCCCCATTTTTCGGCAATCTCGTCCATTGAAATTTCAACGGTTTTTTCTTCTTCAGAAAGGGGTTCGATATCGAGGCGATAGCCTACTCTGTGAAGATCATCGCATGTAAAATTTGGGGATGCACAGTTTCCGAATTTTGCCACAACCAATTCTCCGCTTCTGAAGATAATTTCGCCATGCGAGCCCAAAGTAAAGGAGCTGACAGTTGCACCACAACGTATCTTATCTCCCACCTGCCAGTCCTTGTAGGATTCGATTTCATCGGGGGTAGAAGGAAATAAAACGAAGTCTGAAACATCAGAGTAGGTAAGTTCTTTATTTGATCCAGATAAAACACTCCAGCTATATTTATAACCGTACTTATCTCTTGCGTCATCCCCTCTCCTCTCATTTTGACATAAATACACACTGTCGTTATCTTCTACCCGGATCTTGCCTTTGACGGGAGTTCCTTCGATTTTGCACCGAAAACGGCGGCCATCACATTTCAATAAATTTTCCATCGTATTTTAATTTAGTGTATTGCAATACAGTTGTTTAGCGTTTCTTGGCACAGCAAATATGGGCAAAGTTTTTGACTGTACCAAATGTTTGCGGTATTTTTTTACACTTGCTTTCATTTTTTGTTTTATTATGCAGCCAACATTTGAGGCATAAATTCCGGTTCGTAATCTTTTTCTACCAGTTCGATAACCCGCCCGTTACGGGAAAAGCGCCGCTGTGTGTCGTGAATGAAAATCTCGTGAGGAAGAACCATCAGAAAGAATATCCCCGCGATAATCTGCTTGGCCGTCTCTGAAATATCAATCGAAAAGTTCACGCAAAACCACCACGACACGAGCGCATTGGTTGACCGGCGGATGCCTGTCTTGTTGTAAATGTTCTGGAAGTGGTTCACGACAGTACGGTAAGAGGTATTGAGCTTGTCGGCGATCTCTTTTCCGATATACCCCTTGACGCACAACTCAACAACCTGCGCTTCTCTTTTGGTTAGTATCGAATCGGTTTTCATGTCATTCTTTCCCCCAGGGGGCGGTTACACCAAACTCATTGAAAATGGCTTCTATGGCGTCTCTTTCTGCCGGAGTATGATTCACGATGCCATCACGTCGATTATTAAATTGTATGCGACTTGTGATGCCCAATTTTTCTTTAATCTTCTCCCGAATCAAAACCTGATGTCTTTTGGGCGCATCCAACATTCCTTTTTTAAAAGCGTTTGTCATTTGTCTATTTTTTTAATCTCCAAAATATCTTCCGTAACTATCCGCCCCATTGTAATAGCGGCTCGCATCCAACAAGGGCATGTCGCTGTGCGACGGGATTACTGCGGCGGCGCGTTCGATTCTTTCAATCTCAGCCCTGGCATTTTCTTTTTCAACAAACCATGCGCGACGCAAGGCTGCTGAAAAACTGTACGAATAGGGGTTTTTACCTCTGAAAATCTTCCAGGCCCTCTTCATTACTTCGCTTTTATTAATCCTCATTTTCATGGTTTGGTATTTTTTTACTATTTTCACATTGATAATATCGCATTACCTTTGTTGTTGCGGTATTATTGTATTGCAAATATAATCACTTTTCGAGTATGGTCAAATTATTTTTCGATTATTTTAAATCAAATAGTGATTAATATTGCATAATGTGTTGACTTTTATGGCTTTGGATATTGAAAAAATTTTACGGGAACAGGGCATATCGAAGAAAGAATTCGCCGAAATGCTCAAAATAGCACCTCAAAATGTGAGTAGGACAATAAAGAGATTGTCGGATAACTACTCAGAGATCGAGGATGTGCTAAAACTCATTGGATATTCGGATGAGCCCGCGAGTAATGATTTGCTCAAATCTCAGCAACGCACCATTGAGAATCTTTCCGAAACAATAAGAGCCTTGGTAAGTAAATAAGTTTGTAATCATAGTTTTGGTATTTTTTTACTATTTTCACATTGATAATATCACCATACTTTTGCTATTGTGATATTACCGTACTGCAAATATACAGATTTTTTCTGTATAAACAAATTTATATCTGTAATTTCTGTATGAAAAAACTATGAAAGGAGCGTATGTATTAAATAAATTACTGGAATACAGTAAATTAAACGGAAAATCTTTTTCAGAAAAGATTGGTTTAATTCGCCCCCAGGCTATTTATGATATTCAAAACGGCAAAACGCAAAATATATCGGTCAGCATGGCAAACAAGATTATTTCTGCATTCCCTGAAGTGAATAAATCTTGGCTTTTTACCGGAGATGGCGAAATGCTTATTAGGCCCGAAGATAAGATTACTGAAAAACGGGGCATCCCATTTTACGACATCAACGTAACAGCATCGATTGCAGAAAGCTTTAACGACATTCCGGAAATGTCTCAATACCTTATCAGTTACCCGCCTTTGAATGATTGCTGCGCGGCCTTTCCGGTCTACGGGGAGAGCATGGAACCTGACTTTTTTGCCGGTGAAGTCGTTCTTGTGAAGGAGATCACCAATGTTGATTCTATGCTCTGGGGGGAGCCATATTTAGTTATAACAAACGCAAACTGCGATAACCTAAGAACGATCAAGAATGTGTATCTTTCTGAAGATAGATGCAAATTTATTTTACGGGCCACGAACCCGCGGTTCTCAGGCGATACGATTATCGACAGAAACGATGTCCTGAAAATATTTCTTATTAAAGGTAAAATCAATAGAAGGCAACTTTAACTATGTCCGGCTTGATAAAATTTAGCGATGAAATAGTAATTTATAAGTCTGAAGATGGAGCTATCAAACTCGATGTTCTCTTTTCTGAGGAAACCGTTTGGTTGACCCAAGCCCAAATGGGAGAGTTATTCCAGAGAGATAGAACCGTTATCACCAAACATATAAGTAATGTGTTTGAAGAGGGAGAACTTACCGAGGAAAGCAATGTGCATTTTTTGCACATTGCAAATTCTGATAAACCCGTAAAGTATTATAATCTGGATGTTGTGATCTCTGTTGGCTACCGTGTCAAATCCCCTCAAGGTACACAATTCCGTATCTGGGCAACCCAAAGATTACGAGACTATATCATCAAAGGGTTTGCACTCAATGATGAACGGTTTAAATCCGGGTCATCAATGAACTATTTCAAAGAGCTCATTGGATCAATAATCTAACAATCAATGGCTATGAATAACGACATACAAAAGACGCCAGCGTCTTTATTTGAGAACTTAAAGCATCTGACGGATGATGGCATAGAATATTGGACTTCCCGTGAATTATCAAGGGCTCTCGAATATACTGATTATCGAAATTTTCTACTCGTCATTGACAAAGCTAAAGAAGCATGTAAAAACAGCGGTCATAGAGTTTTAGACCATTTCGTTGAATTCAACGAAATGGTCTTAATCGGCTCCACTGCAAGACGCGAAATCGAATCTGTTAAATTGTCGCGTTATGCCTGTTATCTGATTGTGCAGAATGCAGACCCGAGCAAGGAAATAATTGCCGCAGGTCAAACTTATTTTGCAACCCAAACAAGATTACAGGAATTAAGGAAGTCCGCTGAATATCATATCTTGGATACGGAGGATGCCCGCCGGGTATTTTTACGCGAAGAAATGCGTAAACATAACGTACAGCTTGCTGATGCAGCCAAACAGGCGGGCGTAATCGATCCGATAGACTACGCCATATTTCAGAATCACGGGTATCAAGGTCTTTATGGCGGTTTAGGCCAAAAAGAGATTCATGCGAAAAAAGGATTGAAGAAAAGTCAGAAAATTCTGGATCACATGGGAAGCGAGGAACTTGCGGCTAATTTATTTCGTGCTACACAGGCAGAAAGTAAGCTGAGACGCGAACGCATTAAAGGTAAAAAAGCGGCCAACAAAGCGCATCTCGATGTCGGAGCCAAAGTTCGTCAGACCATTAAGGAACTCGGAGGAACCATGCCGGAAAATCTTCCAACGGCAGACAGTATTGTCAAAGCAGCCAAACGAATTCAAAATCAGAACACCGAATCTCTTCCACCAGATTCTCCTGTTGTCGAAACAGAACGGTCTAATCGGAAGTAAGTAGCGTCCGGTCGGGAGTCGAACCCGTAACAGCAATCCATCCGCACCGGACTATACAAGGGCTGAAAGATGTCAAAGAACTTGGATTTAGACGCAAATAGTATATATTTGCTATTTACGCTGCGATAAATCAAGATTACATTTGCGATATATTGATTATCGTATTGCAAATATCAAGATTATTCTTGAATAATCCAAATAATAACAAAGAAATCTTGTGTATTAATAAAGATTTATTTCTATATGCCAAGTAATGAATATATTATAAATGCCTGCCAAGAACTCGTCAGATTGAAGTATGTGCGAAGTTTGGCCGCTATTGCAAAAGAATGCGGAAAAACAGCGCAATATTTCACCGATCTAAAGAATGGGAAAGCGTTATATTCAAGAAAATTTCTCGACGATCTTATTGATAAATACCCTGTAAATAAAGATTATGTCCTTACCGGCGAAGGCCCCATGTTAAATACCGAACCTAAAATATCAAGTAGTGATAAAGAATCTATTAACCTAAAAAATAACGAAGAAATGACAAACAACATGCTCGTGTCAATGCTTTATGACGCTAACCAAAGGATTAAACGACTGGAAGCCGAAATCGAAGAACTGAAACAACAGCAAGGGGATGCGATTGACTCCCCAAAAAAGAGAAGTGCGATATAGTCTAAAAGAAGTACATTATAACACAAAGAGTCAAAATGATAATGTAGCATTCCCCAATACGGCACTATGTCAAAATGAGACTCCAACCCTCTCATCCACGCAACACCATTATTTACACAAAAAGAAGGCTATTGCCGCATCAACCCCACAAAATAACCATAATAGACAATGATAAGTAATAAATTTACTTTTATATTTGTACTGTTCTCCCATAGGTAAAATCATAACGGTTTTGTACCCCCGTGTGGTGCGTTAATGCGCCCACTGCATATGAATCTATGTGGAGAACGACGGGACAGGCAAAACCGTTTCTTTTTGCCTCTGCATAATCGTTCTCTATGCAAAACAACTTCACAGTCTCCGACGTACTGGAGCGCCTTAAAACAGACAAGGTCTTTTTTAAGGAATTCATGGAAGCGGTCATTGAAATGATCGACCTGCTCAAAGATCGAAAAACTGCACAGCAGTAAAAAACAAGCCTCGGAAATTCCGAGGCTTGTTATTTTCAATCTTGAGCGGTAAAATATATCCTACTTATTCAATCGAGGTATTTCCCGCACATATAAAAAGAATAACTAAATACTTTCCGCGCATTTACTGATTCTTCTGGATAGATCGATCAGGGCTGCACGCAAAATATCTTTTTCCGATTCGCTAAAGTCGTCCGGTTTACCATTATTCATACCATCCATTTTATGATAAAGCCACGAGCGCGATTTCCCGAAGTACCGTTCCGATATTTTGGCCCATGATACATCGAGCAAGATATCAGACATTTTCTGTTTAACCGTTTCACGGTTTTGTTTTACAATGATTTCCATACTATTATGCTTTGCGCCTCCAGTTATTTATCCGAAAGCTGGTTGTTTAATCTCGCTCCAATAATTCTTGCAGAATCATTTCTATATACCACTCTTGCTCATCCTTCCCATTTGGGTAGGATTTATGATAATTACGTATCGATTCTATTAAATCCCACTCTTTTTCTGTTAGTTCTACTTCCATATTACCCGTCTGCGTTAGTATTACAAATATAATACACTTTTGTGTATTACACAAATATTTTGCAGGTATTTCCCGTTCAGATCGAAAAACGACACAAAAGCAAAAGCCCCGGCTATGCCGGGGCTTTCTTTTGTTCGCTTCTTTTTCTTAACTATTTGCTTTTTACCACTTTGAACTGATATCTACCACCGTCGCTATTACTGTATGAAATCTGAGCTTTATTACCCTCAAGACTTTCAAATTTAAAATACTCCGTAATAGGATCAAGTGTCGTACCGACCATCGTATTCCCTTTTATTTCATATCTGCCTACGTACATATCGCTAAAGAACTTAACTGTATACGAATCATCGTTTTTTACAGATATTAAAATTCCGCCGGACGGGACATTGCTAAAGTCTCCTGATGTTGCGATAGATGTGACATTCCACACCCCTACGAGATCTGTTTTGGTTAATTGAATACCGTCGTTATTGTCATCTTTTGAGCAGGACGAAAATACAACCGTGGCGGCAGCCACAAATAAAAATAAAAGCTTTCTCATGTTATTGTTCTTTCTGCGTATCTTTTAACGGAAGATAGTATTTAGTCTGAGTGGGGGTATAAATACCTCCTGTTATACAACCAACAAGCATATTTAAAAAGCTATGATTCGTTTTTACGATATAGTTTTCCGCCCCATTAACATATTCCGATGCGTCCATAGTAGCATTATCCAGAGGAACAAGACCACAAATAAGATGGTGGTTCCATTCTTTGTTAACTTCTACGACAGGCTCTTTAGGTTTTACGTTTCCAACAAGTACTCGCGTGTTGTAACAAGACGTGAGAGAAATAGCAGCAACAAACGTTACTCCAAAGGATAATAGTTTTTTCATAACACAATAAATAATAGGTTTAAAATATTTAAGCACAAATATAAAGAAAAAATCCCCCCCCCTTACAAATTAATAAATATTATAATAATATAAAATACCATTGGTTTTTCTTATGTCCAATTCCGGATAAAATGACTTTTTCGTGACAATCGCGCGATTGTCACGTTTTTTATTTCGGAAGCATTGTCCAATGTGCCGAACGTGCCCTCTTTTGTGTTGTAATTGTAAACAAAACAATATCAGCATGAAAGAGACTATTTTGTCATTACTTAAAGCCCGTTTTGCCGATGTCCCCGACACCATTCTGGAAGGGATCGCAAATAGTCAAAGCGAGGCAATCACGACCCAGGAAGAAGCGAATTCCTTTGTCGAAGGAATCACTCTTCAAAACATCTTCGAATCATACGGCAATCAGCGTGCTGCGGAAGCGGCGAGCGCGGCGAATACTCCTAATGCGGCATCCCAATTGGGGGAAGCCGCTATTGCGCATGTAGCCACTGCCGACATGAAGCCGAGCTTTTCTGCTCAATACGAAGACTTGATCCGTCAAATGATCGATGCGAAGATCGATGCAAAAGTCGCCCCCTTACAGAAACAGGTCGAAGAGTATGCAGCGCGCGAGGCGGCTCAAGCGAGGGAATCTACAATTCTGCGGATTGCGAAAGAGCTCGACATCCCGCAGTTCAGAATCGACGAGGGCTTTTCGATTGCGAGTGATGCCGATGAAAACGCGATCAAAGCCCACCTGTCCAAAGTCAAACAAAATATCGTGACGGCAAGCCTGGGAAGTAAGAACGATTCGAGCTTGCTCGCTTCCCTCGGCGACATCGATAAAGGAGAGGCGGATTCATGGGCGAGCGCCCTTCCGGATAAATAAACATAAAAATCAAACAAATGGGAGTAAAATTCACACCAGAAACCAAAGAGGGGAACATGCCCGTCTTTTGGAGGGGAGAAGCTAAAATTCTTCCCGGAGGATACAAATTGCTTCAAACGTTCCCCAAAGGAACGAGAATTCCGAGAGGCACACTTGTATCGATTATGCCCGGCACACTCACAGCAGGCATTTCAAAACATGCCGAAGTCGTTACGGGCGGCACAACAACGAAGCCGAGAGTTAAAAAAGGTCATCTATTCCAGGCCGCCGATGTCGTGATGAAAGCAGGCGAGACGACGGGCGTAACGATTTCGTCCATTGACGCATCGAATGCCGATTACGACACTATCACTCTTTCCGCCGCCATTACCGGACTCGCGGCTGGCGACATCCTTCTGGAAGCTACCGCGACCACGAGTTCGGAAGAAAAATATGTCCCGAACGGCGTTGTCGGAGAGACGACCGATCCTCTGAACGGCGATGATTCCGACACGGTGTCAGTTGCCTACGATGCCGTTGTTTTACGCGGATACGTTCCTGATCCCCCAGAAGCATGGCTTCAGGGGATTACACTGAAAAACAACCCGAATATCATCTTCATCAAACAGTAAGCTATGGCAGAAAAATTCTTTTACAGTTCCATTTTCGGAAACCTGACCAAGCAAATACAGCTTCGCTTCGACGCTGTATCCAGACTTCACAAGCAGCTTTTCGATAACGTTTTCTACGAACGGTTCTTCGCCTGGGATTATCCTACGATAGGCCTGGATTTCGAAGAAATCAAAGGCAAGTACAATGTGAGCATTGCCGCTGCCACCATCGATCGGAATTCAAAAGAGCCGGTTATCGGAACGGAAGGGCTTGAGACAATTGCTAAAAAGGTATTGACTCATGCGATCACCCTTCCGATGACGATTGACACCTATCGAAAGGTGTTGCAAATCCTTGATAGCCGGATGATCCCGGAAGGAACCGCAAAACAGCAATTGATCGACCTTATGTTCGGGGACGCAAAGACGGTTGTGAGTGGCGTTCAAGCCAAACTGGACATCATCATCCTGAACGCCTTGTCTAACGAAGGCGTAGCTACTCTCGATTCGACTAACAACCCCGAAGGTGGGATTAATACGACCATCGACTACAACATGCCGGAAGGGAACAAGGGCAGCGCAACGACCAGTTGGACGAATGGCAATATCGATACAGTCGATGTCTTCGATGACATTCAGAGCATTGTCGATGCCGCTTCCGACAAAGTGGCATTCGACCGTATTCTGCTCGCCCCGTCGAAGCTGTCCTTCATTCTTCGCAGCAAAAAGATGAAGCAGGTGATCTTCGGAACGGATAAATCATCGAGTCCGCTGCTGCTCTCTTCCCTGAATGAATTCATGCGCTCGAACGAGCTGCCTGTTTTCGAACCGGTGAGAAGGCAATGTAGGATTCAGGATAACGGCGTTTTCAGATCTTACGAACCCTGGAATCCGAAAAATATCGTGTTTGTTCCGGCGGGAAATCTCGGCGTCATTAAAAACGCATACGCCAACAGCGAACTGCGCGAAGAGCCAGGTGTTTCGTATTCGAACTACGGACGGATACGGGTATCCAAATGGGGAGTCGGAGAAACCCAGAATTCGAACGGCGTCGAATTTACCAAGGCGGAATCGCTTTCGCTTCCGGTAATCACGGAAATAAACGGTATTTATTCACTGAATACGGAATCGTGACGGTAGGCGAATACATAACAGACAGGTTTCAGACCTTCGGCGTTTCACTGTCGGAGGCTGACCTTTTCGATGTCACTCTCTCAGATCCGGATATCTCGCTGGAAACAGAAATCACAAAAGAAAATCGGGAGCAAGTATTAAGAGCGATGACGGGTATTATCCCTGCTATCCTTGCCATGCCGGAATCGGTCAATGAGAACGGATTTTCCGTCCAATGGGATAAATCCGGACTGAGGGAGTATTATCGGATGTTATGTAATCAACTGGGGATCGCCTGCGAAGCAGGAAGTTCCATATCCGACGCATCAGACCTTTGGTGATATGTATTACATGCCACATATACTCTATTTTCTGCATAAAGAATCGCCTCAAACCGATTCCAACGGCGATACAATCCCCGGCACAGGGAAGGAGGAATGGGTTGAAGTGTGCCGGTGCAGATGCGACGATAACGAAGCTTCGAAAACGGTCGGCATCAACGGACAAGCTTATGTATATAGATATCATATCGTTTTAAGCGGTCAAAAAAAGTTTTCCATCGGAGATCGTGTACGAGCATGTTATCCGAATGGGGAATTACGTGGTGAAGGGACTATCGCAGTACCGGGCCGATGTAATTTTTTAGGTTACTCTGAGATATGGATATAGCAATAGACATTTCGGACATCAGGGAAGCGTTCGAGCAATTGGAGGCGGAGGTCGATGATGCCATGAGGGAAGCTGGCGAAAATGCTATCCGGTACGCAACCAGCAAGACCAGATATCAGAACCGGACGTACCGTCTTCGCAACTCTCCCGGTTATGCTATCACGGATGGAAGGATCAAAGAAATGCGTGTGGCCGATAATTATGGACGTGACGAGGCAGTAAAAGCGACGACCGGGCTATTGAATGGATTAGACCATTCCGGACGCTCGCTAATACTTGCAGTCGGAATGCCATACGGCTCATACGTCGAGGCTAAGGGATATGATGTGTTGTCGGGCGCGGCGCTGAATGCCGTCAAAGAATTGAACAAAAAATGATGACACCCGAAGACATCAAAAATATTCTGTACCGGAAGTGCCGCGAAGTATTTCCCGACATCCCCGCGTATAAGGATGTGCATCCACCGGTAACGGAAAGGGATGTATCTGAACGGATCGTCATCAATGTCCTGTCGATGAACAACGATCCCTGGTCAAAGGGGTACGGCAATGTAAATCTGTTCGTCCCCTACGACAAGTCTTTGAAATATCCAACCCCTAACGGGCCTCGTCTCAGGGAATTGGGAAATATTGCCGAGGATGAATTCCGATCCGTATATTTCAATGAACCGGCTGGAAGGGGTGTCTATTCGATAGACAGCATTTCCACCGAACATGACGAAGCCACCTGGAGCTATTTCGTAAACGTAAGACTTTTTATCAAAACAAACAATTTTAAACTTTAAGTTATGGCAGAGAAAAAGATATCAGCGGTGAGCCTTAAACAGCTTTTTTACGGCCCCGTAATCGAAGATCCTGAATTTAGCGGGGCTAAATTGTATGCCCTTCTACATCCGTCAAGTGATGATCCCACATTCCACGAGATCGAGAACGTTCACCAGGACACATGGACTTACGAGGAAGCTGAGGCGTCCGTAACCTCGTACAAGAATCAGATTACCGGCAATACCTACCGGGAAGACCGGGAAGCAGGCGATGTAGCGATCAACTTCACTATCGGGTTATATCAGTACCAGGAGAAAAAAGACCTGCAAGGCGGCGATCTGGTTACGGGATCCGGAAGCGAAGTTGTCGGGTGGAAACGCGGATCGGGCGCACAGGACATCAAAAAAGCTCTCGTCGCAAAAACGAAGGACGACGTGTGGATTGTACTTCCGAAGGCGTCTATCGGGGCGCGGGGAGCCGATACGGACGGAGCCATCGGGCTGGCTGTCGCAGGAACAATGATGGAGTCAGACGTATCGGGCGTAGCTCCTGAATATTGGTTCGATGATAGCGAAGTGAAAGGCTCACCAGGCGCATAGTGGTCAAATTTAATCTTTAAAGGCGGGGCGACCCGCCTTTTATCGACATGGGAATTAATATTTTATCATTCGGGGATCGAATCCTGACTTTCGAGGAACCGACCGTATTGACAGTTCGCCGCGTGTTTAAAACGCTGCGTAAGATGCACTCTTTCGACCGCAACGACATCCCAGACAACACGAATTATTTATCCCGGATAATCGCATTGGCGGTATCGGGGAGCGGCTTCTTCTCACGTTTTCGTAGGTGCATTCTTCAAAGACAGATCGTCAGACACGCCTCGCTATCGGAATTAAACGAGAATGTTTTGAAGATCATAGACTCTATCCCTATCGAACAGTATAGGGAGATATGCGCTGTTTTTTCGCAGTTAAATGAATTGATCGGGAAAGAAGATGAACAGAGCATCGACATTGATAGCGGCGGCGATAAGGCGCAATAATTACGTAAGGATAACACTGGGGAGATTCCGGTTCCGGATATATGCTTTTGTCATTTGGGATATATGCTTGGTGATAGAGAAATATTCGGAGACTTCATTCCCATTGGAAAAAATATTGTGGTTCCGCGTGATCGACAATAATTCGGACAGCCTGTGCAGGGCTGTGTCTATTGCTGTCACCCAGCATGGCATATTCAGGAGTATAAGGGCATTCCTGATCTACAAATTCATTCGAAGGTACGCGACCATCAGCCAACTGTATAAGGCTGCGAAAGCGTGCGGAGAAATGATTAACGGAACCGAAATGTTCACGAGGTGCAAACTCAGTCCTTCGGATAACAGTTCCAACACGGATAAATCCGGAAACAACAATATGATCGGGCAGATTGCATCCTTTCTCGATCTCGGAATTTCGTATGATGAAGCTGTGAAAAAGATCCCCTATCAAAACCTACTGATGATGTGCGCCGACAAACTCCGGTTCGATTACTCATCCGGCGACACGCAAAAAAAAGTTGAAAAGATATCCGGGAAGGATATGCTGAACCGGAAACGGGGACGGAAATAACCTTCCTCACCCAATACACCTCACTATTGACGATTTGGACTTATGGCATCACTTTATTTTAAAATCGGGGCAGATTACCAGGAGGTAATCAGATTGGAAAAAGAGCTTGACAAACTGTATGTCAAGTTGCATTCCATGAAAAAGGGAGACAGCGGATTCGACGATCTGGTAAATCAAATCAAGAACACAAAAAAGGAGATTTCCGGGCTCAACAAAGGAATCGTCGATGCACAGAACAAAATTATAAACGAGATAAACAATTCGATAGCTGCCGAGAAAAAAAGAATAGCCGCCTCGCAAGAGGTTGTACAGGCAGAAGAAAAGAAGATCGCCGCATCCCGTTTATCAGCCGCTTCCGTAGAAGACGAAGTAAAGGCGGCAACGAATCTCGACAGCCAGATGCGGATCACGGTTGCCAATCTCGAAAAGGAACGCGCGGAACTGGCTATTATCGCCCAGGAACGGAAGCGTTTACAGATGCAGGAGTCTATCAATGCCATCACGGTAGGCGATGCCATCGACAAACGCCTGTCGTTGACATCTGCCGAAATGAAGCATAAGCAGACAATCAATGCCCTGAATATATCCCTGCGTTCGCAAGTACGGGAATTTAATGCGACTGAAGGTTCGACCAAGCAGATGCAAGCTAATTTGTTGAATCTTCAGCGTGTTTACGACAACCTCACAGAAAACGTCCGAAACTCTCCTTTTGGGGAGGCATTGCGGAAAAACATAGAAAATCTGAACAAAAAGGTGCTGGAATTGGAAAGTACGACCGGCCGGTTCGGTCGTAACGTGGGGAACTACGCATCAGCATTTAATCCATTGTCTTTTCAGGTACAGCAGGTAGCCAGAGAACTTCCCTCGTTAACTATATCTGCTCAACAATTCTTCCTGGCTATTTCGAACAACCTGCCGATGTTGGCCGACGAGATAAAAAGGGCAAGAGTCGAATACAAGGCACTTTTGGCAGAAGGGATAAAAGGAGTTCCCGTTTGGAAGCAACTCATCAAATCCGTCGCTTCATGGCAGACGGCTCTTGTGGTTGGCATCACGCTTTTAACTGCTTACGGGAAGGAGATTGTAAATTTCTTTAAAAGGATATTTACAGGTAAAAAAGCATTTGACGAATATGCTGCCGCCCAAAAAAATTTGAATGAAGCAATTTTAGATGGTAAGGCTAAAGCGCAGCAGGAAGTTGCCGTTCTAAAGTCCTTGTATGCCGCTACGCAGGATGTAACAAGATCTATCGAGGAAAGAAGAAAGAGCGCTATTAAAATACAGGAGCTATATCCGGAATATTTGTCGAATTTGACAACAGAACAAATACTTGCGGGGAAAGCTAAGGACTCTTATGATGAACTATTTAAGTCCATATTAAAGATTGCTCAAGCAAAGTCGTTTGAAAACAAGATTTCTGAGAATGCGAGTAAAATAACAGAAATAACGGGCACGAAGGGATACAAAGATATCGAGCGTTATCAGAAAATACTTGACCAGATGTTCGAAGGTGCTGACAAGATGTCCATAGAGGAATTAAAAAGATCGATCGAAAGCACCATCAGCAATCTTGAACGTGTGGATATGGATTTTGCCACTAAACTCAAGGATGCGATGGGCGACATAGACAAGGTTTCATGGAGTCCACTGCTCATAAGATATGAAAAACAATTAGCGATTGCCAAATCCGGACTGAAAAAAGCGACAAAAACATTCAAGAAAACGAACGAGGAATTATATGAAGAACTAACTAAAGACGGTGGTACTCCTGTCGGTGCAGTCAAAGTTTTGACTCAAGAATCCGAGGGGTTACTTGACGAGTTAGTGAAAAATATCGATGTCAACACGGTTAAGGCAAAATCCCTGATTGAGAAACAAAAGAATCTCATTAAGCACCTTCAGGAAACAATGCCCGAAGACACCTACGAAAATATTGTAAAAAAGAACAAAGCAATCGAGAGGGAGAAAAAAATACTTGAGAAGTATGAGAAAGCGGGAGTGGAAAAACCGAAGGACTATACCGACAGGCTGCACAAACAAGAAGAGGATATTTCCAGGGAAGTAGAGGATCTGCAAAACGCGATAGAACAAGCCCGGATAAATGCCATGAAAGAGGGCTCGGAGAAAATCCTTGCCCAAATGAAACTGGATCACGAAAAGGAAATACAGGAAATAGACCGGCAGAAGCAAGATTACATCCGTAAAATTGCTGATAATCAAAAGACGGAATTTAAATCTAAGCCGGAAAATAAAAATAAGAAATTCGACTACGCATCTGCATTAAAAAACGCCGCCGCCGAAGCTGCGCCCAAATTTGCCGAACTACAAAATGCAGTACTGGAAAAACAGGCTCAAGACAATCAGAAATTGATCGATCAAGAGATTCAGGGACTCAATGACTACTTGAAGAAATACGGGAATTATCAGCAAAAAAAGTTGGCAATAACCCAGGAATATCAAAAGAAGGCAGCCCAAACAACGTCGATGAACGAAAAACTGTCCCTCCGGGGAGAGTTTAAGAAAGCTATGTCGGAACTCGATGTCGAAGAATTTAAAAAGAACCTGAATTGGGAACAGATATTCGGCGACTTGGATAGAGTTGCGTATTCCACGTTGCAGAACCTTAAAAACAGCTTACAGCAGTACATCCAGGAGTCGAAAACGGCCCTCGATCCGACCGATCTCAAAAACTTGGTCGAAGCATACAACGAACTGGACAGGAAGATCAATGAGTTGAAACCGGGCGAAGCATTGAAAGCCGCTTTCGGCAATTATCAGAATGCAAATGCCGACTACCAGAAGGCCAAAGACGATCTCCGGAAAGTGGAATCCGGACAGACTGTGTATGCCGGGTTGGAATACGACCCTAAATCCCAAAAGCTCGTCGAAGTGGTTCTGGATTTAGCCAAAGCAGAAAAAAAGTTGACCGAGGCCGAACAAAGAAGATACGAAGCTCAGGCAAGATTAACGGAAGCCACCCATGAATATGCTGCTAAAGCCCGCGAAGGATTTGACGCCGCGAAAGCGTTTACCGGCGCGCTTGAAAGTTTTGGTGTTAATATCCCGGAAGAGATATCCGGAGCATTTGAAGGCGTCGATCAGATTATTTCCGGACTTGAAACGGTTGATTTTAATAAGCCGTTCTCCGTCATTACGAGTGGATTTAAAGTTATCGGAGGTATCGGTAAGGTGATAGGCAGCTTATTCGGTATTGGAAACAAGGACGCTAAGTTGTCGAAACAGATCAAGCGACTCCAGGAGTACGTGACGGATTTACAGGCTACCTACGAGAAGTTACAAAAGGTAATAGAACGACAGTTGGGCGGCACGACGGGGAGTCAGGCAAAAGCACAGTTGAATAACCTGAAGGCGCAGCGCGATGCTATCGATCAGATGCGGATCAAAGAGGAAGAGAAAAAAAAGACAGACCGCAACGCCGTCAAAGAGTATGAAAAACAGATTGCCGAACTCGACGATCAGATAAAGTACTTCTACGAAGATCTGTTCAGCCAAGAATTCGATGCAACCCTGAAGGATTGGTCGAGTTCCATTGCCTCGGCCCTTGTGAGTGCTTTTGCCGCCGGTGAAGATGCGGCAGCGGCATTCGACAACTCGGTCAACGACATCATAAAGAATCTCGTCTCCCGGATGATAGAACTACAAGTTATTCAACCCGCAATGGAAAAACTTCGCAAATACCTGTTTGGCGAAGATGGACAGAGCGGCGCTTTCGGTGACGGACAATTATCAGTGAAAGACATGGAGGGTCTTACGGCCCAATTTGCCGCCCTGCAAGGAACCGTAGGAACTTCGAAGGGCTTATGGAATAGTATGGTAAGAGCCGCTAAGGATGCCGGATTCGATTTGATGGGCGAAGCGGAGGGAAAGAAGCAGACCGGCACGTCGAAAGGATATGAAGCCATGTCACAAGATACCGGATCGGAACTGAATGGGCGTTTTACCGCGATTCAGTCGGATGTAAGGGGCATATATAATAATTTGAATGAACACATTGCGCGTTTCAAACAATTCATGCTTTCCCATACCGGCATAGACATGAATATAAGACGGTTATTGAACAAAACATCCGAATTGAGATCTATGGCCGAAGCGTCGATGATACACCTGCAATATATCCGCAAGCATACGGAAGAGACGGTGAATGTCATCAAAACAGAGACCAATCCGATATTAAAACGAATCAGTAATAGTCTTGGAGGAAGTTGATTATGAATGTATCCGATGAATTGAAAGAAAAGGCGATCTCGTTGGGCCTTTGTACACCGTGGCAAAAAAGATGGCAAAACGAAGATAAACATTCTCTGTGTCAAATGTACATAAAAGGACTCGATTTCTGCATCGATCACGATTATCCGTCGTGCACATATATGAAAAAGCATTTCGACGGGATTATGCAACAACACGGAATATTCGTTGACGATGTTGTTAATACGTCCAATTTGCAGGAAGTCGTATGCAATGGATGTTGTGTAGGAATGATTGTATACGATGATTTCGGCACTGGAACCGTTTATGCACGTCACCAAAGCAATGTATCCATAAAGGCTAGCGGACATGCCCGTGTGTTTGTAAAGGTGTACGATCACGCGAACGTAAATGTTGTGTGTTCCGGTAATGCGACAGCAACCGTTATCTGTCATGGCGGGAACATAAACAGCACTGGAAATGTGAAAATTGTGAAATGTAACGATTAAAGCAATGGAAGGAGATTTTTACATCAACAATAAAGACGCATGGAAGACATGGGGAGCGAATATGGGTGATAACTTTCTGGAAAACCTGCTCACCCCGCCTCCCGCAAAATCGTATGTAACAAACAAATCACGTGCTGAAGACGGGAAGCAAATCCTATACAATAATCCGCGCCTTGATGAACGGGATGTACAATTAACTATCACGATAGAGGGATCGACACAGTCCGAATACTTGGAGCGATACGAAAGCTTTCTTAACGAGATCGCTAAAGGAGAAATTTTGCTGAAAGTGCCGATCCTCAAACGTGTGTACAAACTGTATTATTCAAGTTCGCCAAGCCAAGTGATCGGAAAATTGGGATTCGGGAAATTTGTTTTTTCATTCAACGAACCGAATCCGAAAGACAGAGAGACGATATAAAACCTAAAACGTGACAATCTCCCGGTTGTCACGTTTTAATATTGGAAACTATGGCATAATGTGCCGCCCGTGATGATCTTCGCTTGCGTAACATGCAGGCTATGATTGAAATATATGATAGATCAAATGCGATATTGGTGGAAGTTCCTATTCTGGATACATCGGTTCGCCACCACGCATTGATGGGCGAGAATTATGTACGTCTCGACTTTGAACTCGCTGAAAACATCGAATTCCCGAAGGGTTGTTATATCATTTACGAAGGCTTTCGTTTTGAAATATTTACGGATGTAGATCCCGATTTTAACGAAGAGACCGGAGGATGGAAGTATTCAATCCAGTTCGAAGGAGTAGAAGGGCATCTTAAAAAATACAATGTATTTTATCGTGGACAGGGTTTCGAAGAAGCTGTATTCGCTCTCACAACGACTCTTACCAGCTTTGGCAATCTCATAGCCGAGTGCATCAATCACGAACTTGGATCGTCCAATTGGGTGGTGAAGGATGTTCCTGAAGATTTGTCGGAAATAACGAAGGGCATATCGTTTAGCGGGGATAAATTGTATGATGCCCTCGGAATGATTGCGAACGAATTCGATTGTGAGTGGTGGATTGAACAGAACGGGGATCTCGTCTACATCTGTTTCGGAAAACTGGAATTCGGAAGCGAAGAAATTTTCCGACGGGGAGAAGTCGTTGCCACTATGCCACGCAGATCCGGCGACAATAGTAATTACGGTACACGATTTTATGTGTTCGGATCGACGCGCAATCTAACCAGCGATTACGGGCACGCCTCTCAAGGCGGAGTTACCAATCATATTTCAGAGATTCGTTTAAGATTGCCCGACGGCATTCCTTACATCGATGCCTGGGAACCGCTTGCTAAAGAAGACATCGTAGAACAGCTTGTCTTTTTTGAGGACGTATTTCCCAAAAACACGGAGACAGTTACATCGGTAGAGACAGAGGAACGTGTCGATGATGAGGGTAATAAATTCACAGCATACATCATGTATGTTGCAAATACTCCATTCACGCCTTCTGACATCATCGAGGGCGAGACCATTCGATGTACATTTGAAAGCGGGCCGCTGGAAGGGCGAGAATTTGAATTAAGCATCAATACAAAGGCATTCGATAAAAAGTTCGAAATAATCGCTGTAACCGAGGGCGAAGGTTCTATCACGATCCCAAATGAAAACCTCAAACCCGAACCGGGAAATAAATTCATATTGACGGGTGTCAGGCTACCTAAACAACGCACTACCGAGGCCGAGCAGGAATTATTGAAACACGGTAAAACATGGGCCAAGAAAAACAGTAGCGATACGAATGTTTATGAATGCCCCACCAACCCGGTTTATTGTCAGGTAAACGATAAAAACTACGACTTGGGGCAAAAAGTAAAGCTCGTAGGCGATAGGTTCGGCTCCATTGGTAGAAGTTCGCGTATTCAGGCTTATGAAAAGAAACTTATCAATCCATACGAAGCCACCTACACCGTCGGCGACAATACGGTCTATTCCCGCCTGGGCAGCATCGAAACCAACATAAAGGAAAACCAGTACGCGGAGAGAATCGGTGTTGTATCCGGCGTAGGCATCTATGTTATCAGTAGGTACGACAACACGGCCCCCACCGATTACAACGTTTTTTCTGCGCTTCGGAGTATGGAGGACTTCCACCCCAAAGGTGGCAGGAAATCCCTTGATTTCAATGCGGGCAACATAAATGCTGCCCAGGATATGACCGCTGGCGGGGATGCGCAAGTAGAAGGAAATATTGAATCAGGGGGAGATATATCCGCCGGGGGAAACGTAGATGCGAAAGGAAGCGTTACGGCGCAAGGCAACGTCGAATCTGACGCGGATGTTATTGCGAAAGGCAAGTTCGCTACGGCCAATTTCCGCAAGGGAAATATCAGCGGAGCCGGTGCGGGCGTATATCAGGATAGCACGGGCAGCAGTGTCGTGGAAGCGGACAAGCTAATCATTCGCAAAGAAGCGGTATTCAACGAGCTTATCATAAATCAGATGTCTTTCAGGCTCGGAGAAACGGTATTTTCGAACGGAGGCTTCGAATGTACGTCCGTACAAGAGGAAAGCACTTATTATCGCTGTTATTATGACAACAAGAACGGTACGAGATATAGCGGTATTGTCGTAGGCGATCAGGCAAGATGCCAACGTTACTCCGCCGATAACAAAAGCATCATTAAATATTTTTGGGCGCTCGTTACCGGCGTGGGAGACGATTATGTGGATATCTCCAAAACAGATAAAGACGGCAGCGGCATTCCCGCGGAAGGGGACAATATCGTGCAGTTCGGTAACAGAACCGACGTCGCCCGCCAATCGGCAATCGTAATAGATGCAAGGGACGGCGGCTCCATACAGGTATTAGCAAAAATAGACTCCTTCGACCTGACGGATAAAAACTATATCGGGATCGGGGTAAATCCCGTAACGGGCCGCGCGTATCAGTATGTATACGGGGATATGTTCTGCGGGGATAGAAACCTGGATGATCCCGAAGCGACTTACATCACCTTTCAACAGGCCCCCGGCGATACCAAACCGAGAATGAGGATGAATACCGACGTAATAATCGGTAAAAACAGTTCGGGACTGAAGAATCTTTCGGAGTGGCCGGAGGTGAAACAGGATATCGATACGGCAAAAGATACAGCCCAAGACGCTAAAGATGCGGCAGCATCGCTGAATACCACCGTTGCCAGCATGAAAGACTTCACCGACGAAGCCTTTGCCGACGGGATTGTGGATCGCG
>ERZ827498.530-NODE-530-length-50112-cov-5.432027_pt1 | contig 50112 bp, 43 predicted proteins | sample MGYA00519865_ERZ827498 | MGnify/ENA primary metagenome ERZ827498 (study PRJEB31778, sample SAMEA3449328) | human gut metagenome | biome: human gut; feature: human-associated habitat; material: faeces | place: United Kingdom | collected 2010/2012 ...
GGGACGAGATTACCACACCTTTTAAAATCAAAAAACATGCCGGACATCCTCTTATGTATATTGTATCATCTGAGCCAAGGTCACGTCGTATTTCATCCAAAGAACGGCGACCAAATAACCGAGACTGAAATCCCTTTTTTATATTTGTTAACTCTTTTCCCAGCAAATCAATAGCCACACTTTCGGCAACAAGGGCTTCTCGTTCATTCTCAAGATTAAAACGAACGATTTCAATTACTTGTTTTTGTCCCCTATCATATATTTCTCTTATCTTACTTACTTTCCTAGAATCTGATTTATCCAGTAGATGTTGAAAACAGCGATTCCCTTTTCCTTTTCCTATATAAAAAGGAAAAGATATATCAGCTGGATCATAGTATGCATATACATAGTACTTTAATTTTTCGCAAATCTCATGAGAAAAAAGCAGTTTTTTTACATCCTCGTTAGTAGGATAAGAAAATTGGGGGATAACGCTTTTCATCTAATACGATCCTACTTGTCCAGCGCGCACAATGCCAGGCGGGCGGCCTCCTGCTCGGCCTTCTTGCAGCTGGTGCCGGTGGCCGTGAACTGCTGCCCCGAGGGCAGGGAAACCTGCACGGTGAAGTGCCGGGCATGTTCCGGGCCTTCACAGGCCAGGGTCGTATAGACGGGACGATCGTGAAAAAGGGCCACCGAGCGTTCCTGCAAACTGGTCTTGAAATCCTTGGTCTTGGGTTTGCCCACACAGACCTCGTCCAGAAGCGCCCCGAAGATGCGGGCCACGACCTTTTGGGCCGCGGCATAGCCGCCGTCTTCGTACACGGAGGCCAGCACGGCTTCGAACACGTCGCTGAGCACGGCGTCACGGCTGCGACCGCCCTGCTGCTCCTCGCCGCGCCCCAGGCGCAGCAGCTGGTCGATACCCGTTTCCCGGGCCCGCTGGGCCAAACTGGTGGTGCCCACCAGCTGGGAGCGCACACGGGTCATGTCGCCTTCGCGGGCCTGCGGGAAGCGCGTGAACAGCTCCCACGAGATGCACAGTTCAAGAACGGCATCGCCCAGAAACTCCAGGCGCTCGTTGTGCGCCTGCCCCAGCCCGTGCTCATTGGCCCACGAGCTGTGGGTCAGAGCCAGGGCCACCCGTTCCGGGCGCGAAAAATGATAGTCCAGGATCTGTTCGATGCGTTCCAGGTCCGCCGCCGAGATGCTGAGGTCGAGTTTTTTGCTGTGTTCCATGCGCAGCAGTCTAGTCACTTCAGGACGCAAGGCAACAGAAATTTTCTTGACACCCGGCCTTTCAGCGCCTACCTATTTGGAGCAAAATTCAGAGACTTCCGCATGTCCGGCCGTCATACGGCCCCATGCTGGCGAGGAGACATTATGGCTTACGATATCCGCCTCATGAAGCTGGTGACCGGCGAAATGGTCATCGGCAAGTACGACGCCGAAAAAGACTGCCTCAACGAAGTGGCCAGCCTGCAGAGCATCCCCACCCAGCAGGGCATGCAGATGATGCTCCTGCCTTACGGCTATCCTTTCGAGCCCAACTTCACCGGCACCCTGGAAGGCCGTCACTTCCTGTACCGCTACGCCGACACCCCCAAGGAACTGCAGGACAAGTACATCGAAGCCTGCACCAACCTCACCGTGGCCGGCGGCCTGGGCAAGCTGAACTTCGGTCCCTCCGTGCAGACCGGCAGCGGCCTCATCAAGTAGCCCGTTTTCCATCAGGTTTCCGGGGCGGCATCTGCCGCCCTTTTTTGTATCCAGACAACAGGGATGTTTATGCGCGCACTGCTCCCCATTCTGCCCCGCCCCAGCCGCTACGCCGGTATCGAAGAGGGCGCCTGCCACAAAGACCCCGCCCAGGTTCGCCTGCGTGTGGGCCTGGCCTTTCCCGATACCTATGAAGTCGGCATGTCCTATCTGGGACAGAAGATCCTTTACGGTATCGTCAACAGCCACGAACACTGGTGGGCCGAACGGGTCATGGCCCCGGAACGCGAAGCAGGCGACATCCTGCGGCAACACGGCTGCCCGCTGGGCACGCTGGAATCCGGCACGCCGCTGCGTGACCTGCACTGCCTTTCCTTCTCCATCACCCATGAGCTGTGCTACACCAACGTGCTCTACATGCTGGAGCTGGGCAACATCCCCCTGCGCACGGCCGACAGGCCGCAGGATCTGCGCCAGTGCCCGCTGGTCATCGCCGGTGGCGGCGCCCTGCTGAGCGCCGAGCCGCTGGCCCCCTTCATCGACCTGATGGTGCTGGGCGACGGCGAAGAATCCCTGCCCGACGTGCTGCGCCTGCTGGAACAGGCCCTGGACGAAGGCTGGACGCGTGACCGCTGTCTGGAAGAGGCCCGCCACATCCCCGGCGTCTACATCCCCTCTTTCTTCACGCCGGATGCGGAAGGCCGTTTGCAGCCCCGTTTTGCCGACCACGCCCGGCCCTCGCGCCGCATCGTGGCCGACTTCGACAAGGTGGCCTACCCCACCAGCCAGGTAGTGCCCATCGGCGCGGTGCACAACCGCCTGTCGCTGGAGATCGCCCGCGGCTGTACGCGCGGCTGCCGTTTCTGCCATGCGGGCATGGTCTACCGCCCCGTGCGCGAACGGTCGCTGGACACCATCACCGGCCTGCTGGACGACTGCCTGAAAAAGACGGGCTTCGACGAGATCTCCTTCCTTTCGCTGAGCACGGGCGACTTTTCCGCGCTCAAGACCCTGAGCCACGGCGTGCTGGGCCGCTGCGCCCAGGAACAGATCAGCCTTTCGCTGCCGTCGTTGCGCGTGGGCTCCATCGACGACGAGATCATGCAGCGCATGTCCGACCTGCGCCGCACGGGCTGTACCCTGGCCCCCGAAGCGGGCAGCCAGCGCCTGCGTGACGTCATCAACAAGGGCGTCACCGAGGAACAGGTGCTGCTGCATGTGCAGAAGCTGCTGGAATACGGCTGGCGTCAGGTCAAACTCTATTTCATGATCGGCCTGCCCACCGAGACCGACGAGGACCTCAAGGCCATCGCCGACCTTTGCCGCAAGGTGCGCGACGCCGCGGGCAAGGGCAACCCGCGCCTGCAGGTCACGGCGGCGCTCTCGCCCTTCGTGCCCAAGCCCTTCACGCCTTTCCAGTGGGTGGAACAGATCAGCCAGGAAGAGATCCAGCGCCGTGTGCAGGTGGTGCGCAACGAATTCAAGGGCCAGAAGTTCCTCAAGCTGCGCTGGCACGAACCGGCCATGAGCCATCTGGAAGGCATCCTTTCCCGCGCTGACCGCCGTCTGGCCGATGTGGTGGAAAAGGTCTACCGCAAGGGCGGCATCTTCACCAGCTGGATCGAAGGTTTCGATCTGGCCCCCTGGCTGGAAGCTCTGGAAGAATGCGGTCTGACAGCCGACGAGTTCACCCGGGCCCGCAGCATGGACGAATACCTGCCCTGGGAACATCTGGAGGCCGGCGTCTCGCCCGAATTCCTGCGCCGCGAATACGAACGCGCGCTGGCGGGCAAGGTCACGGAAGACTGCCGCTACCATGCCTGCCGCCAGTGCGGCGCCTGCGACACCAAGGCCGGGCCTTCGCGCATGCCCCATGCCAGCCTGGGCGAGGACGGCCAGCCGCTGGAGCACCACAACCGTCTGGTCTTCCCCCAGCGCGACCAGCAGGCCCACCAGCCCGCCCGTGACGAGGAAGGACGCATCATCTGCCGTACCCACGAGAACAAACCGCCGCAGATCGCGCCGGAGCTGGCCGTCAAGGCCGTCCAGTACCGCATCTGGCATACCAAGACCGGCGGCAGCTCCTACCTCAGCCAGCTGGAGCTCCAGGCCATCCTCGACCGCGCGCTGCGCCGTGCCGACCTGCCCATGGCCTTCTCGCAGGGCTTCCACCCCATGCCGCTGATGTCCTTTGGCCGGGCCCTGCCGGTGGGCATGGAAAGTCGTGCCGAATGGTTCGCCATTACCCTGCGCACTCCCATGTCCGCTGCCGAAGTGCATACCCGTCTGGCCTCGGCCCTGCCTACGGGCATGGCCGTCATCCGCGTGGAAGAGGTGGACAAGAGCCGTCGCACGGAACAGTCCGTGGCCGAGACCTTCCGCCTGCGCACCGGCAGCATCGACGGTGAAGGCCTTTCGCTGGCGGCCGTGCGCGACTGCTTCGCGTCCTTTGCCGCCCAGGAAAGCGTCATGCTGACCCGCGAGACCAAGAAGGGCCCGCGTACCAGCGACATCCGCCGCCACCTGCTGCGCTGGAAGGAACTGGAGGACGGCAGCCTGGAATTCAGCCTGGACTGGAGCGACGGCTACCTTTCGCCCCTGCTGCTCTGCACCAGCATCTGCGCCTCGCTGGGTGACGAATCCCGGCTGCGGGCGCTGCTGCGCCTGAGCAAGACGGCCCAGCATTTCGCGGACGGCCAGGTCTGCCCGTAAGGGATCATTTCAGGGCCTTCCGTAGGTGGATGCTCCATCCGGCTGCGGAAGGCCCTTTTTGCGGCTCTGTTCCGGCCGCGCCGTCGTGCCGGAAGCATCCCGCCCAATATGTTCTGCTCATATCAGGAGGCATTATGGCTCCCCGTTCCACCACGGAAACGTTCTTCTTTTTCGGAGATTCCCTGACCCTGGGCGTCAATGACAATGCCATGCCCGGCGGCTGGGTCAGCCGCCTTGTGCTGCTGGGTTCCCAGGCCGGCTGGTACGATATGCCGCCCGCCACCTTCTACAATCTGGGCGTGCGCCGCCATACCTCCACGGACATCGCCGCCCGCTGGCAGGCCGAAGTGGCGTCCCGCCAGATCCCCGGCACCATCAACCATCTGGCCTTCTGCCCGGGCGTGGTGGACATGTCTCCTGCCCAGATGCGGCCGGTGGACGAGGTCTGCGCCACGGTCATGCAGATGCTGGATCAGGCCTCGGCCCTGGGTCCGGTCTTGCTTATCTGCCCGCCTCCTGTTAAAGAGCCCGCCATGAGCCAGCGCATCGCCTCGCTCTGCGAGGCCTATGTGACGGCATGTGCCCGCAAGGGACATCCCTGTGCCGATGTGCACGCCGCTCTGGCGGCCTCGCCCGAGTACATGGATGATCTTGAGGATGGCCTGCATCCCGGCCCGCAGGGCGCTGCCCTGATGGCCCGTCTGCTGGCCGAAGACCCGGCCGTACGCCGCTTTTTTCTGACCGCCAAACAGGATGATTGATATGGGCTCCTGCCAGCCTTTCGTCGATGACGAACCCTTTGACAAGCGCGTGAAGACGCTTGCCGACAATGAATTGCTGGAGATCTGGGAAGAGACCCAGCAGCTGGAAGATCTGCTGCGCACCCAGATGCAGACCGACCTTGCCATGGCCCCCGAATACGAGCGCCTCATCGTCAGTGAGCTGCAGCTGCGCAGCAACAGGGCTTTGCTGCACGTCCGCTAGCGTTGCTGGATCGTTGGGCGGGCGGTCCCGTGGGCTTTTCTTGCTCACAGACACAATCTGTGACCGCCAGCGCGCCGTCCGGCGCACAGAGGGAAGCCATTCCCCTCCCTGCCCTTCCTCAAACACGTTTCCTCAGGCCGGTCCCCTCGCGGGGCCGGCCTTCATTTTTCCCAGTTTTTTCGCATCATGCGGCCCGAACGTTCCTTTTTGGCGCCACGAGCATAGGAAAGCCGCAGCTTTCGCGCCCCAGGAATGGCCGCAGCCGCAAACACCCTCTTCCTTTCCGGGGCGATCCATCATTCGCCAGGCCTCAAGTCCCCCATGCCAGACAGGGATACCTGCAAAGAAAGATAAAAAAAGGCCTGTGGCGTCACCACAGGCCTTTCATCATTTTCAGGTCATACGGCTCAGGCTATTGCCCGAACGCTTTTTCCAGGGCATCTTCCAGCGTCCCGGCCGTATAGACGTCACGCAGCACCAGCGGGGACGAAGCCTGCTCGCCTGCCGGGAACAGGGCCGTCAGCGGTATGCTCTTGCTGCCCAGGGCCTCCAGCAGGCGGATGCCGTACGCATTGACGCCCGTCAGGTCCACGCGGATCAGCTCCATGCCGTAGCGCGCACGCAGCTTGCGCATCCGCTCATCGGTCAGCACCGTAGCTTCCAGCACCTTGCAGTTGGGGCAGGAATCCGCCGTGAATTCCAGCAGCATGGCTTTCTGGCCCAGATCGGCCTGGAACTGTTCGGGGCTGAATTCCCGCCACTGCACCAGCGGTGCGGCAGGTCGCAGGACCCAGATGAAGGAGCCCACCAGTATCAGGACCGTCAGGGCCCCGATGATGCGGCAACGCAGGCGGGGGGAGGCGGGGCCGCAGAACTGGCCCCAGAGCCAGGCCACCAGCGAAAGCACCAGCAGCACGCACAGGACCTGCATATGCTTTTCCACCGGCAGGATGGAGAGCAGATACAGGGCCGTGCCCAGCAGGCAGAAGCCCAGGACACGTTCAAAGACTTTCATCCAGTTGCCCGGACGCGGCAGGATGCGGGCCAGCTGGGGCCAGATGCTGAACAGGATGTACGGCAGGGCCATGCCCAGGCCCACGGCCCAAAAGACCACCATCAGGACCAGCAGCGGCTGGGTGAAGGCCCAGCCCAGCACACCGCCCAGCAGCGGGCCGCTGCACGGCGTGGCCAGGAAGGTGGAGACCAGACCGGTCAGGTAGGGTTGCAGACGGGGATTCTTGCTGTTGGCACCGGCCTTGAGGTCGATGACCGGCAGGGTGAAGACCCCCAGCATGGAAAGGCCCATGAGGAAGACCAGCATCACCAGGCCCAGCAGCAGGCTCTGCTGCTGATAGAGCTGCCCCCAGATCATGTCGGCGGCGCCCAGCACCAGGGCCAGCAGGGTGAACAGGGTCATGATGCCTGCGGAGAAAAAGAGGTTGTGCTCACGGAAACGCCGCAGGCTCTCCTTGTCTCCCCTGCCGCCCATGAGCAGCAGACCGCTGATCTTGAAGGTCAGCACCGGCAGGACGCAGGGCATGGCATTGAGCAGCAGGCCCGCCAGAATACCCACGGCAAGCGCCATGCCGAATCCCGATATCTCCACAGAGCCGTCAGCATACTGCGGCGTCAGCTCCAGGGCAAAACCGTCCGGGGGCGGCAGGGGCTTTTCGCCGTCTTCCTCCTGCAGGGCGGCCAGCGGGTCCTGCGCCGGATCCGTAACGGCACTCAGGCCGCCCGCTCCGCCCTCGTCCATGGCAAAAGGCAGACCGGACACAGGGGCGCTGCCTTTGGAGAGCACGGGCGGCAAACGCCGCAATTCTTCCCAGCGGGCCTTCCAGGGGGCCTCTTCCAATCCGGGCAAGGTATCCGGTACCTGGCCGCTGATGGTCTGCGAGACCGGAAGACAATTGCGCGAGGAACAGAGCAGCATGCTCAGGACAGCCTCAAAGCCGCGATGCCGGGCCTCGTGCGGCAAAAGGACGAACAGGGTCGTGGGGCTTTCGTAAACGTAGACGGTCGCATCAGGATCGAACAGATCCCGCTGCATGAAGCCCTGCGGATACCAGACGGGCAGTCCGCTGCCGTCATCCAGACGGATGGAAAGCGTGGTCGGGCGTCCGGCATCTCCGGATTCATGGGCATAGGCATGGTAGCCTTGCGGGAATGCCATCTCCACAGCCATAACGATGCCGTCAGGGCCTTCAGCAAAATGCGGCTGCACGGATACGATGTCCGCCGCAGCGGACTTTCTCGTATCTATTTGGAATATAAACAAAAATAAAACAAACACCCCAATCAGGGCAGCAAAGTTCCGTGTTTTTTTCATCAAATACCTCTGGGAAGGCACTATAAAATCTTTTTTTTTCTTTTAAAAGTGTTGACAGAGAGGCCGCAAAAGAGTAGGTCTCTTTTTCGCGGATGGGTCATTAGCTCAATTGGTAGAGCAGCTGACTCTTAATCAGTTGGTTCGGGGTTCGAGTCCCTGATGGCCCACCATATTTCGCCCTTGCAGGAAACTGCAAGGGCTTTTTTTATGCGCATCTCCTCTGCCTGACTGCGGACGCCCCTCCCGGATGCGCTTCCATGCTCCTCTTTGCGTACTGCCCCCCTGCGCTTCCCCCTGCCTTTGGGCGGGCCGCATCAGAGGCCTGACGTTATCCCCGGTCAGCCTTTGCAGCCTGCCTGCGTCATCCTGCACGCATCTGGACCGGCCGCACGGTCTTTCCTTTCGCCTCTCCAGTCCTCCCGATGCGGACGGCCATCGTTCTTTTTCCCCGCTGTGAGCCTTCTGTACCCCTGTCCCGCTTCGATCCGCCTTCCCGCCACGGGACTCCTCTGCCGCACCCTACGCCCCCCTGTGGCGATCCGGCGCGACAAACGGACATCAGGTTGCCCTGTGGCATCATATGCCAACCGGAAGTGGGGCCCCTCCTCTGCCCTGTTTACCCGACCTGCTCCTGCCGGTCGAACACACGCACATAGCGGTGCCCTGCCACTTCGCGTCGAGCCCCGGCAGGCTGCCCCCCATAAAACGAAGAGGAAGGAAAGCCGGGGCTTCCCTTCCTCCTGTCAGCGCGGCGGTCACCGCGCATCACAAATCTTGTCCTAGGTGTACCTAGTCTTCCACGTCGATCCACTGCAGGGCGCGGGACACGGCCTTTTTCCAGCCCTTGTAACGCTGCACCTGCTTTTCCTTGTCCGCGGAAGGCTCAAAAACACGTTCGATGTGCAGGCGGTTGCGCACGTCGTCCAGGCCGCTCCAGTACCCCACGGCCAGACCGGCCAGGAAAGCAGCACCCAGGGCCGTCACTTCCAGCGTGGCGGGACGTTCCACATTGACGCCCAGGATGTCGGACTGGAACTGCATCAGGAAGTTGTTGGCGCTGGCGCCGCCGTCCACACGCAGGGCCTGCAGCGGGATGCCGGAATCCGCCTGCATGGCTTCGATGACGTCCTTGCTCTGGTAGGCGATGGATTCCAGCGTGGCGCGGATGATGTGGCTGGCGTTGGTGCCGCGGGTCAGGCCCACGATGGCGCCGCGGGCATAGGGATCCCAGTAGGGAGCGCCCAGACCGGTGAAGGCCGGGATCACATAGACATCGTTGGAGGTCTCCGCCTTGTTGGCGAAGTATTCCGTATCACGGGCATCGTTGACGATCTTCAGCTCGTCCCGCAGCCACTGGATGGCGGAACCGCCCACGAAGATGGAACCTTCCAGGGCGTAGCAGGCTTCGCCACGGGGACCGCAGGCAAGAGTGGTGATGAGGCCGTTCTTGGAGCTGACAGCGGTCTTGCCGGTGTTCATGAGCATGAAGCAGCCGGTGCCGTAGGTATTCTTGGCCATGCCGTTTTCCACGCACAGATGCCCGAACAGGGCCGCCTGCTGGTCACCGGCAATGCCCGCGATGGGGATGCGCGTACCGCCCTTGCCGCCGATGTTGGTCTGGCCGTAGACCGTGGACGAAGGTTTGACTTCGGGCAGCATGGAGCGCGGGATGCCCAGCATGGAGAGGATGTGTTCGTCCCACTCCAGCTTGTGGATGTTGAACAGCATGGTGCGCGAGGCATTGGTATAGTCGGTCACGTGCACGCGGCCCTGGGTCATGTTCCAGATCAGCCAGGTGTCGATGGTGCCGAACAGCAGCTGCCCCTTCTCCGCCTTTTCACGGGCGCCGGGCACGTTGTCCAGGATCCACTTGATCTTGGTGCCGGAGAAATAGGGGTCCAGCAGCAGGCCGGTATTTTCCCGCACGTATTCCTCAAAGCCTTCGTTCTTGCGCAGCTCGTCGCAGATCTGCGCGGTACGGCGGCACTGCCAGACGATGGCATTGTACACGGGCTTGCCCGTATCCTTTTCCCAGACCACCGTGGTCTCGCGCTGGTTGGTGATGCCGATGGCCGCCACTTCGTCCGAAGAGATGCCCACGCTGGCCAGGGCTTCGGTCAGCGTGGAGCTCTGGGTGGCCCAAATCTGGCGGGGATCATGCTCCACCCAGCCCGGACGGGGGTAGATCTGGGGGAACTCGCGCTGCACCACAGCCACGATGTTGACGTCCTGATCCAGCACGACGGTGCGGGAACTGGTGGTACCCTGGTCCAGGGCAACGATATATTTGCCTTGCATAGCTTTTTTCTCCAGTGATGTTCAAAGGGGACCGGCAGGCACCGGCCTGCGTGACAGGATAACCGCAGAACGTGTCACCTGTCCATCGGCCCCCCGTTCAGGGCCTTTAGGCCTTGTCCTCGGCGGCCGCGGTGCGATCCAGGGCCACCACGATGATGCGCTTGTAGATCCAGCCGCCGATACAGGCCCCGATGATGGGCGCGATGAGCGGCACCAGGAAGTACGGCAGGCTCAGGTTGTCGTTGAGCGGATAGCCGGTCATCACATCCGTGCCCCAGCCCGCCAGAGCGGCGAACAGACGCGGGCCGAAGTCACGCGCGGCATTCATGGCAAAGCCGGTCAGCGGGCCGAAGCTGGCGCCGATGAGCGCCACCAGCAGACCGATGAGCAGGCCGCCCAGATTGCCCTTGGGAGCCGTATTGCGGCCATCCACCAGGGCATAGATCAGGCACATGAGCACGGCCGTGATGACGAGCTCCACGAAAAAGGCCTGGAAAAAGGTGATCTTGGGATGGGGGAAGGTACAGAAGATCCCGGCCAGCGCCGTCATCTTGGCGGGATCGCCCGCCGTGGCGGCCACGGCATCGGCAAACAGATTGTAATACATGGCATAGGCCAGCGCCGCAGCACAGAAACCGGCCACCATCTGCACCAGGATGTAGGGCACGACCTTGCGCTTGTCGAAATCCCCGAACAACGCCAGGGCGATGGTCACGGACGGATTGAGGTGCGCGCCGCACACACCGCCGCAAACATAGACGCCCATGGCCACGGCAAGACCCCAGACGATGCTGATTTCCCACTGGCCAAAGCTGGCCCCCGCCAGCTTGAGCGCCCCCACGCAGCCGATGCCGCACAGCAGGAAAATGAAGGTGCCCAGAAATTCTGAAAGATAAATGTGCGTATTACCCGTTTTTTTCATAAACTCTCCACCATTGTTTCCCAATTCCTGCAAGAGGGCGAAAGCTTTCTCCATAAGGCTCTTGCGGCTCTTCCAGGATCACCAATTGCTCTGTGGCAGCACACCTACCACGCTATTGTGACAATTCTGTAACAAAGAGGAATGATTGTCTTTTATTTGTCACATCATCCTGCATCCGTGCACAGGTCACAAAAAACAGCCAGAACCTACAAAAAACACCTGCCTGTGCAATATTGGCCTTGCTTCACGGCATGTCAGCATCTAGCATAAGCCGGACAGGCGGTTCGTCATGCCCAGTAAACTGGATCCCGATGCCCGTACCGGTGACAAGCTGCTGCGTCTTTTCCGCAAGCTGCTCTTCGATAACAGGCACCATTTCCAGCAGGACCTGGCGCGCGAACTCAACTGCTCGCCCCAGACGGTCATCCGTCTGATGGAACAGATCGAAAGCGCCGTAGGCATCGCCCTGGAAATGGGCACGGAACAGCGCCGCCGCTGGTATCGCCTGAATCCCGGAGAAAAGGGGCATCTGGGCCTCGATTTCGAGGAGCTGCGCTTTCTGACCCTGTGCCGCCGCATGGCGGGAGGCATCCTGCCGGGACAGACCCTGCAGCGTGTGGACAGGACCATCCAGCGCCTGGCCATGCACATGGCGGATCCGCACTTCCAGGATCAGGACGATTTTGCCTTCTACATCAAGGGGCGCATCAATTACACACCCTTTGCGGACACCATCGAGCGCCTCGTCCAGGCCGCCCGCTGCCAGACCGTCTGTCGGATCCGCTACAAAGCCGTGGGCAAGGCGGAGCCGCGAATCCACCGCTTCATCCCCGTACGCATGGCCGCCATGAACAATGCCCTGTATGTGCTGGGCGGCCAACTGGGTGAGGAGGGGCTCGAAGTCGAACATCCCTGTACCCTGGCCGTCCATCGTATCCAGAACGTGGAGCTGACCGGGGACCATGTCCGTTACAGCCGCGACGATGACGAGCATGGCGGCTTTGGCCTGCCCTGGCACGAACCGCGAACTTTCCGCATCCGCGTATCCCCCAATGCCGCCGACTATGTGCGGGAGCGCATCTGGGCCACCAACCAGCAGATCGAAGACTGTGAAGATGGTGGCCTCATCCTGACCCTGACCACCCGCAGCGAGCCGGAATTGCGCGCCTGGGTCCGCAGTTTCGGAGATGCGGCTGTCCTGCTGGAGGACGACACGCCCCGGGAGCAGGGCTAAAGCGCAGCCCTCTGCCTGTCTCCTGCGGAAACGGCAGGCGCCCCTGTGCCCACCTCCAGGATGCAAAGGGACAAGGGGCTCCCCCTCTCCTGCAAATGTGCCGACAGGCATATGCTTTCCGCCTTGCCGGACAAGCCCGTATCTTTGCAGCCTGCATACCTGCGTTTGAGGGAACAAAAAAACAGGCATAAAAAAGGACGTCCGAAGACGTCCTTTTTTATGCCTGTCATCAAGGACACCGCAGTTCGTACAGCGCTGCCTATTCGTAAAGATCCGCGTCAGCGGGCATCCGCTCCCAGTAGACACGGCCCTTTTTCTTGTATTTGCGCAACAGCACATAGACGCTGCCGGGGCCGCCGTCATGCGGCTGGGCCGTGCAGAAGGCCAGGACAACGCGCTTGAAGGGATCCTGGGTGAGCCAGGACTGCAATTTGCCGCGCAGCACGCCCACGCCGTCCGGGGAGTTCTTGCCGCGGCCGGGCACCACCAAAATGGTCCGCAGGCCCTTGTACCAGCTGCCGCGCATGAAACCGCGCAGGGTCTCGAAAGCCTGCTGGGCATTGAGGCCGTGCAGGTCGAGGTGCGCCTCAGGGCTCAGGCCTCCGGCGCGCAGCTTGTTCATGATCATCTGGTCCAGCCCCACCACATGGCCTTCCATGTATTCATCGGTCATGGACAGGGCAAATTCCAGCTTGCCGTCCAGGAAATCCTGCAGGCTGGTATCCGCGGACGGCGGCGGCGTGCTCTGGGCCACTGCGGGCGGCACGTCCCGCCCCTTGCCCTGCAGAGGCGTCACCTGCTTCATGGCCAGCAAAAAGTCATCTTCCTCACTGGCCGCCACCACAGCTTCCAGCCCGGCGGCCGCATCCGCCTTACCGGTAGGTGCGGCAACAGCTCCGGCAGCTGCGGGGACCGCGGCTCCGCTCTCCTTGTGGGGGGCGCTGCCCTTTTTCTTCTTTTCCTTGAGCTTCTTCACCTGCGGCATGGCGCACTGCTCTTCCATGGCAAAGCCGCCCTGCCCCGCTCCCTGACCGCGGGCCGCACCGCCGTGAGCCGACTGGCGCTCCACATTGCTCATGGCGGACAGAAACAGGGAGGCGTCCTCGTCGTCCGCAGGCACGGCAGCCTGGCGCGCGATACGCTTGCCGCGTTTTTCCGGCGCCGCAGGGGCACCCGTCTTTTTCTGCTGCGGGAACCGTCCTTTTTCCAGAGCCTTGAAGGGATTGTTCTTGAAGCTGTTGTCGTCTGTCATGGGAGCCCCCTGTTGCTGAAAAAAAAGCCGCGGCAGGACCGCGGCTTTTTCCATTGGATCAAAAAAACGTCTACTGCTGGGCAGGCTGGGCTGCGGGAGCGTCCGCAGCAGGAGCCTCAGCGGCGGGAGCTTCGGAAGCCGCAGGGGCCTCAGGAGCATCGGCAGGGGCGGCAGCAGCCGGAGCAGCCGCGGGAGCTTCGCTGGTCGCGGCAGGCTGGGCCGGAGCAGCAGCTTCAGGCGCGGCAGCGGGCTTGGCAGGCACGTCTTCGATGGTCAGGGGTTCGACCTTGAGCACGGCGGATTCATCGCTGGGACGCGAGCTGGTCACATAGGTGTAGCTCAGCGAGGTCACCACGAAGACCACGGCCATGAAGGCGGTCATCTTGGCCAGCATGCCGCCGGCACCGCTGCTGCCGAACACAGAGGTATTGCCGCCACCGAAAATGACGCCCATACCTTCCTTGCCGGCCTGCAAGAGAATGAGAATGACGAGCACCACACAAACAATGATATGAAGCGTCAGAATAAGGGTCTGCACAAGAGCCTCCCAGGGGCACGACGTAAATGAAGAACTTCAGGCCTAGGCCCGGATAATCTGCACAAAACTTTGCGCGTCCAAAGAAGCGCCACCTATCAGAAGACCATCCACATTGTCAAGTCCGATAAGGTTACCGGCATTGGCCGGTTTGACGCTCCCACCATACAGGATCGGGATCCTGTTGCCGGTCTCGCCCAGGCGCTCGCACAGCAGGCGACGCACCACGGCGTGGGTGGCCAGCACTTCGTCGGGACCGGCGACCTTGCCGGTACCGATGGCCCACACGGGCTCATAGGCTACAGCAAAACGGCCTTCCAGCGCGTCCCCTCCGGCGGGCAGGCCGCTGTCCAGCTGGCGGCGCAGCACGTCTTCCAGCTGGCCGGATTCGCGCTCTTCCAGCTTTTCCCCGATGCAGAGCATGACCTTGAGGCCCTGCTCCAGGGCAAAGGCCGTCTTGCGGCCCACCAGCTCATCGGATTCGCCCAGCACGTGACGGCGCTCGGAATGTCCGGTCAGCACCCAGACCGCACCGGTGTCCTGCAGCATGCGCGGCGAGATCTCGCCGGTGAACGCCCCTTCCACGGCAGGCCACACATCCTGCGCACCGGCCTGCGCCTGCGAAGCGGCAAAAGCGTCCGCCACCTCGGCGATGGCCGTGAAGGGCGCGAACACCACCACTTCGTGCGGGGTCGGCTGTTCGTTCAGGGCAGCAGCCACGGCAGCGGCCGTTTCGCGGGCTTCCTGCCGGGTCTTGTACATTTTCCAGTTGGCAGCGATGATCTTCTGCATGGAAATATCCTCTCTGTCAGTCCTGCGGTGCCAGATCACACTGATAGATCAGGGCATCTTCGCCGGTGTCCGCATAATAGCGGGGCCGTTTGCCCACCCGGACGAAGCCGCATTTCTCGTATAAGGCGATGGCCGGGGCATTCCCGGTACGGACTTCAAGCAAAGCCCTGTTGATACCTGTTTTTTCAGCTTCTTGCAAGGCTGTGCGCAAAAGCCGTTCGCCCAGTCCCTGCCGCCGTGCAACGGGCAGGACGGCCAGGTTGAGCACTTCCAGCTCGTCCGCTGCCTGATAGAGCGAGATATAGCCCTGCAACACGCCCGCTTCTTCCAGCCCGTAAGCCACGAAAGCCTGCTGGCTGAAGGCGGCCCGGCACTGCTCCTCGCTCCACGGCAGGGAAAAACAGGCGGCCTCCAGTGCCTGCATGGCGGCAGCGTCCCCGGCCGTCAGGCGGCGGGGGGCCGTATCCCCGGCAGTCAGGCTCATGCGGGGCGCCTTTCCGCCCGCACGGGCGTCACGGCCGCCAACAGATGCCGCAGTTCCTTGTGCACCAGGCCGTTGCTGGCCATGATCTCGTCCCCGAAGGTATACGGACGTCCATCCAGCGTCGTGACCCGCCCGCCGGCTTCTTCCACCAGCAGCCAGCCGGCAGCCACGTCCCAGGGCTTGAGCAGCATCTCGTAGAAGGCGTCCTGCCGCCCGGCGGCCACATAGGCCAGATCCACCGAGGCGGCCCCGATACGGCGCACGCCCTGGGCCTTGGGCAGCACCAGGGCCAGACGGGCCAGCACATCGTCCAGGCGTTCGGCGATGGCGTAGGGGAACCCCGTAGCCACCACGGCATCGGACAGGACCTCGGCCGAGCTCACATGGATGGGCTCGCCGTTGCGGAAGGCCCCCATGCCCAGACCGGCCCAGAAACATTCATCCATCATGGGCACGTTCACCACGCCCAGCACCACATGGCCGTCCGCCCACAGGGCCACGGACGTCCCCACCTGGGGGATTCGGTGCACGAAATTGGTGGTGCCGTCCACGGGATCGATGATCCAGCACAGGGGCGACGGCTCCTGACCGGCCACGCAGCTTTCCTCGGCCAGGAATTCGGCCTGCGGCAGCAGTTCTCCCAGACGTTCCTTGAGGAAGGCCTCCACGGCCACGTCCGTTTCCGTCACCAGGTCGATACTGCCCTTGTGCCTGACGGCATGCGTTTTTTCCCACTGGCGGCGGATGATGTCGCCGCTCTCGCGCACGACGTCCACCACATCCTGCAAAAATCGGGCTGTCAGCATGAAACGATGTCCCAAGACCGGCGCCCCTGCCCGGCAGGGGCGCACGGCAGTTGCAAGGACAGGACGCACGGCGGCCATCCCGGCCGAAAACATGCCCAAAAGAGGCAGGAGAAGCGCCCGTCCCGTCCTAATTAATGAAAATCCCTTCGTAATCCTCGCGGTACAGCATGGCCTGCGCCGTCCCGCGCAACACCGTGGTCAGGGGATCCTTGTCCACCGCGACCTTCAGGTGCGTCGCCCGGGCGATGCACTGGTCCAGACCACGCAGCAGGGCCCCGCCTCCGGCCATGAGCAGCCCGTTGTCGTACACGTCGGCGGCCAGTGCCGGCGGCGCCTGCTCCAGCGCGCGCAGCACGGTCTCCACCACGGCCTGGACAGGGTCGTGCAGGGCCTCGCAGATGTCGCCCTCGGTCACGGTCACCACCCGGGGGCCGCCATAGACTAGATCCTTGCCGGACACTTCCAGCCGCAGGCTGTTGTTCTGGGGCAGGGCCGCACCAAGGATCTTTTTGACGTTTTCCGCCGTATTCTCGCCCACTTCGAGGCGAAAGACCTCGCGCAGATAATGCTGCACGGCCAGGTTCATGGCATCACCGGCCACGCGCACCGACTGCGAGACCGCTATGCCCGCCATGCTGATGAGCGCCACTTCGCTGGTGCCGCCGCCGATGTCCAGCACCAGGTTGCCCAGGGGCTCCTGCACGGGCATGCCCGCCCCGATGGCCGCGGCCATGGGTTCTTCCACCAGGGAGACCGAACGTGCGCCCGACAGCAGGGCCGCGTCGATGACGGCTTTTTTCTCCACCTGGGTGATGCCCGTGGGGATGCAGATCACCATGGACGGCTTGACCAGACGCAGGCCGGAGATGCACTTGCCCACGAAATGGGCGATCATCTCGCGGGTGATGTCGAAGTCGGCGATGACGCCGTCCTTCATGGGCCGAATGGCGCAGATGTTCTGGGGCGTGCGGCCCAGATACTCCTTGGCGGCAGCGCCCACGGCCAGCACCTTGCGGCTGACCGCGTCCACAGCCACCACCGAGGGCTCATTGATGAAAATGCCATGCTTCCTGGTGTACAGCAGCGTGTTGGCCGTACCAAGATCCATGGCAATGTCCTGGGTCAGGAACCTGCTGAAAAATCGGGACAGCATGGCTTAAGGATTCTTGACGGGCGGCACCGGAGCGGTATCGGGATCGTAGCGGCGGGGGCCCTGGCTGTGGACCGTGCCCTGCGGCAGCAGGGAGCGCAGACGTACCCGCAGATACAGATTTTCGAGGAACAGGGCCAGATGGTCCACGGCCTGACGCACGAAGGAGCGCAGGGACTCGTCGATGCTGCGCGTGGACGTATGCGCCAGACAGAGCACACCGCGCGTGCTCTTGTTGATCTGTACCGGCAGGCAGATGATGGCCTGGAAATCGGGCATGCCCGGCAGCTTGCCGAACAGCATGGTGGAGGGAGCGCCTTCCAGCCCTTCGTTGATGACGGGCTGGTCGTTGCTGAAGACCCAGCCGGCAATGCCGCTGCCTACGGGCAGGACCATGGGCTCGCCGTTTTCCAGCACCAGGCGGGCGGACTCGCATTCCACACAGTAGCTCTCACCGGGAACATCCACCGAAGCGAATGCGCAGTAGTCGAAGCCCGTGGCATCGACCATGGTACGCACATAATTCTGGATGAACTGCGACCAGCGGCGGTAACGGAAGCGCAGCTCCTGGATCACGGCCAGCTCGGCGAAATAGCGGGGGATGTCCCCGGCCATTTCCTGACGGCCCTTGCTGGCCTGCTGGCGGGAGACCAGCTCGGCAAAAAGCTGCAGCAGCTTGTAGTCCCTGTCAGTGAAGGAATACTGCCGCTTGCTGTCCACGCACAGGGCACCGCCCGTGGGCACGGGACACCCCATGAATGCCTTGATGCCGGCTTCCTCGCCTTCCCGGTAATAGCCGAGCTTGTGCTTGTGCTGGTCGAAATTGGGGACCAGCATCTGCTGGCGGTTGCGGATGATCCAGTCTACCAGGCTCCCCGACGAAAGCATGGCCCCCTGCTCCACCCCTTCGCCAAGGCTGAAGGAGGCCGCGAGATAATGCTCCTCACCATTTTCGGAGGGCAGGAAAAGGACGGCGGAGTAGGCATCGAAAACACTGCAAACGATGCTGAGGATGTGTTGTTCAAGAGTATTGGCAGTCATGTCGGTACGCGTTTGATGGTGGGCCCGGGCACAAGCCCGGGACTGACGCACGGAAGTGTACCAAAGCAGCATAGCGCCCGCAACAGCTTTTCGCCCGCACCGGCGGCCCGGCGGGCAAAAACGACAAATCCCGGGAGCGCCTCTGGAAATTCCCCCCAAAAGCAGTTACTCTTTACAGAGAATCGGGTAAGGTTGCACATGATCAAGTGGCAAGAGATCTTCAGCAAGGACGGCTTTCACTGGCAGGATGCCTATACGACATCCGAGCCGGTCGTCATCGCGCGTCTTGACGAGCTCAAGCGCTTTCTCGATGCCGTGCATATCCGCTTCTGTCTGGTCAAGCCCTATCAGGAGCACAAGAACTACCCGCTGGTGGAAGGCCGCGAACTTTTGCCCTCGTTCGACAACGACATGTTCGAATACAAGGACCTGCCGGGCTTCTCCATGGTGGCTTTTGCCCGTCAGCTGGACTATTTTTCCGAGACCTTCCAGTTCGACAAACTGCACCCCATCGTCATGGAAGCCGACGGCGCCTGCTGCCCGCTGGAGAACCAGGTCCTTGCCCGCAACGTGCAGACCCTGGCCTCCCGCCTGCCGCGCATGCACCAGGACATCTTCCGCCAGCAGTTCGCCAATGCCGATACCGTGATCCTGGACAATTATCCCTCGCTCATGCCCTATCTGCTGGCCATGGACAGGGCCCAGGTACTCGCCCTCGATGCGGACCGGCAGTTCCACCTGGCGGGGGTCTTCGCCTCCTTCCCTTCGGACATCGACAGCGAGCTCAAACGCTTCGGCATGCGCATCGGCAAATTCGTCTATGGCGACAGCGAGATCTACGAACGCAACCGCATGTTCGTCTACCAGTACCTGATGGAGCTCTACGGCTTCCCCATCGTCTCGGAACGCCGCACCTCCAGCGCGCTCTTTGCCCGCAAGCTGCACAAGCTGGGCGAGCACTTCATGCTGCGCGTCCTGGGCCAGACGGACCGTACCATCACCACCTATACGTCCATGGGCCAGAGCACCCGCTACCCCCTGCTGGAAAAGATCGCCCTCATCTCCGTGGACGAGGATCAGGAGGAAGCCCTCGAGACGCTGGAAAAAGGCGGCTACTTCCTGGACCGTGACCGCCGGGTCGTCATCATCCGCGTCACCTACCGGCAGCACCGCTTCGATGCCAGCAACGTGCAGCAGGACCGCGCCCTTTCCGTGGCCCGGCAGGAGATCCTGCATCCGCTCACGGGCGCGCCCCTGGCCGGGCTGAACATCATCAAGGACACCTCCAACATGTTCCTGCGCCTCAACGACATCGTGCGCGGTGAATACACCGGCCGCATCGTCTTCAAGCGCACGGAGATCGTGGAGAACACCGATACCGACGAGAAGCGCCTCAAATTCCTCTATGCCTGGCTCACCAAGCACCAGCGGCGCATGATAGGCTACAGCGACGACTTTTTTGCCAAGGTCAGCCGCGTACTCAACGGCTATCTCTACTCGCCGGACAATGACGATGCCTTCAGCAACATGCGCGAGCTGCACCGCGAGGTCTGTACCCGCTTCAGCTACATCCAGCAGGCTCGGCGCGTCCGCATCCTCGAGGACCTGGCCCAGCGCAAGGCCAAGGTGGGCCGCATGGGCTACCGCCAGATGATGCGCGAGGCCCTCGACCTGCTGACGGACCTGAAATTCGAGATCGTCAACTTTTTCCCGGCACTGGTGGACGGCATCGTGGACAGCGTGGAACGCATCCTTTCCGATGCCTACCTGCGCCGCACCTACATGGAACCTCCCGAATCCCGGCTGACCAAGGCCGGTCTGGAGATACGCAAGAATTACGGCCGTCTCGTCTCGCTGCAGGACGGCTTCAAGGCCGTGCGCCGCGCGCGGACGGCAAAAGGATCCAACGCATCATGAGTCTGCACCGCTTTTATCTTCCTCCCGAACAATGGGCCCACGATCTCTGGCTGGAAGGCCAGGAGGCCAAGCATCTGGTCCAGGTGCTGCGCCTGGCCCCGGGCGAGGAGGTCCTGCTGCTCGACGGCCAGGGCCGCAGCGGCCGTTTCGCCATCGCCGAAACAGCCAAAAAGAAGGCCCGCCTTGTCCTGCAGGAAGAACAGATGGCGCCCGCGCCGGAATCCCGCGCCGTCATGGCGCTGGCCTTCAGCAAGGCCGTGCGCCGCGGTTTCTTTATGGAAAAGGCCGTGGAGCTGGGGGCCCATGCCGTCTGGCTCTGGCAGGGTGACCACAGCCAGGGCAAACTGCCTGCCGATGCCGCCGAGGCCTGCCGCGGACAGCTCATCGCCGGGGCCAAGCAGTGCGGCAATCCCTGGTTGCCGCAGGTGGAGGCCCTGACCGGCGGTGTGGACGAGCTGGTCCGCCGCGCCGCCACGGCCGACCGCCGCATCCTGCCCTGGGAGATGCAGGACACCGTGAGCATGCTCACGCCCCAGCTGGCCGGACGTCCCGGCACCACCGTGTACGTCATCGGCCCCGAGGGCGGCTTTTCCCAGCGGGAGCTGGACAGCCTGCGGGCGGCGCAGTTCACCTTCGTCAGCCTGGGGGCCCGTGTGCTGCGCTGCGAGACCGCCGCGACCCTGTGCCTGGGCCTGCACTGGTGGGCCTCCCATCTGGCGGATCCGGCGGAATAAAGGACAGCCATGACCGCACAAAAGCCCCTGCCGGAGCGCATGCGCCCCGACGATCCCGATCTTTTTCTCGGGCAGAGCCATCTGGCAAGCCGCCTCAAGTCGCTCATGGCGGCGGAGCGCCTGCCCAGCCTGCTGTTTTTCGGCCCGCCGGGCTGCGGCAAGTCCACGCTGGCCCTGCTGCTGGCGCGTTCCCGCAAGCGTCCCTATCTGCGTCTCAGCGCGCCGGAGGCAGGCTTGCAGCACCTGCGCCGCTCCCTCAACGGCATCGAGATCCTGGTACTCGACGAGCTGCACCGCTTTTCCAAGGCGCAGCAGGACTTTTTCCTGCCGCTGGTGGAATCGGGCGAGCTGACCCTGCTGGCCACCACGACGGAGAACCCGTCGTTCAGCGTCACCCGGCAGCTGCTCTCGCGCCTGCACGTGCTGCGCCTGCGCCCCCTGGGGCGCTCGGAACTGATGGAGCTGGCCCGGCGCGGCGCCGAACAGACGGGCGTGACGCTTACCGACGAGGTACTGGACATCATCACCGCCGCGGCCCACGGGGATGCCCGTACCCTGCTCAATCTGGTGGAGTACGCCGCCTCCCTGCCCGAGGAGATGCGCGAGCCCGAGCAGCTCAAGTCCGCCCTGCCCGAAGTCATGATGCGCCATGACAAGGACGGTGACAGCCACTACGAGCTGGCCTCGGCCCTCATCAAATCCATCCGCGGCAGCGATCCCGACGCGGCCCTCTACTATCTGGCCTGCCTGCTGGAGGGCGGCGAGGACCCGCGCTTCATCTGCCGCCGCCTCATCCTTTCCGCTTCGGAGGATGTGGGCCTGGCCGATCCCAATGCCCTGCCCCTGGCCGTCTCCTGCCAGCAGGCCGTGGAATTCGTGGGCATGCCCGAAGGCTTCATCCCGCTGGCCGAGACGGTGGTCTATCTGGCCCTGGCCCGCAAGAGCAACAGCAGCTACGCCGCCTATCTGACCGCCGCCCGCGAAGTCAAATACAACGGAGCGCGGCCCGTGCCCCTGCATCTGCGCAACGCCAGTACGCAGTTGCAAAAGGAATGGGGCTACGGCAAGGAATACAAATATCCCCACAACTACCCTGACGGCTGGGTGGAACAGGATTACCTGCCCGCCGAGCTCGTGGGACGCCGCTTTTACCAGCCCCGCGACATGGGCGACGAAGCCCGCCTGAGCCAGTGGTGGCGCAAGATCCATAAAATCAGAAAAACGGAAGAATCCTGATGCAACAGTATCAAGAAGGGGTCGTCGAGGCCCCGTTCGGCGATCTTTCCACCTATGTCAGCACGGCCCCGCAGCTGGGCGCTCCTGCCCGTTTCCCGGCCCTGAGATTCTACAGCAGCCTGCTGGCTGGCCCCGTGTTCTGGCTGTGCCGCAGGGCCGCCAAAGGCCTGTGTGACGACAGCGCCTGGGTCCACGCCAGCCTGCGTGTGACGGAACTCATCGAGCGCGTGGGCTGCCCGGTGAGCATCGAAGGCATGGAGAACATCTCGGCCACGCGCGGCCCCTGCGTCTTCGTGGCCAACCACATGAGCACGCTGGAGACCTTCATGCTGCCCGGCATCATCCGGCCCCACCGTGCCGTGACGTTCGTGATGAAAAAAAGCCTGGTCACCCTGCCCTTCTTCGGAGCCGTCATGCGCTCCCGCGATCCCATCGTTGTGGGCCGCACCAATCCCCGCGAAGACCTGACGGCCGTCCTGGAAGGCGGGGTGGAACGCCTGAAGAAAGGCATCTCCATCATCGTCTTTCCCCAGAGCACCCGCACCCCGGATTTCGATCCCCAGCACTTCAACACCATCGGGGTCAAGCTGGCCCGCAAGGCCGGTGTGCCCGTGGTGCCGCTGGCTCTCAAGACCGATGCCTGGGGCACGGGGAAAAAGCTCAAGGAGCTGGGCCCCATCAAAAGCGGCCTGCCGGTGCGCTACAAGTTCGCCGCGCCCATGGATATCCACGGCAACGGCCGCGAGGAGCAGGCCTTCATCTGCGATTTCATCGGCTCCCAGCTGGCCCGCTGGCGTAAAGAGGACGGCGTCAACGCCTAGTCTTGCAGCCCTTGCGGCCGGGGAAGTGAATAACAAAGGGCGGACCCTTGCGGCCCGCCCTTTTCCATACTCGTTGCTGCGAGGATTATTCCGCCGGAGCGTAATAACAACGCTTGGGCGACATGACCTTGCCTTCCTTCTTCAGTTCGGCAATGGCCTTGCTGACTTCCTTGGAATCCACTCCCAGTTCCTTGGCGATGTCGCCAGGACGCAGGGGCTTTCCGGCATTGACCAGGACTTCCAGAACTTTGTTTTCCATGGGCTGTTTTCCTCCTTGGGATGTGCGTATGCACGTTACGGGGGGCTGGGCCGAACGGCCGGACCTGTCTGGGAACGCAGGACCGGGCCGACGTCCGCCTTGTAGCATAGAGCCTGCGGCCTGAAAAGAGACCCGGCAGGAGATCCCGGCGCTGCTTTGCAGTACGCCGCAGGAGGGAGGACAGATACACTGATGCAGACCTTTCGAAATGCCACTGTACATAGCAAAAAAGGCGACCAGTAAAACTGATCGCCTGAATTTGCATGGTGCGCCCGAAGAGATTCGAACTCCTGGCCTACAGGTTCGTAGCCTGTTGCTCTATCCAGCTGAGCTACGAGCGCGTCGTGAGAAGCTATGTATAGAAAACAGCTCACGGAGTCAAGCGTTTAGCAAAAGAATTTTTCAAAAAAGTGAAAGGATGCCGGAAAAGATGCTTCCACCGCCCTAGAAAAGGCGGGCAGTCCTCCTCCCCCGCCGGCCCTGCCCTACGGGCAAAACACAGGGAGCGCCGGTCATTCCTGTTCCGGCCAATAGTGCCTGCAGTCATGCTCCTTGCAGGCGTAAAAATCCCGCTTGGCAAGGTACATCTTTTTGTCCGCTTCGTTGATCTGCTCGTCGATATTGCCCCGCTCGGCACGCCAGGAAATACCGCAGGAGATGGAGATATGGCTTTCCTCCATGGCCCGGAGCGCATTCTCGACACAGGCATGGAAGGCTTCGCGGCCGGATTCGCGGTCGATGACGATGAACTCGTCGCCACCTATGCGGTAGGCCTTTTTGCCAAAGGCCTGGAGGAGGCACTCCGCGGTGCGACGGATGAGGGCATCACCGGCCTGATGTCCCTGGAGGTCATTGATCTTCTTCAGGCCGTTCAGGTCGAAGTAGGCGATGCCCAGGCTGCCGCAATCCTTTCCGGACAGGGAGTCACAGACCTGGTTGTATCTGTTTCTGTTGTACAGCCCGGTGGAAAGATCCTCCACATACATCTGGGCGATGACGTCGTGCTGCTCGGCGATCTGCCTTTTCTGGAGCTCGATCTGCTCCCGGAGATAGCGGCGGGACTCCTCAGCCATTTTTTCAGGAAATCCGCTGTCGCTCGCGTCCATCTCGCTGTAAGGGTTGGAAAGGTGGAGATGACAGCAGCGGGGCCCCTGCGCCGTCCAGCGAAAAACCGTGGTGATGCGCTGGTGAACGCGCAGGCAGATGCCGGAATCCGGAACAGTGGCGACCCAAAGCATGCCCGTACAGATGAACAGGTCCGGCATGGGCCGGATGACGTCATACTGCTCTTCGCCTATCTCGCAGCGGGGCACCCTGCCTGCGAAGGCCCGGAACGTCCTGATGACGGTCGCCGGATCGACGGCGTACTCATGCTCCCCGGCACCGAACCAGCTGAAGGCATCGTCAAGATGGGAGAGCAGGAGCTCCGTATCGTTCTCGCAGTAGTGCTTATGCAAAAAAAGACGCGTCAGTTCCGCAATCTTCCGTTGCTTCGCATCGTCTGTCAAAGAGGCATGCGGCATCCGTGCACCCCCTTGTCTTCATTGCCGGTAGCGATCCCCCATGCGCGCGGGCCTCATGCGCCGGTCCCGCCATGCCGGGTCTTCTTTCCGAAAGGCGATGACCGGTACGGCAGCCGCACCACACGCAGCTGCTCCCATGCGCGCGAAGCAGACCGGTCCGGACGTCCAAACACATCATGTCTGAAGGTATGATACTTCGAGCTTTCTGGATGGTACCCCCTTTTGTCCCGCATGGCTATAGCCTGCTGCCTCCTTCGGGCCTTCAGGAGCGGCATCCCCGCTAAAAAACAGGTATCCGGCTAGGAGCGGGCCGCGTCCTTCCCCTTTTTCCGGCCGCCCGGTTTCAGCTCGCTGACCAGCACCCCTGCCAGGATCATGGCCCCGCCCAGCAGCGCCAGCCCCGGCAGGCGTTCCCCGGCCATGCGGCCGAAGATGCCCGCCCAGACCGGTTCACAGGAATAGATGAGCGTGGCACGGGTGGGCGAGACCTTTTTCTGCGCCCAGTTGATGGCGTACTGGATGCCCGCCGTGGAAACGCCCAGGGCAAAGGCGCTGCCCAGCACCAGCCAGGAAGGCGGCGGCACGCTTTCGCCCACCAGGGGCATGGTGGCAAAACTGAGCAAAGAGGCCATGAGCACCTGTACGATGGTGACGCGCCGGGCATTGACGCTGCGGGCCACCAGACCGATGAGGATGATCTCCATGGCGATGGCCAGCGCACTGATGGCCGTCAGCATCTCGCCCCAGCCAAAGCCCGCGCTGCTGTCATCGGGCCCGGACAGCAGCAGGACGCCGGGAAAGGCCAGCGCGATGCCCACCCAGGCCATCAAATGCGGCGGGCGCTTCATGACCAGCCATTGCAGCAGGGGCACCAGCGGCACATAGAAGGCCGTGATGAAAGCCGATTTGCTGGCCGTGATGGTCTGAAGGCCACAGGTCTGCAGGGCATAGCCGCCAAAGATGCACAGGCCTATGCTCATGCCCGCCCAGACTTCCCGCCAGGTGAAGTCCTTGAGCAGCGGCAGGGAGAACAGGATCAGGGCCAGGGCGGCAAACGCGAAACGCACGCCCACGAAAAAGAAGGGCCCCGTGGCTTCCAGGGCACTGCGGATGATGATGAAGGTGGCGCCCCAGATCATGGTGATCAGGACCAGCGAACCTTCCTCCAGGGGGATGCGCGCCCGCAGACGCGCCAACAAGCCCGACATACGATCTTCCTCGTCCTTGCTCAGGATCAGCGCAGCTGGCTGTCCTTGCTGCCTTTGCGGTTGTACAGATGCACGGCGTGCTGCTCTTTGTCGGCTTCCTGCTGGCATTCCAGGCACAGCCGCACACCGGGCAGGGCCCGCCGCCGGGCCTCGGGGATGGGTTCGCCGCATTCCTCACAAAAGGCACGGCTCTCGCCCCGGGGCAGACAGGCTCTGGCCCGCCGCACCTCGTCTGCGATGGAATCCTGGATCTGATCCTGCACGGCATTATCGCCCGCCCAGCCTACCGCCATGGTGTACCTCCCCGATATGTTCCGCAGTGATCCTGCCGCGCTACCGTCTTGCGGCAACGGGGACAGACTATAGTCATGCTCCCCGCTCCAAGGCAAGAAGGCGTTATCGTATGCAGGGGCATCGTATTGACCCCGCCTTCCTTTCTTCTTACACTGGGACATTATTGTGAACACGCCGCCTTTGGGCGGCAATGGCTGGAGGTCACCATGCATATCCGTTTCTGTTGACGCATACGCCGGACTCCCGTGGGGAGATCTGTGCGTTCAGGCATGTGTGCCGGAAACGGATGGTCCTGGCGGCTCCCAGACAGCGCAAGACCTTTCCGGGCGATGCCTCCGAGGTAGGATGCTGCCCAGCATCGCCCGCCCGCCGCTTTCCTGCACCTTTCCTGGATAATGTGTCCCGATATGCTTTCGGGGCGTGCTGCCGTGGTCCCGGACCATGCACACGCGCCTGCCCTCTGCCGGTGTTCCCGGTCCGAGGCGACGCGCCCGGCGCGTTTCCCGCTGTTCCCGCAACAGCCCACATTTTCCGTACGAGAGGTCATCATGAAAACCTGCCGTTTCCTGCTGCCCGCCCTGATGGCGGGCCTGATCTTTGCCATGACGTCCCACGCCGCTCCGCTGGACAGCTTCAAGGGCCTTTCCGGCACGCTTGATATCGCCGGCGGCACGGCCCACATCCCGGTCATGAAAGGCGCCGCCAAAAACATCATGACCGCCAATCCCGACATCCGCATCACCGTGGCCGGCGGCGGCTCCGGCGTGGGGGTGCAGCAGGTGGGCGAAGGCCTGGTGCAGATCGGCAATACCGGCCGCGCCCTCAAGGAAAAGGAGATCGCCAAGTACAGTCTGCAGAGCTTCCCCTTTGCCATCGACGGTGTGGCCCTGGTGGTCAACCCCGCCAACAAGGTGCGGGCCATCACGGCCCAGCAGGCCCAGGACATCTTTGCCGGCAAGATCACCAACTGGAAGGCCCTGGGCGGCGCTGACGCCCCCATCACGGTCTACACCCGCGAAGACGGCAGCGGCACCCGTGAAGTCTTTGTGGAAAAGGCCCTGAAAAAAGGCCCCATCGTGGCTTCCGCCAATGTGGTGAACTCCAACGGCGCCATGAAGACGGCCATCGGCCAGGACAAGCTGGGCATCGGTTATGTGGGCATCGGCCATGTGGACAAGAGCGTGGCTGCCCTGACCTTCGACAAGATGGTCCCCTCGCAGGAAAATGCCGCCTCCGGCGCCTACACCCTGACCCGCCTGCTGTACATGAACACCAAGGGTGCGCCCTCCGGCCTGACCAAGGCCTTCATCGACTATATCTACTCGCCTGAAGGCAGCGCCATCATCGAAAAGAGCGGCTACATCCCCACCGGCCGCAAGTAATCCGTCATCGTACTATGCGGGGCGGCCATGCCGCCCCGCCGGGATACTGAACATGGCATTTCCTTTTCTGCGGCGCAGCGGGACCCTGCCCCGCCTGTGCGGCCTGCTCGTCATCCTTGCCACGGGCGCCCTGTTCGCCCTGGTGGGCTGCTTTGCCCTGCCGGTGCTCTGGAGCGCCCAGGGCAGCCTGATCTTCTCCTGGGCGTGGCGTCCCCCCGCGGACTTCGGCATCCTGCCCATGCTGGCGGGCTCCCTCATCCTGTCCTTTTCCGCCCTGCTGCTGGCCTGGCCCCTGTCCCTGGGGCTGGCCTGCGCCCTGCAGGATCCCCGCCCGGCGTTCCGGCAAAAATGGCTCACGGGCCTCATCCGCTTCATGACCGCCATCCCCACGGTGGTCTACGGCTTTGCCGCCGTGTTCCTGCTCACGCCTCTGGTCAGGGAGGCCGCCGGACAGGGCTCCGGCCTGTGCTGGCTCTCCGCCGCCTGTGTCCTGGCCCTGCTCATCAGCCCCACCATGGTGCTGGTCATGGACGTGGCCCTGCGCGAACAGATGCGCCGCCTGCTCCTGCCCGCTCTTTCCCTGGGCATGAGCAGGGATACCGTCCTTGCCTGCCTTGCCCTGCCCGCCGTTCGCCGCTGGCTGCTGACCGCCGGCCTGCTGGGCTTCGGCCGGGCCATCGGGGACACCCTCATCCCGCTCATGCTCAGCGGCAATGCGCCCAACGTCCCGCAAAATCTGTTCGCCGGGCTGCGGACCCTGACCGCCCACATGGGGCTGGTCACGGCCACGGACGTGGGCGGCCCGGCCTACAATTCCCTCTTCGTGGCCGGGGGGCTTTTGCTCTGCATCAGTACCGGCGTCAGCCTGGTGTTGCGGCGTCTGGAAAAAAAGCAGGACGTGCTCCTGCCGCCCGTGCCCGCCCTCTGGCGCCGCCATGCTCCCGCGGGCCTGCACCTGCTGGCGCGCGGTGCCGGTCTTTTGTGCAGCGCCTGTGTCCTCGCACTGCTGGGCTTTTTGCTCTGGCGGGGGCTGCCGGTGCTTGATGCCGCGCTTCTGGTGGGTGATGCGCCGTTCTGGCCCGCCCTGCTGGGACGCTTTCCCATCTGGGACGGCATCTGGCCCGCCTGTCTGGGGACCCTCTGCCTGCTGGGCATCACCATGGCCCTGGTCCTCGTGCCCGGCATCGGCTGCGGCATCTACCTGGCGGAATACGCCCCGCCCCGTATGCAGCGCCTGCTCAACAGCCTGATGGACATCCTGTCCGGCGTCCCGTCCATCGTCATGGGCATCTTCGGCTTCACCCTCATCCTGTTCCTGCATCGTCTGGGCTTTGCCGGGGCCAGCTCCGGCCTGCTGCTGGCCGGAGGCTGCCTGGCCCTGCTGGTCCTGCCCGCGCTGGTGGTGACCACGCGCACCGCCCTGGAGAGCCTGCCCGCCTCCCTGCGCCTGAGCGGGGCCGCCCTGGGCCTGCGCCACGGCCAGGTCGTGCGGCACCTGTTGCTGCCGCAGGCCAGCCGCGGCATCCTGAGCGGCGTCATGCTGGCCCTGGGCCGCTCCGCCGAAGATACGGCCGTCATCCTGCTTACCGGCGTAGTGGCCAACGCGGGGCTCCCCGCCGGTCTGGGCCTGCGTTTCGAAGCCCTGCCCTTTTTCATCTATTACACGGCTGCCCAATACCAGACACCGGAAGAGCTGCAGCGGGGCTTCGGCGCCGCCCTGACCCTGCTGGCCCTTTCCGGCGGCCTGCTCCTGCTGGCCTGGTGGCTGCATGAACGTTTCCGCCGGGAACGGCAGCCGGGCATGACGCCCCTGACGTTTTCGGGAGGACCGCAATGACCCCTTTTGTCCGCATCCATGATCTGTGCCTGCACCTCAACGGCCGCGCCATCCTGCACCATGTGGATCTTGAACTGCCGCGCCACGGCATCAGCGTCCTGCTGGGGCGTTCCGGTTCCGGCAAGACCAGTTTCCTGCGCTGCCTGAACCGCCTGCACGACTGCACCAAGGACAGCCGCATGCAGGGGCAGGTGGAACTTTTACTGGACGGGGAGATGCGGGACATCAGCCGCCTGCGGGGCGAGGAGGCCCTCTCCCGTCTGCGCCGTCAGGTGGGCATGGTCTTCCAGACTCCCAACGTGCTGCCGGCCAGTATCGGACAAAACCTGCTGCTGCCCCTGCAACTGGCTGCCGGGCTGGATATGGACGAGGCCCGCTCACGGGCCCGGCGCAGTCTGGAAGACGTGGGCCTGTGGCCGGAAGTCCATGACAGGCTGGGCGACCCTGCCGGCTCCCTTTCCGGCGGCCAGCAGCAACGCCTCTGTCTGGCCCGCACGCTGGCCCTGGAGCCGCAGATCCTCCTGCTGGACGAGCCCACGGCCTCCCTCGACCCGGCCAGTACCCGCCGCATCGAGGATCTGCTCCTGCAGCTTTCGGAACGTTACGCCATCATCCTCGTCTCGCACGGGATCGCCCAGGCACGCCGTCTGGCGACCCGACTCCTGCTTTTTGAGGACGGCCATGCCCGCGGCCCCTTCCCGCCGGAAGAGCTGGCCCGCATCTTCCCCCATGAGAATGCGGCGGGACAGGCCTGAGACGAGGGGCTCGCAGTCAACACCACGTCCGGCGGGCCGGTGTTTTTCCGCTGGCGGGGCGGCAGGCATCATGCTATCCAGAAAGAAGGAACCCCTGTCCGTGACGGGCAGATCGTCTAACCCCTTGCAAGGATCCGTCATGTCTGCTGCCATCCGCAATCCCCTGCCGCTGTGGGGATTGTACTTCCTGCTGCTTGTGGCCATGTTCGCCACGCCCCTGTCCAACCTGAGTTTCCTGCTCTGGATCATCGCCCCCCTGCTGGCCCTGACGATCCGCAACAGCGCCCGCAAGGAAGGCTTGGAGGACGATGCCCAGCACGCCTCCTGGATCATGGGCTCGGCCGGGCTCTTCCTCCTGCTGGTCTTCCTGCTCATCGGCGGCATGGCCACCGCCAGCTCGACCCTGATCGGAGCGGAGTCCCAGCAGCGCATCAACGAGATCAGCACCGCCATGAGCCGGCAGCAGATGCCCTGGAAGGACGCCTTCGTCCAGCTGCTGGAAGTCCAGGGCGTCAAAGGCATGATCCTGATTTGTGCCGGCGGTCTCCTGCTGAGCGTGCTCTGGCCCCTGCAGCGCATTCTCCAGGGCATGGTGGCCCTGAAGATGCAGGTGGCCCCGCGCCGTATCTCCACCGGCGGCAAGCTGCTGACCCTGCTGCTGGCCGTCCTGCTGGCCGGGGTCTCGTGCCTCGCCGCCCTCGGCGCGACCCTGTAAACAGGCCCCGTCAAAAAACATCCGGGTGCAAAAAGTGCCCTGCCTGCCGGTGCCCCGTGGCACAGGCGGACAGTTCCTGAGCCTCGGCATACCACCAAGGGGGGTGTCGCATGATCCGTCCCCGCTTCCGTCATACCGGCAGGCCTTGCTGCCTGATTCTGCTCTGTTTGCTGCTCCTGCCCTGGCTGGGCGCCTGCGCCCCCCAGTACGGCGTGAGCGTGGATTCCCTGCGCGGCCCCCAGGCCGACAACGCCAGCACCGTCTATGTTCCCCGCCCCGGCGTGGAAGGCATGGCCGAGGACGACCTGCGGTTCCGGGATGTGGCCGCACAGCTGGAGCCCTGCTTCACGGCCCGGGGCTACACCCTGAAACTGGACGGCCAGACGCAGGACAAAAGCGACAACCTGGTCTTCATCAGCTTCGGCATCAGCGAGCCCGACGTGCGCATCTACACCACGGTCAGCTATGTGCCCTACACCTGGGGCCGGGGGCATTTTCGCCATACCCGCTGGGTGCGCGAGGAAGAGACGCGGACCAAGGTCTTTTTCCATGCCGGGCTGCTGCTGGAAGGCTGCACCCGGGCACCGGACGGCGGCCGCGGCAAGAACCTCTGGCGGACAGAGATCCGCTGTACGGGACAGGATGATGACTTCCGCACCCTGCTGCAGGCCATGCTGCCCGTTTTGCAGCAGCACCTGGGCAAGGATACCGGCGGGCGACGCTACTTCGTCGTGACGCTGGATGAGGATGAAGCGCCTGTGGTGGAAGAAAAGGAAGTCACGGCCAACTGAGATGCGGCCGGTCCACCGATATGAAAGAGCCCTGCCGGTCTCCGGCAGAGCTCTTCTTCATCAAGGCTGCGTCATGTTTTCTCCTGTCCAGCCGCCGCCCAGGGCCCTGACGAGAGAAACAGCATCCTTGGCCATGGCCGCCCGATGCGAGGCGTATTCCGTCTCGGCGCTCAGGCTGGATGCCTGGGCCGTCAGGACATCCAAATAGTCGCCCTTGCCCCCCGCGTATAGATCGCGGGAAAGCCGCAGGGCCTGTCTCTGATGGTCCCGGGCCGCACGCAGGCCGTCCTCCCGGCGTGATTCCTTTTCATAGGCCGACCAGGACGTCTCCACGTCATGCAGGGCCTCCAGGACCGTTTCCCGGTACACAAGAGCGGCCTCTGCCGCGGCTGCCCGGGCCTAATCCACCATGGCCTTGTTCCGGCCGAACGAGAAGATGTTCCAGCTTGCCATGGGCCCCACGCCCAGGCTCTTCATGGCGTCGCTCCAGGAGACGAAGTCCGAGGAAGTGACGGCCCCGCTGCCCACAAGGGAAAAGCTGGGAAAGAGCGCGGCCTGGGCCACCCCGATGCGTGCCGTGGCCGCATGGTGCTCGGCTTCGGCCTTGCGGACGTCCGGCCTGCGGCGCAGCAGATCGGAAGGCACGGCCGAAGGCAGACTGCGCAATTCCGGTATGGGCCCGGCGGGGGACAGCCGGGCATCGAACATGCCGGGATTGCGGCCGGCAAGGGCCTCCAGACCGCGGATGGCCGCCACGACCTCCGCTTCCGCCGACGGCACGGACGCCTGCGTGGTCTCCATCTGGGCCCGGGCGGCATGCAGGTCGAGCATGGCCACGGTACCGGCATCGGCACGGGCCTGGATGACGCGTACCGTATCCCGCTGCACGGCCACGTTCTCCAGCGCGATGCGGAGTTTTTCCTGTGCCAGCCGCAGATCCACATAGCCATTGGCCACTTCCACCGCCAGGGAGGCGCGTGCGTCGGCAAGGCTTATGCCCGCGGCCTCCAGATCGGCCCCGGCAGCTTCCAGGCTGCGCCGCAGCCCGCCGAACACGTCCACGGCCAAGGCCAGCTGCACGGAGGCGTCCAGTTTGGTGGCTGTCCCGTCGGGCGCATAGTTCCGGGAGCGGGCAAGCTCGCCCGTCCCCGTGGCATCCGGCAGGAATTCCGCACGGGCCTCCATGCGTGCCGCCCGCGACTGAGCCACCCGCTGCACGGCCTGCCGGACGGAAAGGCTCCCCTCCTGGGCTTCGAGCACCAGGGCCGTCAGCAGCGGATCATGAAAATCCTCCCACCAGGACGGGCGCAGGGGGGCACCCGTACCGGCAAGCGTGCCGGGCAGGAAGTTTTCCGGTACGTCCGCGTCCGACCGCTTGAAGTCAGGCCCCAGGGTGCAGCCGCCCAGACCGGACAGGCCCACGGCCAGCAGCAGGCACAGGGCCGCGCGACCGCCGCGGAACTTTCTCGAAGCCTTTTCGCGCAGGCGCTGGAAAACGGCATACAGGGCCGGTGTGAACACGATGCCCACACATGTGGCCGCCAGCATGCCGGCAAAGGTCGTGATGCCGATGGCCTGACGGCTGGCGGCACCCGCACCGTCCGCGAACACCAGGGGCAGAACGCCGAAGAGGAAGCTCCAGGCCGTCATCATCACGGCGCGGAAACGCAGGTTCGCTCCCGAAAGGGCCGCCTCCTCGATGCCTTTGCCGCCCTCGCGCTCCTGCTTGGAGAATTCCACCATCAGGATGGCGTTCTTGGCCGCAAGGCCGATGAGCATGACCAGGCCCAGCTGGGCATAGATGCTCATGGATTCCCCGCAGAGGGTCAGCCCCAGCAGGGCCCCCAGCACGGCAAAGCTGACGGTCAGCATCACCGGCACGGGGATCGTCCAGCTCTCGTACTGCGCCACCAGGAAAAGATAGGCGAACAGCAGGGCCAGCCCCATGAGGAACACGATCTGCCCGGTGTTCTGCTTTTCCTGATAGCTGAGGCCCGTCCATTCGATATGGTAGCCCGCGGGCAGCTTGATGCCCTCGATGGCCGCATACAGGTCGCCGGAGCTGACACCGGGGGCGCTCTGGGCGTTGATCTCCGCCGCGACCATCTTGTTGAAGCGCGTGATCTGGCGCGGCCCCACTTCATACTGGAGCGTGCCCAGAGCGCTCAGGGGCACCATGTCGCCGTTGCTGTTGGGGATGAGCAATTCTTCCACACGGTGCAGCGACGAGCGGGAGTCGGCCCCGGCCTGGAGCTTGACCTCGAAATTGTTGCCGCTCAGGGTGAAGTCGTTGATATAGTAGGACGCCAGCACATCCTGGAGCGTGGAAAACACGGTCCCGGCCTGTACGCCCAGCAGTTCGGCCTTTTCGCGGTCCAGGCGCAGGCGGAGCTGCGGCGTGGCCGCATCATAGGCAGTCATGGCGAACATGGTCTCGGGGCGTGCCGACAGATCACGGACAAAGGCGTCCGTGACGGTGGCCAGTGCGGAAGCATCGATGTCCCCGATGCCGCAGATGTCGAACGAGGCACCGCCCGTGGCGCCCAGGCCCATGATGGCCGGCGGCGTGAAGGCCACGATGCTGGCGGCGGCGATGTCATGCGTCCGTCCCTGGATCTGTCCCATGATGGCCGAAAGGCGGGTCTGCGGCGCGCTGCGCTCCTCCCAGGGATCCAGCTCCACGATGCACATGGCCGCGTTCTCCCCGCTGCCGCTGAGCATGCTCATGCCCGAGACCTGCATGACGGAACGGATGCCGGGGATGGCCGCCAGACGCTCGCGCACCGTGGCCAGCACCGCATCGGTACGTTCCTGGACAGCATCGCCGGGCAATTCCACATTGCAGAAGATGACGCCCTTGTCTTCCATGGGCAGGAACGACGGCGGGATATGCCCGTACAGGAGCCATACGCCGAGGAAGGTCCCGCCCAGTATGCCCAGCGTCAACCCGCCGCGCCGCACAAGGCGCCCCGTCATGCCCAGGTAGCGGCCGCGCAGGGCGTCCAGGAACCTGTTGACGGGCAGGAAGATGGGGGCACACTGCCCGCCCGACCTGCGCAGGACCAGGGCGCACAGAGCCGGGCTGAGCGTCAGCGCCACCACGGTGGAAAGGCAAAGGGCCACGCACATGCTCACCGCGAACTGGCGGTAGATGGCCCCCACCATGCCGCCGTAAAAGGCCAGAGGCGCATAGCAGGCCACCGTGACCAGGGTCGTGGCGATGACGGCCCCGGTGATCTGCCGCATGCTTTTTATGGCTGCCTCACGGGCGGGCAGGCCTTCGCGTTCCATGATGCCCTGCGTGTTCTCCACCACCACGATGGCATCGTCCACCAGGGAACCGATGACGAGGATCAGGCCGAACATGGTCAGGGTGTTGATGCTGTATCCCAGGGCGTACATGACGCTGAAGGTCCCCACCAGTGACACGGGGATGGCCACCGCCGGGATGAGCGTGGCCCGCCAGTCCTGGATGAACAGCCACGTCACCAGAACGACTAGGATCAGGGCCACCACCAGGGTGGAGACCATCTCCCGCATGGAGGCGACGATGAACTTGGTCGGGTCATAGGCGATGGAATAGCTCACACCGGGCGGGAAGCGCTGCTCCCAGGTGGCCAGCTCGGCCTTGATGCGGTTCATGGTCGCCAGCGCATTGGCATCAGGACTCCGGTACAGGGACAGGCCCACGCTTTCCTTGCCGTTGAAGGTGGAACGTCCTGAATAGCTGCTGGAGCCCAGCTCCACGGTGGCCACGTCCCGCAGGCGTACTATCCGGCCGCTGTCGGCATCGGAGCGGACCACGATCTCGCCGAATTCTTCCGCCGTCTTGAGGCGCCCCTGCACATTGAGCTTGTAGGAAACGTAACGGTTGCTGCCTTCGGCCCCCAGCGTGCCCGCGGCCGCCTGTACGTTCTGCGCCTCCACGGCGCTCCTGATCTCACTGGACGAGATGCCGAGCCCGGACATGCGCAAGGGGTCCATCCAGATGCGCATGGCGTATTCCTGCTGTGACATCATGTCCGACGAGGAGACCCCCTCCAGACGGGCCAGGGCATCCTTGACGTTGTTGTTCACATAGTTGACCAGCTCGTTCAGGCTCAGGGAGGTGCCGTCGGTCTGGAAGGCCAGCATGGCCAGGATATCGTTACCGCGCTTCTCCACCGTGATGCCGACCTTGGTCACCTCGCTGGGCAGCTGGGCCTCCGCCCGTTTGACGGCATTTTGCAGGTTGACGAGGGCGATATCGGAATCCGTGCCGGAGCGGAAGGTCACGGAGCAGGAATAGGAGCCGGAATTGCTGCTGGTGGAAGAAAAGTACAGCAGGTCCTCCACGCCGTTGATCTCGTTCTCCAAAGGCATGGCCACGGTCTGGGCCACCACGTCGGCACTGGCCCCGGAATAGGTCGCCGAAACGAAGAGCGTGGGGGGCGCGATCTCGGGATATTCCGCCACCGGCAGGTTGGCCAGGGAGATGCCGCCGGCCAGCAGCAGGATCAGGCTCACCACAGCGGCAAGGCGGGGACGTTCGATGAAGATGCGCGAAAACATGCTAGTCCCGCACTCCGGCATCCGCGCCCTTGCGGGCATAGTCCACCTTCATCCCGTCAGCCACCTTGTGCGTGCCGTCCGTGACGACCCGCTCATGGGCGGTCAGTCCCGAGCGGACCGTCTGGGATTCGCCCACCAGATTCCCCAGCGTCACGCGGCGCAGGCTCACCCGGTCGTCCTCCTGCACCACATAGACGAACGCTCCCTGCGCGTCATGCTGCACGGCCGACGGGGGCACGGCAGGCACAAGGCTGTCCGTCTGCCGGTACAGGGTCACCACCACCGTGCTCTCAGGCACGAGACGGCTCTGGGGATTGGCCAGCTCGGCGTAGACCTGGATCGTGTCCGTCCTGCCCTCCGCCGTGTTGTCCACGATGGTCACCCGGCCTTCGGTCCCGTAGTCCGTACCGTCGGCAAGCCGTACCCGTACCCGCCCCAGCGAACGCAGTTCCCCTTCGGAACCGAAGACAGCCTGCATGTCGCGTACGCTCAGGCCAAAGCGCACACGCACAGGATCCGTCCTGACCAGCGTCACCAGCGTGCCGGACGAGGTGGTCACATAATTCCCGGCCGTGAAGGCCGTGACCCCGATACGCCCGGCCATGGGCGCCACTATCCGGGTGTTGCGCAGGTCATCCTGGGCCGTCACAAGGTCGGCCTCCGCCGCCAGCAGTTCACCATAGGCCACCTGCTCCGTCCGCTCGGCGCTTTCCAGCACATCACGGCTGACGGCCTGTTTTTTGAACAGGCTGCGATTGCGGGCCAGGTCGGCCCGGGCATAGGCGTGCTCCGCCTTGTACTGCACGACCTTGCCCCGGGCATTCTTCACCGCGGCCTCGTAGCGCACCGGATTGATGCGGTAGAGCATCTGGCCGGCCTGGACCGTATCGCCATCGCGAAAACCCACTTCCAGGATCTCGCCCGCCACCCGCGGCACCAGCGATACCGTGGCAGGCGAGACCACCCGACCGGTATAGCGGCGGCTCTGGGTGTCCTGTACGGCAAGGACTTCCCCCACTTCCACCACAGGCGCCGGTACCGGCATGCCCGGCCCCGGCATGGCCGCCCGGACAAAGGGGACGGCACACAGGAACAGCAGCAGGGACAACAGGAGGGATCTTCTCATTTGCCCGCTCCCTGCGCCTGCGCTGCCCGCAGTTTTTTGCCTTCCTCCAGGGCGATGGCAAGGACTCGCTCGAAGGTCGCCCTGTCTTCCGCCGACACATCACGCAGCAGATGGTCCAGGATGCCGTTGATCTTGTCGTGATGATACTGGTAGCGCTCCATGCCTTTGTCCGTCATACGGATGGAGACCGCCCGCCGGTCCTTTTCCGATGGTTCCCGCACCACCAGCCCCTCCAGGACCAGTCCCTGCACCGTCTGCGAGATGCAGCCCGGCGAAAGATAGAGCAACTGGGCCAGCTCCTTGACCATGAGCCCTCTGGGGGCACAGGCCACCAGGGCCTCGATGATCCGCCCCGGTGCCGTGGGCAGTGTGCCTTCCGGCATATCCGGCCCCTGGGTGGGGTGTTTTCCCAAAGAGAGCAGGATCTCCGAAAGATCCGGTATCTGCGTCCATTCCATGTGAGCCCTCTTAATTATTTATTTAAAAAATAGTTTAGCTACTAAACTATTTCTTTATGTCGCCCTCCTCTCCTTGTCAACCGCTCCGCACGCAAAGCCCCTCCCGGAAGGGCCCGAAACGCCAGCAGGGAGGCCTGCCCGTACGGCAAAGCCTCCCTGCTGTCTTGGTCCCCTGCGGACCGGTCTGGACGAGCGTATGCTCTATTCCGGCAGGCTTCCTGCCAGATCCTTGATCCAGCGGATGGTCTGACGGCTCATCTTTCGATGCATGTCCTCATCATTGCTCACATGCAGGGCCCGGGCCAGGCAACCGGCCACACAGACGGGCTCCAGCCCGGCCTTGCGCCGGTCATGGCACAGATCACACTTGCAGGCCTTGCCGGTAACGGCATCCAGATGGGGCACATGGTAGGGACAGGCCGTCACGCAGGCACCGCAGCCCGTACAACGGTCGGCATCGATATGGACGATGTTTTCCTCATCCAGCCACATGGCATCATGCGTACAGGCGCGAAGACAGGCGGGCCGCGCACAGTGCACACAGGTCACGAAGCCCATGGGCAGACTGACCTTGCCCTCTTTCAGAGCGGGCGTGCCGCCCAGCTGCCGGCACAGGGGCAGGGAGATCCCGTGCCACTGACGGCAGTGGATCTCGCAGGCCTTGCAATTGACACAGCGTTTTTCGTCAAAAACGATACAGGTGGAACTGCTCATCAGTTTTCCTCCCGGGCATGATCATTGCGGACGGGGCGCAGGGTCACAAAGTGCTCCTGCAGGGCAAGGCCGTGGACCATGGCATCTTCCTTGTCCAGTCCGCCATGCATGAACTCCTGGTCTGCCAGTCCCTTGCCGCGGGCCCTGCTCTCCACCGGCAGGCGATGCCCGAAACCATGCAGCATGAACACGGCATCGGGATGCATGCCGGGGATGACACGCACCCGGATCTCGCCACCCTTGCCGTCAGCTCTTTCCATACGGACAGCATCTCCATCCTCCACGCCCAGCTCGCGGGCCCGTTCAGGGGCGATCCAGGCACGGTTTTCCGGCAGGCTGTCGTACAGCAAGGGATTGTTCTGGGTGTGCGAATGGGTGTGGCGTGCATTGCGTCCCACGATCAGGCGGAACTGCCCCTTTCCCGGCCGGGGCACGTCCTGCCAGGGCATGAGCGAAGGCAGACCGGCTTCCCGCCAGGGACCGAAAAGGACTTCTATCTTGCCGGAAGGCGTCGCGAAACGGGGGCCCAGATCGATGGGGGCATCTGCGAGAGAGACGGAACCGTGCCGGAAATCCTCCACGGAGACACCAGTCCCTTCCAGCTGGAAGCGCCAGACATCTTCCAGCGTCTCGCAGGCCAGGTCCTCCAGCCCCAGACGGCGGGCCAGCTGTCCCAGGATCCACCAGTCCGGCCGGGTATCGAAACGGACATCCGCAGCCGGGCTGCGCATAATGAAGGCAGGCTTGCTGCCGCTCTTGACCTGGAGCAGGGATCCCCGCTCCACAAAGGACGGCATGGGCAGCACCACATCGCTGAACCAGGCCGTATCCGACCAGGAAAAGGTCAGCGAGACCATCAGCTCCAGACCGGCCAGCTGGGCCTTCTGCCGTTCAGGATCCGGCATGGCGGACAGAGGGTCGTGCTTGAGGGTGAAGTAGGCCTTGACGGGATACGGATCCCCGCTTTCCACGGCCCGGAAGGCCTTGTGCAGCAGGCTGGTGCCGGGAGCAAAGGCCGGTTCGGCCCAGCCGACGCCGTCCGCCCGCTTTTCCCCGGGGGCGGCATACAGCGAGGTGAAGGAGCGCAGGCCCTTGCGGCCGGCATCCTTGGGACCCGCCGCCAGCAGCAGGCCGCCCTTACTGCCGAAAGCGCCCAGCAACGCGTCGATGAGGTAGGCCGTACGGCAGACCATGAACGACTGGGGATAGCGTGTGCTCATCCAGCCGCCATGCCAGATGACCTGCGGCGCCGCAGCGGCCAGGGAACGCGCCAGCTCTGCGATGACATCTGCCGGGATGTCGCACCGGCTTTCGGCCCATTGCGGCGAATAGGGGCGCACAAAGTCCGCCAGCGCTTCGAAATCCTGGACATAACGCTCCACATACGCGGCATCGTAGAGTTTTTCTTCGATCAGGACATGCAGCACTGCCAGGTTGAGAGCCAGATCCGTGCCGGGACGGATGCAGAGGTTCTGCTGTGCCTTGAGCCCCGTCACCGTGGGACGAACGTCCACACAGGTCAGGCGACAGCCCTTGTCCAGCGCGTCCAGCACCTGATTGAGCTCCCCGACCTTGAGAGATTCCAGAAAATTCCGGCCCTGCACGACGATATGGCGGCAGTTCTTGAAATCATAGATCCATTTGCCGCGCCCGTGACCGGTCAGGGAGTAGGAGGCCTGGTTGACGTTATGGGCACAGGCGTCATCATGAGTGCAGTAATTGGGCGAGCCCAGACCGCGCATCAGGGCCTTGCTCATGTCGGAGAACGGCCCGGGCCGCTCGGACCAGAGCACACTGCGCGGCCCGTAAGTGGCCATGATCGTTTTCAATCGTTCCGCCACATAATCCAGGGCCTCGTCCCAACTCACGGAACGCCACAGTCCTGCGCCGCGCTCTCCGGCACGGATCAACGGCCCCTGCGGACGTTCATCATCAGCATACAGAGCCAGGGACGCGGCGCCCCGGGGGCACAGGGCCGCCCCGGAAGCACTGTGGCTGTTGCCGCATATCCAGCGCGGCACGCCGTTCTCACAATGGATCTCCACAGGGCAGCGTGTATTGCACATGCCGCACAAGGAGTAGACGATGGATGACGCCATATATGGACTCCTGCCCGCATGGCGGGCGCGTATTAGTCGATGATCGCCCCTTGTCCGTCCTGCCCGACGGGACATACCAGACGTCCCAGCAGCAGGCGCAAGGGGATGTAGGCCAGCACGAACCAGAAGACGAAGCCCGGCTCAGGCCCCAGCAGGGGCAAAGAAAATGGAAGGGAGGGGCTGACCGTACCGAAACGGGCCTGCATCCAGGCCAGAGCCAGAGGGACAGGCCATAACGACGCTACCCACAGGGCTCCGTTGAGGGAAAAATAATAGCCAAAGGCCTCATGCCCCTGGCGATTGACTGCCTTGTAAGCATCCTTGCCGCTCTCGCGCAACGCTCGCTCACTCAGCTTGTGGTAATGCCGCATCTCGGTGCGCAGTTCCTTGAGACGGGCCGCATGCATGCGCTGCCCGAGCCGCAAGGTCAGCAGGCCCAGCACCACGGCCTGGGCTGCCAGTACGCATGTCCCCACTATATAGCCCCATTCCGGCAGCTCCGGGAACCAGCGGTACGGAGCGATGCACCAGGGATCTATCCACAACAAAAAACTTTTCATGCCGCGCAAAAACAGGGCAGGGAAAGCCCCTGCCCTCCGGTAGTTACCCGAAAATACGGTAATTGAAGAAGCCGCGCAAGACGTAATCCGTACCCACATACAGGGCAAGGACGATGAAAAGGCGCTTCAGCCAGATGTCCGAGAAAAAGCGGGACGTGTAAGGCCCGATAAGCGAGCCCACGGCGATGCCCACCAGTTCCAGCCCCACCAGGGACCAGTCCACAGTCACGCCATGCAGCAGCAGGGTCGTGATACCGGTGATCATGCTCACCAGCACGGCCAGAGCGGACGTTCCTGCGGCCAGATACATGGGCAGCTGGGTGATGCTGGTCAGGAAAGGTACCAGCAGGAAACCGCCACCCACACCCAGGAAGGCGGCAATGGAAGAGATGACGATACCGCCCACGAACGGCAGCACAGGATTGAAGGAGAACTCCACGCCGCAGAAGGTGAAGACGCAGCGTCCCAGACTGAAGCTGCGCAGACGGACACCGGTCTCCACGACCTCACCGGGATTCTTGTTTTTCACCGACGCTTCGAAAGCTTTGGCAGCTTCTTTGGCCTTGGCCTTGGAACGCTGCCCGGCGGGAGAGGTCTCCCACATCAGATAGCAGCCCAACAGCAGGACAAAGAGACCAAAATAGCCCTGATACGAGGAAAAATTCAGTTTACCGGCCGTCAGCTTGACTGCCATGAAAGCGCCCACGATGGACCCCAGACCCAGAGCGATCCCCAGCGGCAGCACGATACGCTTCAGACGATAGTAGCTGAAGGTGCTCAGGGCCGCGGAAAACCCGGCCAGCATCTGGTTGGACGCCCGCACAGAGTCGGTGATGGATTTGTTGAGGGGCGTCTGCCCAAAGGATTTGGCATAGGCGCCCAGGCCATGCACACTCATGTGGCCCACACCGGCCATGACGCCGCCAAAAGCTCCTACCGTGGAGAAGATCCAGCCCACCCACAGGGCCCAGCCGAAGGCCAGCAGCATGTTGGTCTGCGGCCCGCCGGGAATCCCCAGATAGCCGGGGGCCGCCTGCATGTCGATGGACTGCGGCGCCGTTTCAAGTTGTTTGGCGATGGCATTGGCAAGCGGGCTCGTTTCTGCCGCTGCGGCAATACCGGCATAGAGAGCGATACACAGGACGCTCAGAACGATTCCCATTGCACTTTTTTTCATGGAGCCTCCATATCAAATATAATGATTGGCATTACCGATAACATCAAGTGCATTTTTAGGCAAGCATCTTCTGAACAAAATGCATCCTCTTTTTTCGGGAATGCCGGACCTGAATGGGGCGATGTGAAAGGAGAAAGGCACTGACCGGAAAAGCGACATGCTCCGGCCATGGTGACAGAGAAAGAATGTCTCTGCTCCTGGGGGCTGCCGGACAATCAGCAGAAAAAAGAGAGGCGATTGCGGAAGACACAGGGTCCTAGGCAGGCAAACGCTGGGGGACCATTGCCCGCAAGACTGTGCAAAGCCGGGCCCGGACGTGCCGGGAACGTGTGCTATGCTTTGAGGTCTCCGTGCTGGGCTAGTCTGCGCAAGCGCTCCCTGTCCAGCACCTGTAGTTCCCGCTTAGTGAATCTGCCGATGATCCCTTCTTCTCGCAAACGGCGGATCAACCGGGCCACTGTGGTCTGATGCTGGCCCATCATGGCAGCCACATCGCTCTGGCTCATGCACAAATCAGGCTGATGCGGATTGCTCAGTTGCAGGAGCAGATCACAAAGGCGGCACATGGATGTGGTGCTGTGTGTGCGCGCCAGATGAAAAAAGAAGATGCTGGCCTTTCTGGCGATGGAGCGCATGAGGTTGATGGCCAGATGCGGATGGCTGGCAAGGAATGCCTCATCTTCCAGTAATGAGGCGTCGAAACGCCAGATCTCCGCAGCATCGAGGCAGCAAAAAAAGACTGTATACCAAGAGGTTCCGGCTAATGCCGGAGTCTCGTTGAACAGGCAGCCCTCCCCCAGGATAAGCTTGCCGTATTCCTCCCCGTCTTCATTGAGATAGCTCAGGCGTACGCGCCCGGAAGCGATGTAGTAGAAGCCCTGCAAACAACTGCCGAGGGTCTTGTGTCCTTTGGGATAGCTGCTGCGTACAGCCAGATGCAGCACCTCTCCCCAAGGCGCATTGATGCCTTCCAGGCAGATCTCCGTACTTCTGGAAGTATGCGATTCGGTCCCCTTCGACATAGCCAATCCTTATATTTTTTTGAATAACACACAGTATTTGTTTCAGAATACCATGTGGAAAGGGATAGCTCAAGCCTGTTGCTCCAACTTATTTCCAATTTATAGCAGATGCTAAAGAAAAATTTCTCAATCTCCTTACTATGGCAAATACCTCCCGGGGAGAGAACGCCGGCAACGCCTTTTTCCCACTCACCGATAGAAGGAGGAGACCATGCTTCGAATCACGCATCTCAAGTGGTTGCTCAGTCTGCTCATTCCTGCAGGCGCATATTTTGCCGTGCAGACTGCCGTGCAGGCAGACCCCTCGCTCAATCCGCATCTGCCCATGTTTTTTGCCATCACGCTCTGGGCCATCACGGTGTGGGCTACGGATATCCTGCCGGCCGTGCCATCTGCAGCTGCCATGACCTTTTTATATCTGCTGTGCAACGTGGCACCGGCGCCGGTGATTTTTGGCGCATGGGGAGCATTTTTGCCCTGGATCTGCTTTGGTGCGCTGATCCTTAGCGAGGCTCTGGAGCAAACCGGCCTGACACGCCGCCTGGCATTGCAGCTCATGCATCTTGTAGGCGCTACGTTTACCCGCATCGTGGTCTCTCTCATGACGGTAGGCATGTTCATGGCCTTCCTGCTGCCGGACATCATGTGCCGTGTGATCATTTTTGTAGCCATCGCCCATGGTCTGGTCATGGCCCTGGAGCTTGACCCCAAGTCGCGCATATCTTCAGCCATTATTATGGCAGGATTCTGTTCAGCCACCTCACCGGGCTATGGTTTCCTCACCGGTACGGAAATGTCGCTCATCGCCATGGATCAGATCAAAAGCATCATCACTATCCCGACCTGGGGCGAATACGCCCTGGCCAACCTGCCCTTCATCATTCTGTACTGTTGTTTCTCCATCTTCATGTGCGTCAAAATTATTCCCGGCAAGGAACACATCCCCCATGAAGATCATCTCAAGGAAGTGGTTGCCGAACGTCTTCGGGACATGGGCCCCATGACGACACAGGAGTGGAAGCTCCTGATCCTCATGATCTGCGCCATCACCGGCCTGCTGACCAGCAAATGGCATGGTCTGAACGGCTATTTCCTCTATGCGCTCATCGCCATCTGCTGCTACCTGCCCTGGATCGGCCTTGCCAGCTTTGAAAACGTACGAAAGCTAAATGTGGGCTTCCTGGTCTTCATCGTGGCCTGCCTGGGCATGGGATCCGTTGCTGTCCATCTCGGCGCGGCCAAGTGGTTCGCCTCACTGGTGGTACCGCTCATCGACGGCCTGTCCCCGATCTGGCTGGTACTCAGCTCCTATCTCTCTGCTGTGGCAGTCAATTTCATGCTGACCCCGCTGGCCGCCGTCTCTGCCCTGTCCCTGCCCTGGGCCGAGATAGCGCAGCATGTGAACATGAATCCCCTGCCCATGCTCTACTCCTTCCTCTATGGACTGGATCAATACATCTTCCCCTACGAATACGCCCTGTACATGTATATCTTCAGTACTGGCTATATTACACCTAAGCATATGTTCAAGGGACTTGGACTGCGTATACTCTTTGTGGCCGTCATCCTCATGCTGCTGCAAGTCCCTTACTGGAAACTGATCGGCCTGATGTAAGCAGATCAACACCGGAGGAATTCCCATGAGCAAAAAACAAGTGAAGAATATCATCTTTATCATGCTGGACACACTGCAGCACAACTATCTGGGGTGCTACGGCAATACCAAGGTCAAGACTCCTAATCTCGACCGCTTTGCCCGCAACGGCATCCTTTTTGAGAATGCCTACAGCGAAGGTCTGCCCACAGTGCCTGTGCGCCGGGCCATCATGACCGGGCGCTACACCTTGCCTTTCGGCGGCTGGCAGCCCCTGTCCCCGGACGATACCACCATCAGTGACATCCTGTGGGGACGCAATGTCCAGACAGCCCTGGTCTATGATACTCCGCCCATGCGTCTGCCCAAGTACGGCTACTCGCGCGGCTTCGACTATGTGAAGTTCTGCCCCGGCCATGAGCTTGATCATACCGTCTATAAGGATGTGCCCCCCGATCCTGGTATGCGCCCCATCGACTACACCTCGCACAGCATGGTGTACAATGAAAAAGGTGAGCTCATCGACGATGCCAGTTCGGCCCTCCTCGATGAAATCGACTGTTTCCTGCGCTTCCGGCAGTCCTGGCGCTCCGAGGACGACAACTACGTGAGTGTGGTGGCCCGCGAAGCTGATCGCTGGCTGCGGGATATCCGCATCAAGACGCGCCCCTTCCTGCTCTGGGTCGACTCCTTCGATCCGCATGAACCCTGGGATCCTCCGTCAGTCTGGGAAAAAAAACCTTGCCCCTACAACCCCGAATGGAAGGGCAACCCCATCCTGCTGGCGCCCTGGACTCCAGTAGAAGGGCGCATCACTGATGAAGAATGCGAGCATGTACGCGCCCTGTATGCTGAAAATATCGAACTTGTAGACCGCCGCATCGGTATGCTGCTGGACTCCATCCGCGATCAGGGGTTGTGGGATGAGACCATGATCATCATCACTTCGGACCATGGTCAGCCCATGGGCAAGGGCGAACATGGCCACGGCATCATGCGCAAATGCCGTCCCTGGCCCTACGAAGAACTGGTGCATGTCCCCCTGCTCATGCACATCCCCGGCATGGAAGGCGGCAAGCGCATCAAGAGCTTTGTGCAGAACGTGGACCTTGCTCCCACCATGCTGGATGCCCTGGACCTGTTCGGTGAAGGCATGGACAGCGGTTACGGCTTTCCGGTCTTCGGCACCGAAGACATGCAGGGCCAGAGCCTGCTGCCCCTCATTCGCGGTGAAGTGGACAAAATCCGCGATTTTGTCATTGCCGGATACTACGGCATGTCTTGGTCTATCATCACGGAAGATTACAGTTATATCCACTGGATCCTCAAGGATGCCAGCCATCTGGATTACACCAGTACGGAAAATCCCGGCAAGGAGACCATGGAGAACGAAGCCATGTGGTCTTGCACGGCCGGCGCCAAACAGGAAGTGCCCGACAGTGACGAACTCTACGATCGCCGTACCGACCGCTTCCAGCTGAACAACATCATCAATGAACAGCCCGAAAAGGCTACTGAGCTGCTGCGTATGCTCAAACTGCATATCGGCGAACTCAAGACCATGTAGGCAGTATGGATCAGGAGGTATCCCATGTTTACTCCCATTGACGACGCAAACTACGAAGCGACCCTGCAGGGGTGCGAGGCTGGTGTGGCACTCTTTTATAAAAAGCTCTGTCCCCACTGCAAAAACATGGAAAAGGTGCTGGAAAAGTTTGCGTCCCTGGCAGCGGGTGTCAGCCTTTTCAGCATGGATATCGAGGAAAACCCCGCCGCTGCGCAGGTCTTTGATGCACAGCGGGCCCCTACCATCTTGGTAATCAAAAACGGCAAGGTGAGCGGGAAAAAAGCCGGACTCATGAATCCCAAGGAAATGCTCGCCTTCTATAAGGCTAACTGACGGGTACGCGGGACAGGGCATCCCCTCCTGTCCCGCACATGACACGGAGAGCCATCGTGAAAAAAAAACTTTCTTTCGATCTGCTGATCATCGGCGGTGGTCCGGCAGGCATGACAGCCGCCATTTATGCCGCACGAGCCAATCTCAAGACCATACTGCTGGAAAGCAACATTACAGGTGGCCTGGTCAACTCCACATATACGGTAGAGAATTTTCCCGGGCGCCCCGGCATCCACGGCATGGAACTGATGGAGACCATGCGCGCCCATGTGGACAGCCTGAATATACCTGTCGAAGAAGTCTGCGAAATAGAGCATCTGGTACTGGACGGGATGGAAAAACGTGCGGAAACAGCGGATGCCGTGTACACGGCAAAGGCTGTCATCCTGGCCACGGGGCGTCATCCCATCGCCCTGGAAACACCTACAGAGGCCGGTGATGTACATTTTTGTGCGATCTGTGACGGCGCGCCCTATGCAGGCAAACACGTCCTCGTTGTGGGCGGGGGCAACAGCGCCTTTGATGAGGGCCTGTACCTCCTGGGCCTTGGTGTGAAGCACATCACCCTCGTGGAATGCACGGATCGCTTCTATGCCGCTCAAGCCACTCAGGAAGCCCTGCTGGGCAGCGGCAAAGTGACAGCGCTTACAGAGGCACGCGTGGATGACCTTATCGTCCGCGACGGACATCTGACGGGAGCGCTGCTGGATCACAAGGGCGAACAGCTCACTGTGGATGTGGAAGGCATTTTTGTTTTTCTCGGGCAACGCCCCAACAATGCCCTCTTTGCCGGCCAGGTGGACCTGACGGAGGACGGCTATATCGATGCCGGCATCGATATGTCCACCAGCCTGCCCGGTGTGTTCAGCGCAGGCGATATCAACCACAAGCCGTTCCGGCAAATAACGACAGCCATGGCAGATGGAACCATTGCAGCTCTGTCTGCGGAAAAATACGTTCGTACGCAGTCCTGACAAACGGATATGGCGAGACCGTGTACAGCATACATGTGTCTCTGTGAACAGCGAGGAGGGAACTATGAAGAAAAAATTGGCAGTTCTACTTTTGGCGGCGGGGATGCTCCTGGGAGCATCCGGTTCGGCATCCGCTATTGACTTCAAAGTCAAGGGCTGGTGGTGGATGGCCTTTGATTATGCTCACGGGGGTGATTTTATGGGCAAGACCCGTGCAGGAGCCAACAAGACCGGTTCCCGCCATCAGGGCCCGCATATCCCCATGGATGACTTCGAGGCCTGGAATCGTCTCATGTTCAAACTGGATGCCGTGGTCAATGAGAACCTCAGCGGCACGGTGATGTTTGAAATCGGTGACCAGTTCTGGGGGCAAGAGGCGACCGGTGGTGCCCTGGGCGCCGATGGCACCGTCGTAGAAGTCAAGAACGCTTATATCGACTGGACAGTACCCAATACCGACCTTAAGTTGCGCATGGGTCTGCAGCTTGTGGCCCTGCCCAGTTTCACCTTTGAAAACAACGTTTTTATCGACGACGTAGCCGGCATCACTGCCAGCTATGCCTGCAATGAAAATATCAGCCTTACCGGCATGTGGATGCGTCCCTATAACGACAATTATACGCAGAATGCTGCCCTAAACCATAACGAGTCCAATAACTATCTGGACAACATGGATCTTTTTGCCCTGAGCCTTCCCATGCGCTTTGACGGTATCCGAATCACGCCGTGGGCCATGATGGCCGGTATCGGTCCCAATGTCATGGCGCTAACCAGTGCCAATGATCCGCTTACCGGCGTACCGCGCCTGGGTACCAATCCTGCCGTCATCAACTCGCAGGCCGGACAGACCTGGGGACAGCTCACTTCCGGCATGTTGCCTGCGGCCATCAGTACCAACGATCAGCGCTTGCGTAACGACAGCTACTCCACAGGCGTCTGGGCCGGTCTAACTGGCGAATTGACGATGCTGGATCCCTGGCGCTTTGCCTGGGACGTGAATTACGGTTCCGTCACCGGTGACAAGGGCTACCTCAACCGTTCGGGCTGGATGGTCAACGCCCTGTTGGAATACAAGATGGACTGGGCCACACCTGGCATCTATGGCTGGTATTCCACCGGCGATGACAGTAATCCGCACAACGGTTCCGAGCGTATGCCCTTCATCTCCCAGGTGAACATCGGAGGGGACTCCTTGTCCAACTTTGGTTTCCGATCCTCTCCCTGGGTCAATAATGAAGGCATCCTCGGCGGTAACGCCGTAGGTCTGTGGGGCGTAGGGGCGCGCCTCAAAGACATCAGCTTCATGGATAATCTCAAGTCCACGCTGCTGGTCAACTTCTTTGGTGGTACCAATGATACCAAGATGGCCTCCTACATCCTTGGGCGCCACAATACCGACAGCTCCGGCCGTCAGGTCTATCGCCGCTGGACCGATTTCAACTCCAATTACGGGGTATACCTGACCGAAGCCGATACCGGTATCGAAGTCAACCTGAATAGCCAGTACAAGGTCTACGACAATCTGACTGTACTGCTGGAACTGGGCTATATCCATCTCTGGCTGGATGAAAGCAAGTCTGTCTGGGGCCGTAGCGGCGGCTCCCCGCATAACAATCTCAACTATCAGGATGCTTGGAAAGCCAGCCTGGGCTTCCAATACTCCTTCTAGAGACAGCACTGCATCATTACCGAAAAGTTTATGGGAGAGATCGGGAACTAACTCCCCGATCTCTCCGGTCCTGTGGCAAAGGCGCTGACATCTTCCAAAGCGGGTATCCCTGTACGGGGATGCCCGCTCTTAGTATGGAGAAAAGATCTTTGCCAGCAAGTATTCCCCCTGACGGCAAGAGATGTTTCTGGTACATCCCGGAGCACAGAAGCCGCGCAAGCCCATCCTGCCCGGACATCTTCCTTACCGACAACAGCACGTAGGATGGCCGGAAAGTTCTGCCGCAGCGAGGGAAAAAACGTATACTGCCTGTCACATTTTTCCTTGCCATATGTTTGCCTTTTTCTTTTGCGCACTGTCGCGCAATGGCCCTTATGCTCTCTAGGCATGCAACGGCTCCTGATAAAAGTTTTGGGAAGGGAGGGGCGCGGGGAGGGAGAACCTTTTTCCCAAAAAGGTTTTCCTCCCCGCAAGCTTTTCTTTCTTCAAATCTCCAGGCGCCTGCCTGCCGTCCCCAAAACAAAAAAATCCCCGGCGGAGCGGGGACAAAAAAGAC
>ERZ827498.537-NODE-537-length-49656-cov-11.447793_pt1 | contig 49656 bp, 37 predicted proteins | sample MGYA00519865_ERZ827498 | MGnify/ENA primary metagenome ERZ827498 (study PRJEB31778, sample SAMEA3449328) | human gut metagenome | biome: human gut; feature: human-associated habitat; material: faeces | place: United Kingdom | collected 2010/2012 ...
CTGTGCGCGGCGCTGCTGGGGGTGCCCCTGGTGCTCAAGCGGTATTCCATGATCGGTGACGGCCTGAGCCATGTGTCCTTCGGGGCCCTGTCCATCGCCGTGGCCTGCGGCTGGGCCCCGCTGCCGGTGTCCATCCCGGTGGTGATCTTGGCGGCCCTGGGCCTGCTGCGGCTGACGGAAAACAGCCGCATGGGGGCCGATGCCGCCATTGCCGTGGTGTCCGCCTCGTCCCTGGCTGCCGGCGTCATTGTCACCAGCCTGACCACCGGCATGACCACGGACGTGGACAGCTATATGTTCGGCTCCATTCTGGCCATGGACCGGTCGGACGTGGCCCTCAGCGCCGGACTGTCGGCGGCGGTGCTGCTGCTGTTCGTGCTGTTTTACCACAAGCTGTTCGCCATCACCTTCGACGAGAGCTTCTCCCGGGCCACCGGTGTGCGGGTGGGGCTGTACAATACGTTCCTCTCCGTGCTGACGGCCCTGACCATCGTGCTGGGAATGCGGATGATGGGGGCTATGCTGATCTCCAGCCTGGTGATCTTCCCGGCCCTGTCCGCCATGCGGGTGAGAAAGAGCTTCCGGGGCGTGGTGATCCTGGCGGGGATCCTGTCCGTGACCTGCTTCTGCGCGGGGCTTACCGCATCGTATCTGCTCAGCACCCCGGTGGGCGCCACGGTGGTCATCGCCGACCTGCTGGCGTTTCTGGTGTGCAGCATAGTGGGGAAGAAATAGATAAACGTTCCCTGTCAAAAAGCCCCCGCTTTCACGCGTGAAAGCGGGGGTTCTTTGACAGGATGAGGGCTGGGACGCTTGTGCGTTCCGGCCCTTTTCCGGTTTACAAACGGCTCACAGGCTGACGCCGCCGTCGGCGGACCGGGCGTCCTTCAGCAGGGGGGCAATGCGGTCCAGCAGAGCGCGGACCTGCTGGGGGCAGCGGCCGATGTAGCGGGCGGGGTCCATCAGCCGGTCCAGCTCCGGGCGGGTCATGCCAAAGGCCGGATCGCCGGCCAGGCGGTCCAGCAGGTCGCAGGGCTCACCGTCCTTCATCCGGGCGGTGGCAGCCATGGAGTGTACCCGCACCCGCTCGTGGAGCTCCTGCCGGTCGCCGCCGCGCTTGACGGCCTCCATCATCAGGTTCTCCGTGGCCAGGAAGGGCATATACTCCCGGATGGTCTTGTCCACCACCTTTTCGTTGACCCGCAGGCCGTCTGTAACGTTCTGGGCCAGGCGCAGAATGGCGTCGGCGCACAAAAAGCCCTCAGGCATGGACAGGCGGCGGTTGGCGGAGTCGTCCAGGGTGCGCTCCATCCACTGGACGGAGGCGGTCATGGGGGCGTTCATGGCGTCGGCCATGAGATAGCGGCTCAGGGAGCAGATGCGCTCGCAACGCATGGGATTGCGCTTATAGGCCATGGCCGACGAGCCGATCTGGTGCTCCTCAAAGGGCTCCTCCAGCTGACGGTCGTGCTGCAGCAGGCGGATGTCGTTGGCCATGCGATAGACGCTCTGAGCCATAGACGACAGGCAGTTCAGAATCCGGGCGTCTACCTTCCGGGGATAGGTCTGGCCGCAGACGGTGAAGCATGCGTCGAAGCCAAACTCGGCGGCGATGCGGCGGTTCATCTCATCGATCTTTGCCTCGTCCCCGTCAAACAGGTCCATGAAGCTGGCCTCGGTGCCAGTAGTGCCCCGGCAGCCCAGAAAGCGCAGGCTCCCCAGGACAAAATCCAGCTCCTCCAGGTCCGACAGCAGATCCTGGAGCCACAGGCAGGCCCGCTTGCCCACGGTGACAGGCTGGGCGGGCTGATAGTGGGTATAGCCCAGGGTGGGGGTGGCGGCGTATTTCTCCGCAAAGGCAGAGAGATTCTTCATCACCGCCAGCAGCTGGCCCCGGAGATAACGCAGCCCGTCCCGGTACAGGATCAGGTCGGCGTTGTCGGTGACGTAGCAGCTGGTGGCCCCCAGATGGATGATGCCCGCCGCCAGAGGCGCGGCCTTGCCGTAGGTATAGACGTGGGCCATGACATCGTGGCGGACCTCCCGCTCCCGCTGTCGGGCGGTATCGTAGTCGATATCGGTGATGTGCTGCTCCAGCTGGCGGACCTGCTCCTCCGTTACCGGCAGGCCCAGGTCATGCTGGGCCCGGGCCAGGGCCGTCCACAGGCGGCGCCAGGTCTGAAAGCGCATGTCCGGAGAGAACAGGTGCAGCATATACGGTGAGGCGTAGCGCCCGGCCAGGGGGGATTCGTAAACGTCGTGGGACATAAGGGTCCTCCGTTTCCTTGGTTTCAGCGGACGATGAGGCTGTCGCGCTCGGCGCCCACGGACACATAGCCGATGTGGCAGCCGATGGCCCGCTCCACATACTCCACATAGTCCCGGGCCGCCTGGGGCAGGTCCTCCCAGGTGCGGGCGGCGGAAATGTCGCAGGCCCAGCCGGGGACATACTCAACAACGGGCTTGGCCTGGTCCAGCAGCACCGGGAAAGGGAATTCGTCGGTGCGCTGGCCGTTGATCTCATAATGGGCGCAGACGGGGATCCGGTCCATGTAGCTGAGAATGTCCAGCTTGGTCAGAGCAATGTTGGTAGCATTCTGGGTCCGGACGCCGTAGCGGGTGGCCACCAGGTCGATGGGACCCACCCGGCGGGGACGGCCGGTCTTGGCGCCGTATTCGTCACCGGCGTCCCGGAGCTTCTCGGCATCGGCGCCGAACCACTCGCAGACAAAGGGACCCTCGCCCACGCAGGAGGAATAGGCCTTCACCACGCCCACCACCTCGTCGATAGATGCGCCGGGCAGGCCGGAGCCTACCGGGGCATAGGAGGCAATGGTGTTGGAGGAGGTGGTATAGGGATAGATGCCGTAGTCCAGGTCCCGCAGAGCGCCCAGCTGGCCCTCGAACAGGATGGACTTGCCGTGGGCCTGGGCCTGGTGGAGATAGCGGCTGGTGTCGGCCACATAGGGCTTCACCCGCTGGCCGTACTGCTCCACCCAGGCCATCATCTCGTCCATGGTGTACCCCTTGGCGCCGTAGACCTCCCGGAGGATCAGGTTCTTCCACTCCAGCAGGTCCTGGAGATGGGCCCGCAGATGGTCGGGGTACAGCAGCTCGCCGGCCAGGACGGTCTTTTTCTGGTACTTGTCGGAATAGAAGGGGGCGATGCCCTGCTTGGTGGAGCCGTACTTCTTATCCTTCAGCCGCTGCTCCTCCAGGGCGTCCAGCTCCCGGTGCCAGGGCAGCAGCAGACTGGCCCGTTCGCTGACCAGCAGATTCTCGGGGGTGATGTCCACGCCGCCCTGGCGGACGGTGTCGATCTCCTTGAGCAGATTCTCGCAGTCCAGGGCCACGCCGTTGCCCAGGATGTTCATGACACCGGAGCGGAAAATGCCGGAGGGCAGCAGATGCAGGGCGAACTTGCCCTTTTCGTTGATGACCGTGTGCCCGGCGTTGCCGCCGCCCTGATAGCGCACCACTACGTCATATTGTTGGGTGAGGTAGTCCACCATGCGGCCCTTGCCCTCGTCGCCCCAGTTGATACCCACGATCGCGCAATTTGACATGTCTTCGTCTCCTCATCTATATCATAACAGAATTTTTGGCGGGTTTCCACCGCCAACAGCCCCTTATTATACCGAAAAGCGCGTCAGAAGTAAATAACAAATCCGACATATCTGACATTATTATTTCTAATATTCGTTGTGAATATACACGATAAACATGCATGTATTTTCGGCATAAATTACAAAAAACTTGTGCGTTCTGCTGCTTGACGACTGGGGGGCGGCGGGGCTATAATCATTTGTTCCTTTTAATGGGAGGTAAATGCTATGGAAAAACAGAAAAAATCCCTGTTCGGGCCAATGGACCTGACCAAGGGGACATGCTGGAAAACGATTCTGATCTTTTCGCTGCCGGTGATCCTGTCGTATCTGCTGCAGCAGGTGTATTCCATCAGTGACGCGGCCATTGTGGGCCAGACGCTGACGGCCCAGGAGGTGGCGGGCGTCAACGACACCACATCGCTGGTGTTCATCTTTCTGCAATTCGCCTTCGGCGTCAGCGCAGGCTTCTGCGTGGTGACGTCATGCCAGGTGGGCGCCCGGAACCAGGCAGGCGTGCGGCGGTCCCTGGCCACCCAGATCATCCTGTCGGCGGTGCTGACGGTGCTGCTGACGGCCCTGGCCCTGGCGCTGCTGAATCCCATGCTGGCGTGGATCAACGTGACGCCGGACAATGCCGAGGTGTATCGCGCCGCTTATACCTATTGCTTCATCATCTTCGCGGGCATCGGGGCCCAGCTGTTTTATAACTTCATCTGCGCGTTTCTGCGCAGCATGGGCGACTCCCTGACGCCGCTGCTGTTCCTGCTGTTTTCCACGGTGCTGAACGTGGGGCTGGACCTGTTGTTCATCATGGTGTTCCGGTGGGGCGTGGCCGGTGCGGCCATTGCCACGGTGGCGGCTCAGCTCATCAGCACGGTGGCGTGCTTCATCTATGCCTTTGCCAAGTATCCTCAGCTGCGGCTGCACCGGGAGGACATGCGGATCACCCGGGGCGATATCCGCCGCCATGTGGTGCAGGGCGTGCCCCTGGGGCTGCAATTCTCGGTGCTGGCCATCGGCATTATCGTCATGCAGGGCGTGGTGGTACAGTTTGACATGCTGGACGGCGTTATGGTGTCCTCCTCCGCCCAGATGGGCTTCGGCGCGGCCAACAAGCTGTCCAACCTGACGGCAACGCCTATGAATGCCCTGGGCACGGCCATGACCAGCTTCACCGCCCAGAACCTGGGCGCGGGCAACCATGACCGCATCCGCAGGGGCGCGCTGCAGGCTCTGGGGATGATGGCCATCATCGCCGTGGCGGCGGTGAGCTGCGGACTGCTGCTGACGCTGAACAATACATATCTGCATATCTTCCTGTCGGCGGACAAGATCACGGCAGATACCATCCGGTTTGGCAACACGTTCCTGTATGTGGATTATTCCATGTATCTGTTCCTGGGCTGCGTATTCATCACCCGCAACTGTGTCCAGGGCATCGGACGGTCCCAATTCGTGCTGGGGGCCGGCGCGGCGGAGCTGGTGGCCCGGATCGCCGTGTGCCTGGTGCTGCCTGCGGCTGTGGCAGGGGGCGCCGTCAGCGCGGCGGCCAGCCCGGCGGCGTTTTACGCCCTGTGTGCTGCGGACCCGCTGGCGTGGATCGCCGCGGACATCATCATGGGCACCCCCGTGGTGCGGAACATCCTGCGGAAGGATTACCGGTATATGAATCTGTGAACAAACGCTCCCTGTGCCGGAAGGCACAGGGAGCGTTTGAGCTTGTCAAAAAAGGGCGGCGCCCTTTTTTGACAAATTGTAAAGCGTATTACGCCAGCGCCTGCAGCGCTGCCCTAGCAGCGGACTGCTCGGCCTCTTTTTTACTCCTGCCGGTGCCGGTACCGGCGGTTTCGCCGTTGAGCAGCACCGCGCAGGTAAACTGCCTGGCGTGGTCCGGGCCGGTGGCGCCGATCATCTCGTAGTGCAGCGTTTGGTTGCTGCGGCGCTGGACCAGCTCCTGAAGCTCCGTCTTATAGTCCCGGCGGCGCTCCTCCACGGCCTCCTCCTGCTCCTTGTCCAGCAGCACCCGGTGGATCAGGGCCCGGGCGGCTTCCATGCCGCCGTCCAGGTACACCGCCGCGAACACGGACTCCGTTGCGTCGGCCAGGATGGAGGGCCGCTGCCGGCCGCCGCCGGCCTCCTCGCCCTTGCCCAGCCGCAGCTCACTGCCCAGGCCCAGGCGCTGGGCCACCTCATACAGGCTCTCCTCGCACACCAGCGCCGCCCGCATCCGGGTCAGGTCTCCCTCCGGCAGGTCCGGGTGCTTGTGATACAGATAGTCCGCCGTGACCAGACCCAGCACGGCGTCCCCCAGAAACTCCAGCCGCTCGTTGCTGCTGACGCCGCAGCACCGGTGCTCGTTGGCGTAGGAGCTGTGGTACAGGGCCGCCTGAAGCTGCTCCTTGCAGCGGAAGGTGTAGCCCAGCTTTTTTTCCAGTACTTGCAGGGTATGCATGATGTTTTTCTCCCTTCCGCAGCGGAAAAAGGAAACCCCGTTGCAACCAACGGGGCCTTCTTTTTCAGCTGCCTGATTGATTCAGTTCAGCTTATTATACAGATAGCGCACGCAGTCGCCCACGGTCTTCAGACCGGTGAGGTCCTCCTCGTCGATCTCGCCGACGTCGAATTCCTCCTCCATGGCCATGACCAGCTCCACCAGGTCCACGGAGTCGGCGCCCAGATCGTCCACAAAAGAACTATCCATGCCGATCTCGTCGGTATCAATGGCAAACTGCTCAGCGATCAGATCCTGCATGGTCTTGAAGATCTCGTCCATCGTCATGAGATGATCCCTCCTTTCGGGCTTTGTCTTGGAAAATAATACGGCAATTGGTCAGGTCTGTCAATACCCTTTTCGCAATTATTCCGCCTGGATCTGCATCAGGTGGACATTTTCTTGAATCTGTCCGATAATGCCGCTTTCTGCCACCTGTCTGGCCTGGCCGATGGCGTTGTCGATGGCCTCGGCGTTGGAGGCGCCGTGGGCCTTGATCACGGGCTTGGAGATGCCGATAAACGCCGTGCCGCCCACCTTATTGGGGTCCAGCTGGGCCTTGAAGGCCCGCAGCCCCGGCATGACCATGGCGGCGGCCAGCTTGGTCAGCAGATTCTTTTTAAAAATATCGCCCAGGGCATGGCCTGCAAAGGAGCCAACGCCCTCCATGGTCTTGAGCAGGATGTTTCCGGAGAAGCCGTCTGTGACGATGACGTCGCAGCCGCCCTTGATGGCCTCCTTGGCCTCGATGTTGCCGATGAAGTTCAGGTGCCCGTCGGCGCCTGCCTGCCGCAGCAGGGCCAGGGCCGCCTTTTGCAGGTCCGTGCCCTTGCTGTCCTCCGTGCCGATGTTCAGCAGGCCCACCCGGGGGCGCTCCAGCCCCAGGACCCGTCCGGCATAGAAGCTGCCCAGGTACGCGAATTGCAGCAGATACTCCGGCGTGCACTCGGCGTTGGCCCCGCAGTCGATGAGCACGGCCTGGCCGCCGGTGGTGGGAATCACCGGAGCCATCGCCGCCCGGCGGATGCCCCGGATGCGCTTGGTAATCAGGGTGGCCCCAGCCAGCAGCGCGCCGGTGGACCCGGCGGAAACCAGGGCGTCGGCCTTGCCGTCCCGCAGCAGGGTCAGGCCCACGCCCATGGACGTGTCCTTCTTGTGGCGAAACACCTTGGAGGGATCGTCGCACATGTCCACGGTCTCCGTGGTGTGGACGATCTCCATTCCATGGGGGATGGTATCATGGCCGCAGTCCCGCAGGGCCCGGAGAATGGCCTCCGTGTCGCCGGTGAGCAGCACCTCCACGCCCCAGTGCTCCATGCCCAGCAGGGCGCCCTTTACGATTTCCAGCGGGGCGTTGTCGCCGCCCATGGCGTCAATGATGATCTTCATAGCTCAGAACCTCCTGCTTCAGCTGCTCGATAATGGCCAGCGACCGCTGGGACAGCTGGGCGTTTTTGTTGCGCTTGCCCTTGACCCGGTGGTCCAGGGGCGGCATAATACCGAAATTGATGTTCATAGGCTGGAACTGGCCCACGGACTCGTTGCTGACGTACAGGCCCAGGGCGCCGATGGCCGTTTCCCGGGGAAAGTCGATGGGCGGCTGGCCCAGCAGCCGCCGGGCCGTCTCCACACCTGCCAGAAACCCGGAGGCGCAGGACTCCACATACCCCTCCACGCCGGTCATCTGTCCGGCAAAGGCAATGCGGGGCATCGCCTTCAGCCGGTAATACCGGTCCAGCAGCCGGGGAGAGTCCAGATAGGTGTTCCGGTGCATCACGCCATAGCGCAGGAATCTGGCATCATGGAGAGCGGGGATCATGGAGAACACCCGCTTCTGCTCCGGGAAGCGCAGGTGGGTCTGGAACCCTACCAGGTTATAGATGGTGCCGTCGGCGTTGTCCTTGCGCAGCTGCACCACGGCATAGGGCTCCTTCCCGGTGCGGGGGTCCTTGAGGCCCCGGGGCTTCAGGGGACCGTAGCGCAGGGTGTCCTCTCCCCGCCGGGCCATGACCTCCACGGGCATGCAGCCCTCGAATACGTTTTTATCCTCAAAGCCGTGGACCTCCGCCTCCTGGGCGTGGGTCAGCTCGCGCCAGAAGGCCAGATACTCATCCTTCTCCATGGGGCAGTTGATGTAGTCCGGCGTCCCCTTGTCATACCGGGACGCGAAAAAGCCGCTGTCCATGTCCACGCTGTCGAAGCTCACCAAAGGCGCCGCCGCGTCGAAGAAATGCAGGGCGGAATCCTCGCCCCCCAGCATGGACATAAGCCGGTCCGCCAGGGCGTCGGAGGTCAGGGGACCGGTGGCCACCACCACCTCCCCCTCCGGCAGGTCCGTCACCTCGCCGGGGACCACGGTGATCAGGGGGTGGCTTTTCACCCGCTCCGTTACCAGCCGGGAAAAGCCGTGGCGATCCACCGCCAAGGCTCCGCCTGCGGGGACGGCGGTCTCGTCCGCGCAGCGGATCAAAAGGCTTCCCAGCTGCCGCAGCTCCTCCTTCAGCAGGCCCACGGCGTTTTCCAGCCCCGCTGCCCGCAGGGAATTGGAGCAGCACAGCTCCGCAAAATCGGCGGTCTGGTGGGCAGGGGTCATTTTTTCCGGCTTCATCTCCCGCAGGGTCACGGAAATACCCCGTTGGGCCAGCTGCCAGGCGCACTCGCTGCCGGCCAGCCCCGCGCCGATCACTGTTACATGGTTCATGCTTCCTCCGTCTTTTTCTTGGTGGTCTTGGTGGTTTTGGTAGTCTTAGTGGATTTGGTGGCTTTGGCCGTCCTGGCGGCAGGCTTTTTGGCGGCGGCTTTCTTAGCCGCTGCTTTCTTAGCGGGTGCTTTTTCCTCTGCCGGGGCTTCGGCGGCCTGACTGCCGTCTGCCTGACCGCCGTCTGCCTGACCGCCGTCTGCCGCGGGCTCCTCCGTCCTGGCCTTTTTCACATAGCCGCGCTTGTCCTCCGGCAGGAAGTTGGCACAGTCGGGATTGATGCAGAAGGGCTTGCGGAAGCCCTTGCCCGCCTTTTTGAACATGGTGTGTCCGCACACGGGGCAGTCGTCCTTCACCGGCACGTCCCAGGTCATGAAATCGCACCGGGCGCTTTCGTCGGCGGCGTTGAGCCGCTCGCAGCAGTAATAGGTATACTGCTTGCCGGTCTTTTTGCTGACGCCGGTGCGCTTCATGAGCCGCCCGCCGCACTTGGGGCAGCGGCCCGGCATCTCCACCACCAGGGGCTTGGTGAAGGTGCACTCCGGGTATCCGGGGCAGGCCAGGAACCGGCCGAACCGGCCGGATTTGACCACCATGTTCCGGCCGCACACGTCGCACTTCTCCTCGGTGACCTCGTCGGGGACCTTCAGGTATACGCCCTCCATGTCCTTCTCCACCTGCTGGAGATTGCTCTCAAAACCGCCGTAAAACTGCCGCAGCAGCTGTTTCCAGGGGATCTTGCCGCTTTCCACCTCATCCAGCTCGTCCTCCATCCGGGCGGTGAACTTCACGTCCACAATGTCCGGGAACCGCTGGCACATCAGGTCCGTCACCACCTGGCCCAGAGGCGTGATCCGCAGGGCCTTGCCCTCCTTCACCACATATTCCCGGTCCAGAATGGTGGACACGGTGGGGGCATAGGTGGAGGGGCGGCCGATGCCGTTTTCCTCCATGGTGCGGATCAGGGTGGCGTCGGTGTAGCGGGCGGGGGGCTGGGTGAAGTGCTGGCCGGACTCGAAGCCCTCCAGGGTCACCACCTCGCCGGGCTGCAGCTCCGGCAGGGCAGGCTCCTTGTCCTCCTTGTCATCGTCCCGGCTCTCCTCATACACGGCGGTATAGCCGGCAAATTTCAGGCTGCTGGCGCTGGCGCGGAAGGTGTGCTCTCCGGCGGCAATGTCCACGCTGACGCTGTCGTACACGGCGTTGGACATCTGGCTGGCCAGGAAGCGGCTCCAGATCAGCCGGTACAGGCGATACTGCTCGCCGGTCAGGTCGCCCTTTACCTGCTCCGGGGTCAGGGTGACGCTGCTGGGGCGAATGGCCTCGTGGGCGTCCTGGGCCCCGGCCTTGGCCTTGTACTGCTTGGGGCTCTCCGGGCGATAGGCCGCGCCGTAGCGGCTTTCAATGAAGCTGCGGGCCGCTGCCTGTGCCTCGTCGGAGATACGCAGGGAGTCGGTACGCATATAGGTGATCAGACCCACGGTGCCCTCGCCGCTGATGTCCACGCCCTCATACAGCTGCTGGGCGATGGCCATGGTCCGGCGGGGGGTCATGTTCAGCTTCCGGGAGGCCTCCTGCTGCATGGTGGAGGTGGTGAAGGGAGGCGACGGGGAGCGCCGCTTATCCGTCCGCTTCACGTTGGACACGGCAAAGGGCGTATCCTGGAGCTGCGCGCGGATCCCGTCCACCTCCTGCTGGGAGGTGGGCTCATATTTCTTGCCGCCTCGGCCATAATAGTGGGCCTTGAACCGGGCCCCCTGGTCATTTTGCAGCAGGGCGTCCAGGGTCCAGTACTCCTGGGGCACGAAATCGGCGATCTCCTTTTCCCGGTCCGCCACCAGGCGCATGGCCACGGACTGGACCCGCCCGGCGGACAGGCCCCTGCGGATCTTTTTCCACAGCAGCGGGGACAGCTCATAGCCCACGATGCGGTCCAGGATGCGCCGGGCCTGCTGAGCGTCCACCAGGTCCTGGTCAATGTCCCGGGGCTGGCGGATGCTCTCGGTGACCACCTTGCGGGTGATCTCGTTGAAGGTGACCCGGAAGGTCTTGTCTTCCGGCAGGTCCAGCAGCTGCTTCAGGTGCCAGCTGATGGCCTCTCCCTCCCGGTCCGGGTCGGTGGCCAGATACACGGCGTCGCTTTCCTTGGCCGCCTGCTTCAGGTCCCGGATGATGTCCTCCTTGCCCTTGATGGGCCGGTAATTGGGCTCAAAGTCGTTTTCCACGTCCACGCCCAGCTTGCTTTTGGGCAGGTCCCGCAGATGTCCCATACAGGCCTTCACCTGATACGCGGGGCCCAGGTATTTGCCGATGGTCTTGGCCTTGGCCGGGGACTCCACGATCACCAGGTATTTTTCAGCCTTTTTTGCCATATTTATGATCCTTCCTTTTCCGAATGTAACCTGACTGTGCGCACATAGCTGCGGGGGCCGGACCGTTGGGCATAGCCGTCGATCTCCAGCACCGTCAGCGCCGACAGCACCCGCCGCACCGGCAGGCCCGTCTGCTCCGCCGCCTCATCCGTCAGCAGAGGCGTTTCTGTATCCAGCACCCGAATCAGCGCCAGCTGATCGTCGGTAAGCCCCTCCCGGTTGCGGTCCAGGTCCAGCACCGGCAGCTGCGGCTTTTGGGCCGGCTCCGGCGGCGTATCGGGCAGGGGAGAGGACTTGTCCTCCTCCGGCTTGGGGGCGTCTCCCGGCTCCGGCACGGTGACGTGGGCCGGATGCAGCCGGTGAGGGAACCGGCTGTGGTACACCGACAGAATGTCCCAGCCCGAGGCGGCCAGTCCCGCGCCGTCCCGGATCAGCCGGTTGCAGCCCACGCTGGCTGCCGCGTCGATGGGACCGGGTACGGCGAACACGTCCCGCCCCTGGTCCAGGGCGGCGTGGGCAGTGATCAGGGCCCCGGACCGCACCGGGGCCTCCACCACCAGCGCCGCCAGACTCAGGCCGCTGATGATGCGGTTTCGCACGGGGAAATGCCCCGGCAGGGGCTCCGTTCCCGGGGGATATTCCGACAGCAGCACCCCGGTGGCGGCGATATCCTCATATAGTCTGCGGTTTTCCGCGGGATATACCACGTCCACGCCGCCGCCCAGCACGGCGGCGGTGAAGCCCCCGGCCTGCAAAGCGCCCCGCATGGCCGCACCATCGATGCCCTTGGCCATGCCGGACACCACTACGGCGCCCTGCCGGGCCAGCTCATAGCCCATGCGATGGGCGCAGCGCAGCCCGTAGGGAGTGCAGGACCGGGTGCCTACCACGGCGATGGCCGCCTCCTCGTCGAACAGCGGCAGGGAGCCCTTGCCATACAGCAGCACCGGCGGGTCAAAGATGTCCCGCAGCCGGGCGGGGTAGGCGGCGTCCTGCATGGTCAGCAGGAACATGTCGCCCCGGGCGCAGTCCGCCAGGATGCGGTCCGCCCGCGATAAGCTCTTGTCCGCCAGAAGGGCCGCCTGTCCCGGCGTCAGACCCTCTACCTGGGCCAGCTCCTCGGGGTCGGCGTAATACACATCCTCCGGGGACCCGTACCGCTCCAACAGCAGCAGCCTGCTGCGGTTGCTGAGCCCCGGCAGAGCCGTCAGCCAGACCCAGTATTTCAGTGCCGCCACGGCGGTTCCCCCCCTTCGTTTATCGCCAGCTTTCCCACAGCAGCACCGCCGCCGCGATGGCCGCGTTCAGCGACTCGCAGCGGGGAGACATGGGGATGAGCACGGTTTTGTCGCACAGGTCCAGCACCTCCCGGCTGAGGCCCCGTCCCTCGGAGCCGATGGCCAGGGCGCATCGGGAATAGTCTGCCTGCCGGGCGTCCAGGGCGTCCGGCCGCAGGGCCGCACCATACAGGGGGATGCCGCTGCGGCGCAGCAGGGCTCCCAGCTCCTCCGGCGTTACGCTCCATACCGGACGGCGGAACACCGCCCCCATGGAGGCCCGGACGGTTTTGGGGCCGAAGGGGTCCGCGCAGCCGCCGGTCAGCAGCAGGCCGTCGGCGTCAAAGGCGTCCAGGGTCCGCAGCACCGTTCCCACGTTGCCGGGGTCCTGGACCCCGTCCAGCACCACATATCGCCGACCCGGAAGCGTTTCCGGCACCGGCAAAACGGGAATGGCGCAGGTGAACAGCACCCCCTGGGGCGTTTTGGCAGGACTGATGGAGGACATGACCTCCGGCGGCACCAGCACCTGCCGGACATGATCCGGCAGCGGCCCGTCCCAGGGCAGAACGGATACCACGGTCCGCACGTCTGCGCCCCATTGGGCGGCCTCCCGCAGTAGCTTGGGGCTGTCGCACAGGCATTCGCCGGTCTGGCGGCGGTAGGCGGCGGACCCCGCCAGCTTGCGGATATGGGTCATCAGCGGGTTCTGGCGGCTGGTAATGGTCTCCATGCTTCACGGCTCCTTCTTGGCATCCGGACCTTCTATATTTAATAGGTAAGCCCGGTGTGTGATCAGGTGCATTGTAGCACACCTTTATCCAAAAAGCAACTACCTGAAAAAATCCCCGCCGTCCGGCCCGGAAACTCCCGGATTGACGGCGGCAGGGAAATACGGTATACTGGGAAAAAATGATGGAGGAGCTGCTATGGAATATGTTGCCGTGATTGGCCTGCTGTTTGTCCCTGTGATCTGTCTGCTGTGCGCAGGCTGGTTTTTTGTCCGGTGGAAAAATGAGCACGAAAATCAAAAGCTGGCCCTGCGGGACCGGAAAACCTGCTTCATCTGGCTCATCGCCGCCGCCGCGTCCCTGGTGATCTTCGGCGTGCTGAAGCTCCTGTTTCCTATCACCGCCTGATATGGATGACTTTTTGCACCCGTCAAGAAGAATGATCTGATTTCATTGACGGGCCCCATATCCAGGCCAGCGCGAACAAGGGCTTGGCCGCCGTCACCAGATGGGTCAGGCTGAAATATGCTGCCATGAATCTGAAAAAGCTGGCAAATTGGAGCTGAAGGGACTCCATTTTCCGGCTGATACGCGCTTATTTTTCCACAAATTGCAACAGAACCCCCGCTTTCACCGCGTGAAAGCAGGGGTTCTTTGACAGGCTGGCCGAAGGAGGCACTTCGCAAGGAAGTGCCTCCTTCGGGGAGACCCTTTTCCCGGATGAAACCTGTCATTTGCTGATGGCCCCAAAGGCAGAGACGCCCAGCAGGCTCAGGGCGCCCATGATGCATCCGGCCAGCAGTACGCCGCCCATACAGGCCAGCACACTCTTGCGGAAATCCATATCCAGGAGACTGGCGGCCAGGGTGCCGGTCCAGGCTCCGGTGCCAGGCAGGGGAATGCCCACAAACAGCAGCAGCGCCCAGAACAGGCCCCGTCCCGCCTTGGCCTGGAGCTTTTCACCGCCCTTTTTTCCCTTTTCCAGGCAGAAGGTGAAGAATTTTCCGATGACGGGCTTGTCCTGCCCCCACTCCAGAATGCGCCGGGCAAAAAAATAGATCAGCGGCACCGGCAACATATTGCCCACAATGGCGACGATATACGTCAGCCACAGCGGCAGACCGAAGCCCACGCCGTAGGGGATGGCCCCCCGCAGCTCGATGATGGGCACCATGGACACCAGAAATACGATGAGACAATGCTTGAACATAACGGCTCCTTTTTACAGCGTTAAGCGCATCTAATCAATGGTATAATAAAACAGTATACCCCGTCCCGGTGTAATACGCAAGTATCGTTAATTTTTTGCCGAGTATTTTTCCGGAATCTACAAAGAAACCGGCTTTTTTTCTCCGTATTTCTCCATTCTTTCTGCCCGGTTTCCATCGACAGACTTTGCACGGATTTGCTATACTATAAAGGATTAATACACTGGGAGGGGCTGCGTATGGGCGCATCCGAGATCATCAGCCTTCTGGGCGGCATCGCGCTGTTTTTATTCGGTATGGCCATCATGGGCGACGGCCTGAAAAAAGTCGCCGGAAGCAAGCTGGAGCTGGTGCTGTATAAGCTGACCAGCACACCGCTGAAGGGGGTGCTGCTGGGCACCGGGGTCACTGCCGTGATCCAGTCCTCCTCCGCTACCTCCGTGATGGTGGTGGGGTTTGTGAACTCCGGCATGATGAAGGTGAACCAGGCCATCGGCATTGTCATGGGCGCCATTCTGGGCACCAGCGTCACCGGGTGGATCCTCTGCCTCAGCAGTCTCAGCGGCGGCAGCGGCTGGGTGACCCTGCTGAGCACCGCCACCCTGACGGGTCTGGTGGCCGTCGTCGGCATCATTCTGCGCATGGCTGCCAAGCGGCCTGCCACCCATCATGTGGGAGACATTCTCCTGGGCTTTGCGGTGCTGATGTACGGCATGTCCATTATGAGCGACGCCGTCTCTCCTCTGCGGGACAGCCAGGTGTTTATCGACGCACTGACCTCCTTCTCTAACCCGCTGCTGGGGATTCTGGTGGGCCTGCTGTTTACCAGCGTCATCCAGAGCGCCAGCGCCGCCGTGGGCATTCTCCAGGCGCTGGCCGTCACCGGGGCCATTACCTTTGAGATCGCCCTGCCCATCATCATGGGCATCGCCATCGGCGCGGCGGTGCCGGTGCTGCTGTCGGCTCTGGGGGCCAACGTCAGCGGCAAGCGCACGGCCTTTGTATATCTGCTGATCGACACGCTGGGCGTGGTGATCTGGGCCACCGTGTTTTACGCCGTCAATGCCATCGTGCATTTCGATTTCCTGACCATGACCATGACTGCCGTGTCTATTGCCCTGATGAACACCCTGTTCCGTCTGGCCACGGTCATTGTGCTGGCGCCGCTTATCGGAGTGTTGGAAAAGTGCGTGTGCCTGCTGATCCCGGAGAATCCCGAAAGCGTCCGGGAGGAGCAGGAGATGGACCGGCTGGAGGAGCGCTTCCTGCTGCACCCGGCCCTGGCCCTGGAGCAGAGCCGCCAGGTCACCGATGCCATGGCACAGCGGGCCATGGACAACCTGCTGCGGGCCATGGAGCTGGTGCACCGATTCAGCGACAAGGGCTGCCGGGCCGTTGAGGATACCGAGGACGCCATCGACCGCTACGAGGACCGGCTGGGCACCTACCTGATGAAGATCACCGGTAAGGAGCTGTCCCAGCGGCAGAGCGAGGAGGTGTCCAAATATCTGCACACCATCTCGGACTTCGAGCGTATCTCCGACCACGCCCTGAATATCTGCGATGCAGCCCGAGAGATCAACGCCAAAAGCGTGGTGTTCTCCCCGGAGGCCGACCGGGAGCTGCGGATGCTGGAGCAGGCGGTCACCGAGATCCTGCACCTGTCCGTGGGCGCGTTTGTCAACGGCGACCTGGAGTCCGCCGGCCGGGTGGAGCCGCTGGAGGAGATCATCGACGGACTGTGCGACGAGATGAAGCTGCACCATGTGGACCGCCTGCAAAAGGGCGTGTGTACCCTGAACCAAGGCTTTATCTTCAACGACCTGCTGACCAACTACGAACGCGTGGCGGATCACTGCTCCAACATTGCCGTGGCCATGATCGAGTTGGAGTCCGACTCCTTTGATACCCACGAGTACCTCAACAGCGTCAAGGCCATGAAGTCCGCATCCTTTGCCCGTTATTCCGCCGAATATCAGAAAAAATACACTCTGTGACGTACTTTTCCCGCCGGACCTCCGGCGGGAAAAATTTTTTAAAAATTTACGCAGAAAAAGAGGATTCCGGGCTTTTGCGGGGTATATATAAGTATTACGGGAATTTCACGGAAAGGAGGCGCGGCCATGCCGTTTCCCCAGAGCTTTCTGGACGAGCTGATCGCCCGCAATGACATTGTGGACGTGGTGGGCTCCTATGTATCCCTGACGCCCAAGGGCGGCAGCTTCTGGGGCTGCTGCCCCTTCCACAACGAAAAGACCCCCTCCTTCCATGTGCTGCCGGACCGGCAGTTTTACCACTGCTTCGGCTGCAAAAAGGGCGGGGGCGTCATCAACTTCATCATGGACATTGAGAACCTGTCCTATCCCGATGCGGTGCGGTTTCTGGCCAAGCGGGCCAACATCCCGGTGCCGGAGGAGGCCAGCGACGGCACGGAGAAGCTCCGCCGCCGGATGCTGGAGCTGAACCGGGACGCTGCTCGGTGGTACTATCAGACGCTGCAGGGGCCCGACGGTCAGGCGGTCCGGGCATATCTGGAACGGCGGCGTATTCATCGGAAGATCGCCGTGCGCTTCGGCATGGGGGCGGCCCCCGACAGCTGGGACGCCTTGCTGACCGCCATGACCCAGAAGGGATACGGCAAGGACGAGCTGATCCGTGCGGGCCTGGCCGTCAGCGGAAAGAACGGACATCTTTACGACAAGTTCCGCAACCGGCTGATCCTGCCGGTCATCGACGTCCGGGGCGACGTGATCGGCTTCGGCAGCCGGGTGCTGGACAAGTCCGAGCCCAAGTATATGAACACCCCCGAGACCCTTACATACAGCAAGCGGCGGGTGCTGTACGGCCTGAACCTGGCCAAAAAGACCAAGCGGCCCAACATCATCCTGTGCGAGGGCAATCTGGACGTGGTGACCCTGCACCAGGCAGGGTTCGACAATGCCGTGGCCTCCATGGGCACGGCCCTGACGGTGGAACAGACCCGGCTCCTGTCCCGGTACACCAAGGAGCTGGTGCTGTGCTACGACAACGATAAGGCCGGAGCCTTGGCCACCCAACGGGCCCTGGAGCTGCTGAACCAGTCGGAGTTCAGCGTCCGGGTGCTGCGTCTGCCCAACCGGCTGGTGGACGGGGAATATGTGAAGCAGGACGCCGACGATTTTATCAAGCTCCAGGGCCCGGAGGCCTTCGAACGGCTTCTCAGCGGCAGCGCCAACGGCGTGGAGTTCCGTCTGAACGAGATCGCCGGGAAATATGACCTGCGGGACGACCAGGCCCGGGTGGCCTACGCCGAGGAGGTCAGCGCCGTGCTCTGCACTCTGGAAAACGCCGTGGAGCGGGAGGTATACACCACCCGGGCGGCGGAAACGGCGGGCCTGACGCCGGAGGCTCTGCGGATGGAGGTGCAGCGCGCCTTCAAGCGCAAGGCTGCCAAGGACAAGAAGGCCCGGGAGCGCCGGGAGCTGAACCCTGTGGTGTCGCTCCAGCCCCAGGAGCGTGGCCTGCGGTACGAAAATCTCCGCAGCGCTCTGGCAGAGGAGGGCGTCATCCGGCTGCTGCTGCTGGACGACGGCCTGTTTGGTCCGGCGCCGCCCATTCCGGCAGAGGAATTTTCCTCGCCGCTGCTGGGCCGGGTTTATGCCAGCCTGTGGGAGAGCCACATGGCCGGGCGGCCGATGACGGTGGCGTCGCTGAGCGGTGAGCTTACCGGCGACGAAATGAGCCACTTGACGGCGGTGGTGCAGAAGCCGGAGTCCCGCACAGGCGCGGAGCGGGCTCTGGAGGACTATTGCCGCGTCATTCATGAGGAAGCGCAAAAACGCGCCGCCGGGGCCGGGACAGACCCCCTGGCGGCAGCGGCGGAAAAATATAAAAACAAGAAGGGCTATGGAGGAAAGCACAATGACAGATAAAACCTATACCCGGCAGGAGCTCGAGGAGATGGCGGACCAGCTGCTGACCGCCGACGACAAGAAAAAGGCTGAAAAGACTGCCGACAAGAAGCCGGAGAGCGCCAAGACCAACGACAAGACCCTGGAGGAAAAGCTCGGCAAGTGCCCTGCCGCTGCTCTGCTGGCCGGCAATGAGAAGCTCCGGGAGCTGTTCATCAAGGGCAAGAAGAAGGGCCGCCTGGAGCCGGCGGAGCTGTCCGAGGTGGTGGACGCCATGGACCTGGACGGCGACCAGATGGACAGCATCTATGACTCCCTGGCGGATCTGGGCATCGACATCGTCACCGAGGATTTCACCAACGACATCCCCGAGGACATGGAGCCCGCCATGGAGGAGATCGCCGAGATCGAGGAGGAGGAGCTGGTAGATCCCAACACCCTGGTGGACAGCTTCAACATTGACGATCCCGTGCGCATGTATCTGAAGGAGATCGGCAAGGTGCCCCTGCTGACCGGCGAGCAGGAGATCAAGCTGGCCACCGCCATGTCCGCAGGCAACACCGCCAAGGAGAAGCTGGCTCAGGCGGAGACCGGAGGACTGACCCTCACCGAGGAGGAGCTGGCTCAGGCCAAGGCGGACCTGAAAGCCGGAGAAAAGGCCAAAAAGCAGCTGGCCGAGGCCAACCTCCGGCTGGTGGTGTCCATCGCCAAGCGCTATGTGGGCCGGGGCATGCTGTTCCTGGACCTGATCCAGGAGGGCAACCTGGGCCTCATCAAGGCCGTGGAGAAGTTTGACCACACCAAGGGCTATAAGTTCTCCACCTATGCCACCTGGTGGATCCGCCAGGCCATCACCCGGGCCATCGCCGACCAGGCCCGCACCATCCGCATCCCCGTCCATATGGTGGAGACCATCAACAAGGTCATCCGCGTATCCCGTCAGCTGCTTCAGGAGCTGGGCCACGATCCCTCTCCCGAGGAGATCGCCGAGGAGATGAACATGCCCGTGGACAAGGTCCGGGAGATTCTGAAGATCGCCCAGGAGCCCGTGTCCCTGGAGACCCCCATCGGCGAGGAGGAGGACTCCCATCTGGGCGACTTCATCCCCGACGAGGGCGCGTCCGAGCCCAGTGAGGCTGCCAGCTATACCCTGCTGAAGGAGCAGCTGGTGTCCGTGCTCAGCACCCTGACTCCCCGGGAGGAGAAGGTGCTGAAGCTGCGCTTCGGCCTGGAGGACGGCCGCACCCGCACCCTGGAGGAGGTGGGCAAGGAGTTCAACGTCACCCGCGAGCGCATCCGCCAGATCGAGGCCAAGGCCCTGCGGAAGCTCCGCCACCCCTCCCGCAGCAAGAAGCTCAAGGACTTCCTGAACTGAGGGACCGGCCATGACGTTGGACTTTGACCGTATGCCCTCTCTGGTGCAGCCCCGGTTCAAGGGCGGCCAGGGGGAGGCCGAGACCCGCATCTTTCAGGACGGTATGGGCAAGATCCTGCGGCTGACGCTGGAGCCCGGCTCCTCCATTGGCCTTCATACCCACACCGACAGCTGCGAGGTCATGTATTTTCTGTCCGGTACCGGCGTGTGCCTGGACGACGGCGTGGAGGCGGCGGTTTATCCCGGCCTGTGCCACTACTGCCCCCAGGGCCACAGCCACAGCGTTGTAAACACCGGCACGGAGCCCCTGGTGATCCTGGGCATTGTGCCCAGCGCAAAATAAGAGAAAGAATCGACGAATCATGGATCTGCAACAGTTTTTCAAGGAAAATCCCCGGGTGGCCATTGCCTTTTCCGGCGGGGTGGACTCGTCTTACCTGCTGTATGCCGCTCTGCATTACGGTGCCCGGGTCCGAGCGTATTATGTGAATTCCGCTTTCCAGCCCCGGTTTGAGCTGGAGGACGCCCGGCGTCTGGCCGGGGACCTCCACGCCGACCTGCGGGAGCTGCAAGTGGACGTGCTGTCGTCTCCCATCGTGACGGCCAATCCGCCGGACCGGTGCTACCACTGCAAGCGCGTGATCTTCCGCACCATTGCCGCCGCAGCGGCGGAGGACGGCTTTCCGGTGCTGCTGGACGGCACCAACGCCTCCGACGACGCCGGGGATCGCCCCGGCATGCGGGCTCTGCGGGAGCTGTCGGTGCGGTCGCCCCTGCGGGAGTGCGGCCTGACCAAGGACGAAATACGACGGCTGTCCCGGGAGGCAGGACTTTTCACCTGGGACAAGCCCGCATACGCCTGCCTGGCCACCCGCATCCCCACCGGACAGCCCATTACCGCCCGGGACCTGGCTGTCACCGAGGCGGCGGAAACGTATCTGTTTTCCCTGGGCTTTACGGACTTCCGGGTGCGCCTGGCGGGCCGCAGCGCGAAAATTCAGCTGCCCGCCGCCCAGATGCCCCACCTGCTGGAGCACCGGCAGGAGATCCTGGACCGCCTGGGGCAGGACTACGACGCCGTATGGCTGGACCTGGAGGCAAGAGCATGAACAGCGAGATCCGCAAAATGCTGGAGGGCGTGCGCCAGGGGACCGTGTCCGTGGATGACGCGCTGCTGGCCCTGAAAAAGGAGCCCTTCACCGACATTGGCTATGCAAAAGTGGACCTGCACCGCGGCATCCGCCAGGGCGCGGCGGAGGTGATCTACGGCGCGGGAAAGACTCCGGCCCAGATGATCGGCATCATCGGCGTCATGCGCCGGCGGGGCCAGCGGACCATTCTCATCACCCGCCTGTCTCCGGAGGCGGCTCAGGAGATTGCCGCCGCATACCCTCTGGACTATCACGAGGATGCCCGCTGCGGCATCATCGGCACTGTGCCGGAGCCGGACGGCATCGGCCGCATCGTTATCGCTACCGGCGGCACCAGCGATATTCCCATAGCGGAGGAGGCCGCCCTGACGGCGGAGGTCCACGGCAACGAAGTGCTGCGGCTGTACGATGTGGGGGTGGCGGGCCTGCACCGCACCCTGCACCATATGGACGATATCATGAGCGCGTCGGTGATCGTGGCCATCGCGGGAATGGAGGGGGCTCTGGCCAGCGTGCTGGGTGGTCTGGCGGATTGTCCGGTGATTGCGGTGCCCACCAGCGTGGGCTACGGCGCCTCCTTCGGCGGCCTGTCGGCCCTGCTGTCTATGCTGAATTCCTGCGCCAGCGGCGTATCGGTGGTGAACATCGACAACGGTTTCGGCGCCGGGTATTTGGCCAGTATGATCAATCACATGGAGGGAAAGAAATGAGGACCCTGTATCTGGACTGCGGCATGGGCGCCGCCGGAGATATGCTGACGGCGGCGCTGCTGGAGCTGCTGCCCCAGCCCGACGAATTTGTCAAGCGTCTCAACGGCCTGGGTATTCCCGGGGTAACATACCGCCTGGAGCAGGCGGAAAAGTGCGGCATCACCGGCTCCCGAGTCACCGTGACGGTGAACGGGGAAACGGAGCATGACCACGACCATCATCACGACCACGACCATGAGCACGACCACGACCATGAGCACGCCCACCATCACCACAACGGTATGCACGAGATCGGCCACATTGTGGAGCGGCTCCCGGTGTCCGACCGGGTGCGGAGGGACATTCTGGCGGTATATGACGGCATCGCCCAGGCGGAGAGCCATGTCCATGGCGTGCCGGTGACGGACATCCATTTCCACGAGGTGGGCACCATGGACGCCGTGGCAGACGTGACGGCAGTGTGCCTGCTGATGGAGGAGCTTGCACCGGACCAGGTGATCGCCTCCCCGGTCCACGTGGGCAGCGGCACCGTCCGCTGCGCCCACGGCGTTCTGCCGGTGCCTGCCCCGGCCACGGCATACATCCTCTGGGATGTGCCCATTTACGGCGACGGGATCGACGGGGAGCTGTGTACCCCCACCGGTGCGGCTTTGCTGCGGCACTTTGTCACCCGCTTCGGCGATATGCCGGTGATGACCCTGCGGGCCGTGGGCTGCGGCATGGGCCACAAGGACTTTCCCCGGGCCAACTGCCTGCGGGCCATGCTGGGGGACACGGCGGCAGACATCGGCGACGTGTATGAGCTGGCCTGCAATCTGGACGACATGACCGGCGAGGACATTGCCTTCGCTATGGAGCGTCTGCTGGAGACCGGGGCGCTGGATGTGTACACCGTGCCCATTGGCATGAAAAAATCCAGGCCTGGCGTGATGCTGTGCGTTCTGTGCCGGGAGGAGCAGCGGGAGGAAATGGCCCGGCTGCTGCTGCGGCACACCACCACCCTGGGCGTCCGGGAGAGCCGGCACCGGCGCTATACCCTGTCCCGCGCGGAGGAAACGGTGGATACACCCTGGGGCCCTGTGGCCCGGAAGCTGTCTCAGGGCTGGGGCGTCCGGCGGCAGAAGCCGGAATATGAGGACCTGGCCCGTATTGCCCGGGAACAGGACCTGCCCCTGGACCAGGTCCGTCAACAGATCAGGTAAACAAAAAGCCTCCCCCATGGCATCGCCATGAGGGAGGCTTTCACTATTTTTCCACCGCTTCCGCTTCCTGCCGCAAAAACGACACGAACTGCCGGGCTGCCAGGGAGACATATCCATCCTTGGGCAGGAGGATGCCCATGCGCCGGGCCACCGGCGGCATCAGCCGTGCGGCATGGACCCGGTACGACGTGCGCTGCAGCAGCAGATGAGGCAGCACACTGACGCCCAGACCGCTTTCCACCATGGCCAGAATGGTGTAGTCATCCTTTACCCGATAGCCCACCCGGACCCCGGCCTGCCGCAGCTGCGGTTCCACCGGGGCATTGTCCTCCGGCTCCAGCAGGATGAAGCATTCCTCCCGCAGCTGCTCCAGGCTCAGCTCCTCCGCTCCGGCCAGGGGATGTTCCCGGGGCAGGATCACAGAATAGCAGTCCTCCAGCAGGGGCAGAAACGTCAGATCCTCGGTCCCCGGGTCGATCATCAGCCCCAGGTCCACGGTGCCCTCCCGGAGCCACTGATCGATATGGGCCACGTCACCCAGCTTCAGCTGAAACCGAATCTGGGGATACAGCTGCCCGAAGGTCTTCAGCCGCCGGGGCAGCCAGTGGCAGGACACGCTGGTAAAGGTGCCGATGGACACCGTGCCGCCCCGCAGGTCCCGAATCTGGTCCAGCTGGTCCAGAAGCACCAGCTCCTGGCGCACCAGCTCCTGCAAAGTCGGCAGCAGACACCGGCACTCCGGCGTGGGCATCACGCCCCGCTTGCCCCGAACAAACAAGGTCAGTCCGAACTCCTTCTCGGCGGATTTCAGAATCTGACTGACCCGGGCCTGGGTATAGTTCAGCTGCTCCGCCGTGCGGGTCAGGCTGCCGGTCTCGGCGATTTTGGTCAGGATGCGATATGTGTTGTCAGCCATAAGCTTTTCTCATGCTCCCCACGAAATATATTTATTTTACAGGATGCGCTTTATGCGGTATGATAAATTGGTTCCGCGAAAAGCGGAGTATTTTGTGGAATAGGGACAAGGAAGAAAGGAAAATCGCTATGAGCCAGTCTGTCATCGAGGAAACCCAGGCCCCGCCTGTCGGGGCCGAAGAAACCCACAAGGGACCCACCTGCTATAAAAAGGAGATCGGACCCGAAAACTTCATTTTCATCGTGCTGTTTGTGGCCTTTTTTGCGCTGTTTGCCGCCAAAATGGGCCTGGGCAACACCATCAACACCATGATCAACACCGCCTTTGTCCTTCTGACGGATACGGTGCTGTATCTGACGGCCCTGTGCGTCATCATGGGGGCCATTTCGGCGCTGTTTTCCGAGTTTGGCCTGGTGTCGCTGATGAACCGGATGCTCAACCCCTTCATGCGGCCGGTATACGGCCTGCCGGGGGCGGCGTCCGTGGGCGTGGTGACCACATTCCTATCGGACAACCCGGCCATTCTCTCCCTGGCCCAGGACCGTTACTTCAAAAGCCTGTTCAAGGCGTATCAGTTTCCGGCCCTGACCAATCTGGGTACGTCCTTCGGCATGGGCTTCATCGTGTGTACCTATATGGTCAGCCTGTCCCCCGGCAAGGGGGTGAACTACACCGGCGCGGCCCTGACTGGCCTTCTGGGAGCGGTGGTAGGCAGTATCGTATCCACCCGGATCATGCTGGCATTTACCGCCAAGGTATATGGCCGGGAGCAGCCCATGATTGACGGCGGCACCCTGTCCCTGGGGGGCAAGCGGGTGCGTCCCATCCGGGCCGGCGGCACCGGCACCCGCTTCATGTCTGCCCTGCTGGACGGCGGCATGGACGGCGTGAAAATGGGCGTGAGCATCATACCCGGCGTGCTGGTTATCTGCACGGTGGTGATGATGCTCACCAACGGCCCGGCAGAGAGCGGCCTGTATACCGGCGCGGCCTACGAGGGCATCGAACTTCTGCCCAAGCTGGCGGATAAGCTCAGCTTTATCCTGACGCCGCTGTTCGGCTTCTCCTCGCCGGAGGGCCTGGCGGTGCCGGTGACGGCTCTGGGCGCAGCCGGTGCGGCCATCAGCCTGGTGCCCCAGCTGCTGGCCGAGGGGAAGGCTGCCGGCGGCGACATCGCGGTGTTTACCGCTATGTGCATGTGCTGGAGCGGCTATCTCAGCACCCATGTGTCCATGATGAACAGCCTGGGGTGCAACCATCTCATCGGCAAGGCCATCATCAGCCACACCGTAGGCGGCCTGTGCGCCGGCGTGGCGGCCCACTGGCTGTATGTGCTGTTCGCGCTGCTGTAAAGTCTACTGTATCTGTGGAAACGTGTCAAGAAAAATCGAGCCGGTCTTCGAACCGGCTCGATTTTTCTTGCTTTATACAGATCAGACCCTGGGCCTGCGCCGCACGCACAGAAGGGGGCAGACTACCAGCAGAGCCAGGGGAATGAGATAGACGTACAAGGAGCAGGTAACAGGCGTCCACAGGCGGGCCAGGGACAGGATGCCTGCCGCGCGCACGCCCACCAGCTCCAGGGCCGCCGGGCCCACCAGTCCGGCGCAGCATACCACCACGGCAGCGTTCACCGTCCGGCACAGGCTCGACAGCAGGCACCCGGTCATGGCGGCAGCCAGCAGCACCAGCAGCCGCAGCAGCAGGCATCCGGCCAGCCACTGTCCCACGGTGCAGTCTGCGGCCAGGTCTGCAAAGTGGGCCACGCTGCGCAGCGGGGCGGACAGGGCCGACAGGCCGCCGTAATACGACGAGACCTGGTACACCTGCCGCAGGGTCAGGGTCAGCCATACCGCCGCCGCCAACAGGGCAGACAGGGCCAGCTTGCAGCGAGGCTCCCGGCGGCGGCCCCGGGGCGTGGTCTGCAGCAGCGGCAGCATTCGCTGCTGCCGCTCTCCGGCGAAGGTGCCTGCCGTCAGCAGTGCCACAGTCAGCAGTGCCGCCATGGACGGAATGCGCTGACTGCCGCCCACATCGCCGCCGCACAGAGTGAACATGGGCGCAGGATTCAGCACCCACAGGCCGGTGTCCAGCTTTTTCAGAGCCTCGTCCTCCACGGTGGACAGGGCCGCCAGCTGGGCGGAGCGGATCTCGGACTCCGGCCAGCCTTCCACCTCCGCTATGCGGGCCCGGATGGCCCGGAGGGTGTCCTCCATGGCAGGGCCCTGGAACTCATTTTGAAAGGCGGCGGTGTCCGTGTCGTACAGGGACACGTCCGCCGTGGGGGCTGCGGCTGCCCGGAAGCACCAAAGGGCAAAGACCAGCAGCACCAGCAGTCCCTTGTGATACCATAGGATTTTCCTGAACTCGAACCCCGTCAGGGTCAGCCGGCCGGAGGCCCGGGAAAACACGGGACGCAACCGGGCCGCCAGACGCTGGAACACGTTGGCTCCTGCTATGGGCCGGTGATGTCCGGCATAGACCACGGCTCCTGCTGCAGCCAGCACCAAAAGCACCGGCAGAAGGGCGGTACACAGCATGGCTCCGTTTACCGCCCGACCCAGCAGGTTGATATTCAGATAGTGCAGAAACGTTTTTTCCATACCGACGAAGGAAAACACGTTGATATACCGAAGGGCCACGATGGCATAGCTGTCCGGCACAAAGGCGAACAGACTGTATTCCACCGCCAGAAATGCGGCGGCGGCCACCATAGCCGTCTGCAAATGGTGGATCAGCTGAAGAATCAGCCACAGCAGCAGTCCCATCAGCCACATACCAAGAGTTTTCAGCAGGTAATACGCCCAAAGCACCTGACGGAGCGTCAGCGGGTACGGGAAATTCTGAAAAATTTCGCTGGACTGGGCGGCGGCGGACAGGTCACCCAGCCCGCCGTACAGCAGACTGTCGGTGACAAGGCCCGTCAGCATCAGAAGGGCTGTGCCCAGGGCGGCGGACAGGCCCAGGATCCCCACCCGGCGCAGGGCCAGCCATGTCCGGCCTCGGGGGCTGCCAAACACCAGGTATCGCAGACTGCTGCGGCGCTCCTCCGTCAGCCGCAGCACTGTTACCAGCATCCACAGCAGAATGCACACGGACACCACACTGTCCTGCAGGAAATTCTCCAGTCCGGCAGTCTCCGTCAGGGTCAGGGACACATCCGTGCTGCGGAGAAAGTCCCGGTCCGTTTTCTTCACGTTTTCCGCATGGAATTTTCCGGCGCTGCTGTCCATGAAAATGGACAGGGTGGGCATATTGGCGGCGTTTTCGTGGATGGTATCCAGATATCCGGGATACGACGCCAGGTAGTCCAGCTGCTGCCGGAGGGTCTGCTGGGCCTGCTGCCGGGCGGTAAATTCCGCCTGGGCCTGGTCACTGAGATCATATGCCATGGCCGCTGTCTCATAATCGTCGCCCAGCACTTGCCGGGCCTGATCCCGGTATAGCTCCAGCAGGTCCGGGTCATCCGTGCTGCGCCAGAGCAGAGCCGTCATATAGCGGCGGCTCTCCGCCTCCATCTGAGACAGGGCGGCAGACGGGTCCGGGCTGGCTGCCAGCTGAGCTGCGGTCTGCCGATAGGCGGCGGCAAAGCCGGGTGCGTTGTGATGGTCCACCCGATGGAAAAACACCACCGCCGCCATCAGCACCAGCAGCCACAGCAGACTCCTGCGGGAGAAAACACGCCTGCACTCACGCATGGGGATGCAGCCGCCGGATATAGGCGTCCTCCAGGTTGGCCGCGCCGCAGCCGCGGATAAATTCCTCCACCGGGGCGTCCGCCAGCAGGACGCCATGGTGCAGCAGTAAAATCTCACTGGCAATGGATTCCACGTCGCCGGTGATGTGGGTGGTGATAAGGACGATTTTGTCCCGGCCCAGCTGCCGGATATATTCCCGCAGGCGCACCCGCTCCTCCGGGTCCAGTCCGGCGGTGGGTTCATCCAGCAGCAGGACCTTGGGCGCGCCCAGCAGGGCCTGGGCCAGCATCACCCGCTGGCGCATGCCGCCGGAAAAGCCGCCGACCCGGTGGTGGGCCGCGTCCCACAGATTCACCACCTGCAGCAGCTCCCGAAGCTGCTCCCGGGCGGCCCGGGGCCTCAGCCCCTTCAACTGGGCCATGTACAGCAGAAATTCCCAGGCGGTCATGTCGTCGTACATCCCCTGGCTCTGGGGCATGAAGCCCAGCACCTGCCGGAACGCCGGTCCCATGGACAGAATATCCGTCCCGTCGAAGGCGATGGTCCCCGTCTGGCGGGGCAGCAGGTCGCAGATCAGGTGGATGAGGGTGCTTTTCCCCGCACCGTTGGGGCCCAGCAGGGCCGTGATGCCGGGGACAAAGGTGTGGGTAAAGCCTGTCAGGGCTTTCTTGTCCCCGTAGGAATGGGACAGGGCGTGAATGGTCAGTTCCATATTATCCGTGGCTCCTTGCCGTGGGGTCCACCAGCTGGATCAGCTCCAGACGGTCCAGGTGATGGGGGTCGATGTAGGAAACCAGCTTGCCGCCTGAGGTGAAGTAGATGGCATTTGCAGTAACATACTGAAGTGACGGAAACTTGACTCCGTAGGGCTCCAGCTCCATCTGCCCCAACAGATGATAATTCCGGTCATATGCGTAGATGGTGCGGTGTGTATCCGCGTCATCGTCCGACGTGCGAACGATGATATAATCCTTGGTGTACTGCGGCAGGGCCAGGCTACAATCTGTGGGGACCTTTACCGTCTCCGCGCCGGTGGCCTTGTCATATTCGCACAGGCCCACGCCGACGCGGTGGTAGTATAGTACGTTGTCAAAGTTCACCATCGGACTGTTTGATTGGTTCCAATCTTCAAAAATATGCTCGATGCGCCCGGTTTCCAAATTGCCTTCCGCATAGGTGATACTGCCAGTCTCGTCGTTGAACATCGGAAAATACAGGTATCCGTTGCTGATAGACACCCCGACAGACGGCCAATCCGTATGCACCGGAATGTCCTCCTGAAATAGCCGGGTGATTTCCCCGGTCTCCAGCTGAATCTTATAAATGGCCATGGCATAATCGGGATCGCCCGAGGAGGTGGGCATAGCCAGATAAATGAGATAGCCGTTGTCGAAAAAGTAGCTGCCGCCCAGCTGCTTACGCCCGTCCAGGGCGTTTTGCTCCGGGAGTCGGGCAATTTCCGTGTGGTCCGTCCCGTCCATATTCATACGTACCAGGACAAAGTCAGTGCCGTTGTCCTGCACCCCATACAGATGCTGATTGAAATAACCCAGGGCAAATCCCGCGTATGCATTGCAATTGGCATCGCCATGTCCGCAGTCCGGCTTATTGCACAAGACATAAAAATCATGACTGCCCGGCTCAGCAAAGCGGACCAGGAAATCCAGCAGGGGCTCCAGGCAGTAATTTCCCTTTTCCGTCTCCACGAAAAATCCGTCGCTGTCCTGATACCGGTATTCCCCTGGCTGGACCTCAAAGTCCGTGGCAGTGGGTGCGGCGGGTTTGGAGGCGCAGGCGGTGAGAAGTAATAATAGCAGTATGTAACAAGTAACACGTCGAAATTTATTCATGAAGCACCTCTTATCTTTGGGGGCAGGATTAACCTGCCCCAATATGTATCAAAAGTATGATTATATTACTTATGATACTTACGCAGAAACAAAAATGGTTTCAAGGACATGGCTACCAACTTTGAATGTTGCTTTCATTGAGTAAAACTCTTTGACGTTTTTTAAATTCTCTGTTTCGATGAATCCCTTGCCGGTTACGCGGATAATCCCTGTCTTGTCTTCATTAAATGTGTTTTTGTAGACGATTTGTCCCTGAATTGACATTTGTTCGTTGCTTTTTGTAGCCATCGTTGCCTTGCACTGGTGAGCGTAGCAGGTTGCCGAGCAGGTATAGCTGTAGCCGTTGTAGTAGCCGATGTAGGTTTCGTTTTCGGCAAATGCGGTGAGGATGCAGCAGCACAGGAACATGGCGGCTGCGAGGGTCGCGCTGAGAATTCGTTTGATTTTCATGTTTGACCTCCAGTCTTTTCACGGTGTGTTTGTGGGTACAGGCGGTGGACCATGGCATCCCTCCTTATGGCGTGGGGGCGGCTTCTGTCCGCGGGAAATGGCTGCATGCGCACGGCCCAGAAGAAACCCCTCTACTATCTAAACGCCTGAAACAGCAATTTGCAACAGAGTTTCCATAAACTTTCTAAAATTTTGTTGAATTAAACATATTGCGAGGGACGAAATTGTGAATAAAAGCAAGAAAATTGAGGCGTGTACAAGTCGGAGACTATACAAAGTCCCACATCTTCTCCTCCCGTCGATTTGTTCTGAAACGGCGATTGCGACTCTACTCCTGTATTGCCTTTTGGGCAAAATCCGCCGTGCACCGTTTCCGACAGGGGAGGAGCGGCATAGGATGGGATACCCGCGCCGGAGTGCGGCGGGGGAATCCGGATCGTGAGGTGCGCTATGAACTGCATACATAATTCATCCGGCGGCTCCCTGCGGGAGCTGCTGAGCCGAAACGTGGGTCAGTACGCCGCAGCCAGCTTTCTGGTGGGCTCCTGTCGCCTGGTGCGGCAGGAGGGCGTTCTGGAGGAGGTGGGGACGGACTATCTGGTGCTGCGGCAGGGGAGCGCCCGCACCGGGTGCGACCTGTATGCCCTGAAATTTATCGAATTAACGGACAGCGCTGGAACATGACACCGTTGCGCCCGGCATCGGTTTGTGGTATGCTGGGGGCAGTGAGGTGAGGGCATGTACTACGTCTATATGCTGCGGTGCCGGGACGGGAGCCTGTATACCGGCACAGCGGCGGACCTGTGCCGGCGGATGCGGCAGCACGCGGGGGGAGGCTCTGCCTGCGCCCGGTATACCCGGGCCCATCCGCCCCGGGAACTGGCCGGGGTATGGCGCACGGAGCGGCAGGGGGACGCTCTGCGGCTGGAATACGCCGTGAAGCAGCTGACCCGGCGGGAAAAGCTGGCCCTCCTGCAGCGTCCGGATGCGGCGGCGGAGCTGGTTTCCGGCGGGGCCGTGTTTGAGCCGGTGCCGGGGGTGACGCTGGATATGTGCCTGGAGGGAACGTTTCATGGATAAGCTTTACGCCGCCCCTATGGAGGGGCTTACCGGGTATTTGTGGCGGCAGGTCCACGCGGAGCTGTTCGGTCCGGCGGACAAATATTTTACGCCGTTTCTCTCCCCCAACGCCACCTGTACCTTCCAGCGGAAAGAGCTGGATGAGATCGACCCGGAGCACAACCGGGGACTCAACGTAGTGCCCCAGCTGCTGACCAACCGGGCAGAGCATTTCCTGTGGGCTGCCCGGGAGCTGCATGACCGAGGCTTTCGGGAGGTGAACTTCAACCTGGGCTGTCCGGCAGGTACCGTGGCCGCCAAGCGGAAGGGGGCGGGCCTGCTGGCCTATCCCCAGGAGCTGGACAGGTGCCTGGAGGAGATCTTTGCGGGATTGCCCCGGGGAATGACGGTGTCCGTCAAGACCCGGATCGGGAAAAACGACCCCAGCGAATGGCCGGGGCTGCTGGAGATCTATCGGAGGTACCCTCTGGCGGAGCTGATCGTTCATCCCAGGCTCCAGAAGGAATTTTACAAGGGAACGCCCCATCGGGAGGCTTTTTCCACCGTCTCCGGCCCCTGGCCGGTGGTGTATAACGGTGATATATGGACGGCGGAGGACGCTGCGGCGCTGTCCCGGGACTTTCCCGGGACAGATGCGGTAATGCTGGGCCGCGGACTCATGCGGGACCCCAGCCTGCTGCGGCAGCTGCGGGGCGGCCCCGCCGCCTCGGTCCGGGAAGTCCGGACGTACCATGACCGGCTGCTGGACGCCTACCGGCAGCGGCTCTCCGGCGATCTGCCGGTGATGCACCGGATGTGGGAGCTGTGGACGTACCTGGCCGCCGGGTTCGACGGGGCGGAGCCGTATCTCAAGCGGATGCGCAAGGCGAAGAATTTATCGGAATATCAGGCCGCGGTGGACGCACTGCTCCGGGAGCAGCCGCTGGTATACAGCAAGGAGGGATGACCATGCGTCTGCTGATCGCGGAGGATGAGGCAGACCTGGGGGAGGCACGGACCGTTTTTTGAGAAAAATCATTTTTCGGCGGACGCCGTCCACAACGGACGGGACCATTGCCTTTACGGCGCAGCTGCGATAAAAAAACGCTTATGGAAACGTTAGAAGGTGAAAAGCGTGTATTTTGCATACGGAGAAGCCGAAGCTTCCTATTTGCGGCAAAAGGATAAGCGGCTTTGCCAGGTCATTGACCGCATCGGGCATATCGACCGCCCAGTGGATACGGACTTGTTTTCATCCGTCGTTCACCACATCATCGGGCAGCAGATATCCACCAAGGCACAGGCGACCATCTGGCAGCGGATGCAGGATGCACTGGGCACCGTCAATGCCGAGACCATCCTGACAGCAGGTGTTCCCAAGCTGCAGGGACTGGGTATGACCTTCCGCAAGGCAGAGTATATTACGGATTTTGCCGAAAAAGTCCATACGGGCGCATTTGATCTGCATGCTGTGGAGCACATGAGCGACGAGGATGCGATCCGGGAATTAAGCAGCCTGAAGGGCATCGGCGTCTGGACGGCAGAGATGATTCTGCTTTTTTGTATGCAGCGCCCGGATATTTTCAGCTATGATGACCTTGCCATCCAGCGCGGGCTGCGCATGGTATATCACCATCGCAGCATTGACCGCAGGCTGTTTGAAAAATACCGCCGTCGCTTTCACCCCTATTGCAGCGTGGCAAGTCTGTATCTCTGGGCTGTGGCAGGCGGCGCAATCCCGGAGATGAAGGACTACAAGCCGAGTAATAAAAACAGAGGCAGCTTTTGAAGCGAGGTGCAGATCATGATATTTGTGCAGCATTATGATTCACCGCTGGGCGGCATCCTGCTGGCAGCGGACGGAATCGGACTGAGAGGCCTGTGGTTCGACGGACAGAAATACCTTGCCCGTGATCTGCCCGCAGAGCGTATCGGGCAGGATACACCCGCCCTTGCAGAAGCCAGGCGTTGGCTGGACATTTATTTTGCTGGCAGCCAGCCGGATTTTCTGCCGCCGCTGCACCCCGTCGGCACCGCGTTCCGGCAGTCCGTGTGGGAAATCCTTTTGCAGATTCCCTACGGAAGGACTACGACCTACGGCGAGATCGCACGGCAGCTTGCTGAAAAGCAGAAGCTTCCCCGGATGTCTGCGCAGGCGGTCGGCGGTGCGGTGGGTCATAATGAGATATCCATCATCATTCCCTGTCACCGTGTGGTCGGCACAAACGGCAGCCTGACCGGATACGCCGGGGGCATTGACAAAAAGAGGAAGCTGCTGGAATTGGAACATACCGATATGACCGGATTTTTCGTGCCGAAAAAGGGCACTGCACTTTTTTGACAAGCTGAAGGGGCGGCGTGACCGAAGTCACGCCGCCCCTTGAAAACACAAGGCTTTCCTCATTCTTGGATTTTTCTGCTTTACGCCCACCAGGTATTCGGCTCCGGTGGATTTTTATGGGCAGCTTTATGCAAGAATGTCCGTCAGGTCGTCGAATACCTGGGACTTGGTGACCACCACCACATGGTCTCCCTCCTGAATCGTGGTGAGGCCGCCGGGAATGATGATTTTGTTTTCCCGGGCAATGGCGGCCAGCAGAACGCCCTTTTTCAGGGCCAGGTCCTTCAGAGGCTTGTCCAGCACCGAGCGGCTGGAGGCGGTGGCGGTGAACTCCAGAGCCTCCACGGAGCCGTCCAGCATTTTATACAGGCTCTCCACAGTGCTGCCCTGGGAATTGGCCAGAGCCCGGACATAGCGGGTGATCTGGTTGGAGGTCAGATCCTTGGGACTGATGATGCTGCCCAGCTTTGTCTCCTGCACCAGGTCCATGTAGTTGGGCCGGGTCATTTTGGCCAGCACCTTGGGGACTCCCGCCCGCTGAGCCGTCAGGGCCATCAGCAGGTTCTCCTCGTCCCGGTCCGTCAGGGCCACGAAGGCGTCGGTCTCAAAGATGTTCTCGCTGTCGATCAGGTCTGCGTCGGTGCCGTCACCCTCAATGATCATGGCGCCGGGCAGGGAGGCCGACAGACGCAGGCACTTGTCGTGCTTCATCTCGACAATGCGGACCTTGGTATTGCTGCGGGCCAGCTCCCAGGTCAGGTACATGGTGATGCGGCTGCCCCCCAGAATGGATACGTTCTTCACTCTTTGCAGGGTGCGGCCGATGCCCCGGAGCATTTTTTGCAGCTCTGCCTTGGTGCCCACCATATAGAGCTTGTCCCCGCTGCGGGGCACGAAGGAGCCGTCGGGGATGATAAAATTGTCCCCCCGGTGGGCGGCGCAGATCAGCACCTCCGCCAGGCGATTGCGGTGGAAATCGTTGAGGGACACCCCGGCCAGGGTGTCCTGCTCCGTTACCTGAAAACCGATCATATCGATGCGGCCTCCGGCAAAGGGCTCCACGGAAAAGGCCGCCGGGAAGCTCAGGATCCGGGCGATCTCCTGGGCTGCCCCCAGATCGGGGTTGATGAGCATGTCCAGGCCGATCTCCCGCTTGAGCATGGTGTCATCCCGGCGATACTCGGGGTTGCGTACCCGGGCGATGGTGTGCTTGGCCCCCAGCTTTTTGGCGATGAGGCAGCACACCAGGTTTGTCTCGTCCAGATTGGTGACGGCAATGACCAGGTCCGCGCTGCGGACACCGGCAGTGTCCAGCACGCTGATGCTGGCTCCATTGCCCTCCACGCACATGACGTCCAGGGTGCTGTCGGCCCGGTGCAGGGCCGCGGCGTCGTCGTCCACGATGGTGATGTCGTGATCCTCTACCGCCAGCTGCCGCGCAATGGCATAGCCGACCTTGCCGTTGCCTACGATGATGATTTTCATGCTTGCTCCTCTCCGCTGCCCGACGGCAGCCGGCTGCGCCTGCGGCGCAGGATAACGGCGCTGTATTCCGCGCCCATGATCAGCACCGTGCCGCTCATATACAGCCACAGCAGCACCACGACTATCGTGGCGATGGAGCCGTACAGCACGGAGTAATTGGCAAAATGCTCCACATAATAAGAAAACGCCAGGGACAGGACCATCCATGCCGCCAGAGAGATGCCTACCCCGGGAGCAACTTCCTTCAGGGGACGGCGCTGGCCCTGGGCCAGCATATACAGCACCGTCAGCATCAGGAACATCACCACGCCCAGAACGATGAAGCGCAGATAGCTCCACAGGTCAATGAAGCCCTGCGGCAGGGCAATGAGCCCCGACACGAACTCCAGGGCCCGGCGGCCCACCGTTACCAACAGCAGTGTCAGCCCGATGGAGAGGATCAGCCAGACGGTAAACAGCAGAATGGCCAGCTGGTTCAAAAGCATCTTCCGGGGCGGACCCATGTTGAAGGCCTTGCGCAGGGAGTGCAGCAGGCAGCTGGTGGCACGCATGGGGAACCAGATGGAAAAGACCAGACTGAACCACAGCAGCTGGCGGCTGGCGTTGGCGGACACATATTCAAGATACGACTCCAGCACCGACATCACGTCCGCCGGAACGATCTGGGACAGCACCTGGGTCACGCTGTCCACGTCCAGTTTCAGGATGCCCAGCAGGGTGCTGATGAACACCAGCAGCGGAAACAGCGCAAACAGCAGATAATACGTCAGCGCTGCGCTGTCCCGGCCCACGTCATGCAGATAATACCGGCGCACCAGCTGCACCGCCACTTGCCCCGCTGCGGTGCGGGGCAACCATGCCTTTTTCACAGGAGTCATCCCTCCTAATTCCCATACAGTGTACCACATAGCGGCCAAAATGAAAAGAGAAATTTGTCCTGTTGGCTTTGGACGGTCCTGTTTATCAGATTTTTGTAAAAATTTTATATGTTTTTTTGTATTTCCCTCTTGCGAGTTCTCGTTTGCTTTGATATAATCATTTCATCCAGAGAGAAAGTCGTTTCTGGAATCTACAGTAAAGAGGGTCGAATTATGGACAAACTTACCAACATCGTACGGGACGAAATTTCCCGCCAGTACAAGAGCGTTCGGCAGTTCGCTTTTGCGGTTGGCATTCCTCTGTCCACCATCAACAGCGCGCTGCACAACGGCATCGGCGGTTCCTCCTTTGACACGGTGGTCCAGATCTGCCGCACCCTGGGCATCTGCGCTCTGGGCGAGGAGAACATCCACCTGACGGAGGACACCCAGCGGATCCTGGACCAGTACGCCAAGCTGGACGATTACGGACGCCACACCATCTCCTCCGTGATGCAGGTGGAGTATGACCGCTGCACCAAGACGTTTGAGGACAGCTCCGAGCTCCGGGGCGGCTACTCCAGCGTCAACCTGTCCGCTCCCATTGCCAATGACGAGCCCGTCTCCATGAACGTGCTGGCCAGCCGCGAGGACTGAGCGGATCACATCATTCGTCGGTAAACAGCATAAAAAGAGGGTCTTCGACAGGGGTCGGAGACTCTCTTTTTATACGTTTCCACCAAAAATGTGCGTGATTTTTGGCGATTTTACGGAAGATTACGGTTGAAATTCCACGGTGTATCTGATATAATACAGTGTAATTGGCGGAACAGCGGCATTTTGCCTCGGGAGAATCTCGCGTTCGCGCCACCTTTTCAGATGGGAGAAAGATGCATGAAAGCAACAAGAAAAACCGGCACCTGGCTGTGGACGCTGCTGGCAGCCGCAATACTGACGGCGCTGCTGACGGCCACAGCCTTTGCCGGAGGCAACGATTTCCGCTGCTGGACCGTGGACGCCCGGCAGTGGACCAACCAGGGATACCGTTCCGAAAAGGATGGGGTATGGTATCTGTTTCTGCCTGCCGACGAGAGCCCGGCGGACACGGTGCTGTCCTTCAGCGGCAGCGTGACGGCAGCTTCTGCCGGGACACTGGACCGGGAGCATGGCACCCTTACCGGCGCGTTTGCCGCCAGCGACCGGGTGACCCTGACGCTGGACGGCGGTAAAACGGTGCAGATCTGCGCGAAGCAGAGCAGTCTGCCCAGCTTGCGCCTGACCCTTAACGGTACCACGCTGGAGCAGGTGCACCGGGACAAGAACGTGAAATATCCCGGCAACGACCTGGTGCTGACGGACGGCGACGACGTTCTCACCGGCACCGTGGAGTTCAAGGGCCGCGGCAATTCCACCTGGAGGGAATATGCCAAGAAGCCCTATCAGATCAAGTTCAGCAAGAAAACCTCCGTGCTGGGCATGCCTGCGGCCAAGAAGTGGATCCTCCTGGCCAATGCTTCTGACGACAGCATGATCCGCACCCGCCTGGTGTATGATGCGGCGGAGCAGATGGGCTTTCCCTATGTGACGGAATATCAATATGTGGACCTGTGGATAGACGGCCAGTATCTGGGTGTGTATCTGCTGGGCGAAAAGGCCGAGATTGGCAAGGGCCGCCTGAACCTGCAGGACCCCGCCGGGGCCATGTTCGAGCTGGACAACGGCTTTGCCACCGACGAGGACCACTATTTCTTCGAGGGCCGGCTGAACAGTTACTTCGCCCTGAAGGAGATCGTGGAGGAGGACGACGCGCATATTGCCCAGGCCATGAGCAATTTCCAGACCGCCATGACCCGCTTTACTACGGCGCTGACCTCAGAGGGTTGGGAAAATCTGTCCTTGGCCCAGCTCAACCGCATGATCGACGTGGACTCCCTGGCCCGGTACTATCTGATGAACGAATACGTTCTCAACGGCGAGTCCTTCTTCACCAGCTTCTTCTGGTATCAGGACGGCGCGTCCGATGTGCTGCATGTGGGTCCTCTGTGGGACTTTGACACCTGCATGGGCAACAAGCAGGAGAAGGTCACGGACTACAACGCCTGCGATACCTCCGTGCTCATGAAGAAGATGCTGAACATCCCGGCCTTTTATCAGCGGGTGCAGGAGCTGTATGCCCGGTATGAGCCGGTGCTTACCGGCATGGCCGGTCAGGTGGACGGTCTGCGGGACGAGATCGGCGTCTCCGCCGACCTGAATTACCTGCGCTGGAACACCCTGGGCACCGCCAACCCCAAACCCGGCGGCACCCCCTTCGCCCCCACCTATGACGAGGCCCTCAGCCGGGTGCGCACCTGGCTCACCGGCCGGGCCAATGCCTTTACCCCCACCGTGCGTCCCCAGCAGCTGGGGTACTACTTCAACGCCAGCCGCACAGTGATGTATCTGACCTATTCCGCCCCCCAGCAGACGGCCCTGCGTTTCGCTGTGTGGGGTGAGCAGGACGGGCAGAACGACCTGCACTGGTATCAGGCCAAGAAACAGAATGGCCGCTGGGTGGCCGAGGTGCCTCTGATCAACCACCAGGAGACCGGCACCTATATGGTCCACATTTACAACCAGAACGGCCTGCCCCAGGGACTTCTGGACCACGGCACCGTGGTGGTGGACAACCTGGTCCAGCAGGAAAAGCCCGCCCTGAAGGCGGCGCTGTCCGCTGACGGACGGTATCTGAACCTGACGCTTACCGGCGGCAGCGACCTGGCAAAGGTGTGGTTCCCCACCTGGAGCCAGAAAAACGGTCAGGATGACCTGCAATGGTACGAGGCCCAGAATCAGGCGGACGGCAGCTGGACATATTCCGTGCTCCTGAGCCGCCACAACACCACCGGCACCTATTTCATTCATGCCTACGGCAATAGCAAGCAGAATCTGGTGGCCCATACCACCGCTTATGTGGAGAAGATTCCCGGGCCGGAGATGAAGGCCGCCATGTCCGCTGACGGGCGGTATCTGGACGTGACCCTGACGGGCCGCAGTGATCTGAGCCGGGTGTGGTTCCCCACCTGGAGCGCTGTGAACGGTCAGGACGACCTGCGGTGGTACGAGGCGGTGAGGCAGACAGACGGCAGCTGGACCTGCCGGGTGCCTCTGTCCAACCACGGCAGCACGGGTACGTATTTCATCCACGCCTACGGCAATGACAAGAAGAACCTGGTAGCTCACACCACCGCTTATGTGGAGAAGATCCCCGGGCCGGAGATGAAGGCGGCCCTGTCCGCCGATGGGCGCTATCTGGACGTAACCCTGGCGGGCCGCAGTGACCTGACCCAGGTCTGGTTCCCCACCTGGAGCCAGGTCAACGGCCAGGACGATCTGCGCTGGCACGAGGCCGCCAGGCAGGCCGACGGCTCCTGGACCTGCCGCATTGCCCTGTCGGACCACTCCGGCACCGGCGTCTACTTCATCCACGCTTACGGCAACACCAAGAAGAATCTGGTGGCCCACACCACCGTCACCGTACCTCAGGCTTCCCAGCCCTCCCAGCCTTCCCAGCCGGTCCGCTCCGGCATGCAGGCGGTGCTGTCCGCCGATGGCCGGTATCTGGACGTGACCCTAGCGGGCCGCAGCGACCTGACGAAGGTCTGGTTCCCCACCTGGAGCGCCGTGAACGGTCAGGACGACCTGCGGTGGTACGAGGCGGTCAAGCAGGCAGACGGCAGCTGGACCTGCCGGGTGCCCTTGGCCAACCACAAGAACGCGGGGGGCTATTTCCTCCACGCCTACGGCAATGATAAGCGCAATCTGGTGGCCCACACCACTGTTTCCGTCGCTCAGGCCGTGTCTCCCCAGGTGTGGACCCAGCTGTCCGCCGATGGGCGGTACATGACTGTGACACTGACAGGCCGCAGCGATCTGAGCCGGGTGTGGTTCCCCGTCTGGAGCGCTGTCAACGGCCAGGACGACCTGCAGTGGTACGAGGCGAAAAAGCAGTCCAACGGTGACTGGACGTATACGGTGACGCTGGCCCGGCACAAGGGAGCGGGTACGTATTTCATCCATGTCTATGGCAATAGCAAGCAGAATCTGGTGGCTCATACCACCGCCTATGTGATCTGAAAGGAGGAACGAGCAGCCCGGAACACCTGATGGAGATCCCCTGCGACGAGTAGGAAATCAAAAACTGTAACGGAGGAAAAATATGAAGAAGGCATTATCTCTGCTTCTGGCGCTGATGATGGTGGTGGGTCTGGTCATGCCCCAGACCTGGGCCGCCGGGCTCCAGGAGACAGAGCCGGACGCTGCCATTACGGAGACGCAGCCCGGCGACACCGCAGAACCTGACGCACAGCTGCCCCAGGCGGATACCATGTCCGGCAATTCCGCCGGGCTTACTCCCATCACCCGCACTAAGAATGCCGTGGCCAGCGGCGTGACCCTGGAAAAGGTGGTCATGCGCAACGTCAACGGCAGCCAGGCGGTGGGCTACCTTTCGGAGATCGACCTGAGCAAGGATGTGACCCTGAAGGCCAGCTACACTGGCTATTACTACGACGGCAGCACCGCTGCCCAGCGCAAGGCTATGGTCAGCAGCGGCCGGCTCAAGTGGGAGATGTCCCAGACCACCGCCCAGGCTGCCGCCTACGGACGGGCCTCGGATACCGAGGGTCGCGTGGTACTGGCTACCAACGCCGACTACTACAACATGCAGACCGGCGCGCCCACCGGCTACCTCATTATGGAGGGCAACCTGGTAAAAACCGGTAATGAGCCCTTCTTTGCCATTCTGAAGGACGGCTCCGCCGTGATCCGCAAGGCGGGCAGCGACACCTCCGACGTGGTGGAGGCCGTCTCCGGCCCCTATATGCTGGTGGAAAACGGCCAGATTGTTCCCGGCCTGGACCAGGGCGACCGCATGCCCCGCAACAGCGTGGGCATACGGGCCGACGGCTCCGTGGTATTCTTTGAGGCCGACGGCCGACAGGAGCCCATGTCCATCGGTATGAGCATGTATGAAGTGGCCAGTTTCCTGAAGGATGCCGGCTGCGTCACCGCTATTTATCTGGACGGCGGCGGCTCCGCCACCGTGGCAGCCTGTTATGAGGGCACCGACGAGCTGGTGGTTCGCAACAGCCCCAGTGACGGCCTGGAGCGCACCGTGTCCGACGCCCTGCTGGTGGTGTCCACCGCCCGCTTTGACGGCGATTTTGACCACGCGTCCGTGAGCCCCCAGAACGAGCTTTATACCCCCGGCAGCCGGGTGCCCTTCACGGCCCTGGGCGCTGACTCCGCAGGCGGCGCGGCCGACCTGCCTGAAAGCGGCCTGACCTGGGTGCTGGATACTCCCGCTGCCGGACGGATCGACGCCGCCACCGGTGTGTTTACCGCCGCCAAGGGCTATGTGGGCGATGTGCGGGTCCGCCTGACCTATCAGGGTCAGAATGTGGGCTCCGCCTCCATCACCATCGCCGAGCCCGATCAGGTGTCCTTCGCCGGCAAGACCCTGTCCCTGGACTATGACAAGACCAGCGACCTGGGCCTCACCGTCAAAAGCAGCCTGCGGGATATCCACTATCACGACGGCGACTTTACCTGGACCATCCGGCCTCTGACCGAGGGCACCACCGCCGCCGATATCGGCACCATCGTGGACAATCAGCTCCATACTGCCGCCAAGGCCAGCCAGACCCGTAAAGCAGAGATCACTGTCACCTATACCAAGGCAAACGGCCAGGAGCTTACCGATACCGTCACCGTGGAGATCGGCAAGATGCCCACCGTCCTTCTGGACTTTGAGGACGAGAGCTCCAAGTCCGGCGTGAACGTGGGTGCCAACGCCGTGTGGGGCAACCTGAATAGCTTTTCCGGTCACAGCGCCCATAATCTGCCCGGCGTCAGCGACGCGGGCTTCGGCGTGGCCGGTCAGGTCAGCAAGGATCCCAACGGTCTGGACATCCCCTACGGGCCCATTACCGATTTCGGCCTGGCATGCCCCGACTTTATCAGCAGCAACGCGGAATTGGACTGCAACTCCGCCGGCGCACCCTATAGCTGGGACTGCGCCCAGGACCCCGCTACCCTGTTCCGCTCCATGGGCTATGAGTACTATGTGGGCGCCATCTCCACCGCCCAGGAGGGCGCGTGGGATATGTATGCCCGCCGCGTAGCTTCCGACGAGGGTCCCGTGCGCTTCGGCCAGAAGTCTCTGGAGTATCATTACGATTATACGAAGATCTCCGGCACCAACAACACCAACGAATACCTGCGCTACAGCGGCGAGGACGTGGTCATCGAGGGCCGTCCCACCGCCCTGGGCATGTGGGTCTACGCCCCGGAGGGCACGCCCAACTACTGGCTGTCCACCAGCGTGTCCTATTGGAACGGGGAGAAGTACGTTTCCACCAGCTTGCTGCACCTGAAGACTACCACCGTCAACGCCGCAGGCGAGACCGTGGACACCACCACCCAGTACACCGGCATCAACTGGTCCGGCTGGAAGTATGTGGAGGCCGATCTGAGCAGCGTGTATGACAAGGCCCAGGACGTGGAAAACCATCCCCTGAAGATCACCGCCGGCCAGGTGCTGCTGTGGACCATCATCATCGAGGGCGGCACCGGCGACGTGGACGGCAACAAGATCACTTGCGGCTCCCGGGCTGCCGGAAGCCTGTATGTGGACAACATCCGCGCGGTGTATGGCACCACGGCTGACGACCTGGAGAACCCTGTCATCACCTCTGTCCGCGGCGGCAGCGCCTCCGTTACCGGCTACACGGATCTGACGGAGCTGGCTGAGGACGGTTCCACCGTGCTGACGGACAATGAGCTGCAATTCTTTACCGGGTATTATGATCCCCAGGGCGAGAACCGCACCGGTGTGTCCGCCGAAAACACGGTCATCACCATCGACGGCCAGGACATCAAGAACTTTGCCAACACCGACCAGGCCGTTACCGGCTCCGTGACCCTGCCCAATGGCCGCCACAGCATCAAGGTGGAGATCATGGACGGCTTCGGCAACCGCGCCAGCGTCACCCGTACCTTTACCGTCAAGGGTCGTGCCGCCATCCCCACGCTGACTCTGGACGCGCCGTCCTATGCGCTGGTGGGCGAGAACTATGTGGTCAACGTGACCTCCCCCAATGCAGGGAAAATCGATTCCGTCACCGCGCACATCGTGTACGGCAACGTGGACCTGTTTGACACCGATGAAAACGGCGGCAAGGGCGCGTTCAACACCTGCGCTTCCCTGGGCTACGGCGAGGGCTTTGAGGGCACCAGCTCTGCTGCCCGCCGCACCACCACGGAAAAGACCGTCACCGTGAACATGAACCGTACCGGCTCTGCCGGGAAGGACCTGTTCACCTTCACTATGCCCATGCCCGCCGGGGTCACGGCACTGGACAGCCTGCCCATTTCCGTCACTGTGTCCTACACCTGTGACGGTGTTACCTATACCACCTCCACCGGCAGCCTGCGGCTGCCCATGCAGGGCTACTACGCCGTTACCTCCGACATTATGGTGGAGGGCGCGGCAGCGGCCCGGCTGTATGTGAAGGATATCAACGGCAAGGCCGCCTCCGGCGTGGACCTGTATGTGGGCGACACCCGCATCGGCACCACCAACGCCTCCGGCCAAGTCAGCACCGACTACTTCAACAAGCTCTCCGCCGGCTCCCGCACCGGCGTCACCGCCCGGAAGGACAATCACCGCTCCTTTGAGACGGTCATCGTCACCCGCCGGGCCGGCGGCAGCGCCGATGGTATGCCCAGCTTCGTGCAGCTCAACGCCACCCCCAATGCCCAGAGCTGCCAGAACATCACCTGGGTCACCAATCCCCTGACCGCGCAGGCCAAGGCCGTGGTTCAGTACAGCGAAAAGAACAGCTTCAAGGGCACCTTCTCCTCCAGGGCCCAGGGCCAGGTCACTCTGCGTGAGTTCACCACCTCCGGCGACGCGGCCTATGTCAGTACCGTGTCCCTGACCGGGCTGAAGTCCGGCACCACCTACGTTTACCGTGTGGGCGACGGCAGCAGGTGGTCTGAAAACATGACCTTCACCACCAGCCAGCCCGGCGCGGCCACCACCCGCTTCTTTGTCATCGGCGATACCCAACTCTCCGGCATCGCGGAGAGCGATCAGGAGGAGATCCGCCTGATGAACGCCATCGCCGCCAACATCAACAGCCAGCCCATGAACTTCGGTATCCAGACCGGCGACTTTGTGGACAACGGCGGCAACCTGGTCCAGTGGAACGAAATTCTGGATGTATTCTCCAGGAACTACGCCGACATTCCCGTGGTGCAGGTCATGGGCAACCATGAATATTACGGTGACCTGTCCGGCGGCAACGCCTCCAGCCTGTGGACGCTGCCCGACAAGCTGTATTACTCCGTGGAGTACGGCGATGTGTATGTGGCGGTCATCAACTTTGCCGCCAACCTGGAGGACGCCTGCCAGTGGCTGATCCAGGATGCGGCCAAGTCCAGCTGCACCTGGAAGGTGCTGGCCGTTCACCAGCCCGCATACTATACCAATCCCAACGGCAGCAGCGAGGCCTTTAACCGTTATATTCCCGCAGCCGCCGAGGCCGCCGGGATCAACGTGGTGTTCTCCGGCCACGACCACAGCTATGCCCGCACCATGGTGCTGAAGGATGGCCAGCCTGTGTCCGAGACCACTCAGAACGGCCGTCTGCCCGCCACCTACGGCAAGGGCGTGCTGTACTACATCTGCGGCGACCTGGGTGAAAAGTCCCGCAGCACCGAGTACAAGGCCGTCAACAACCCCGACTTCCACTTTGCCCAGGTGTCCCAGGAGTATGACTCCCTGTACCTGGCTGTGGAAGCCACCGCCGACGCCATGACCGTCCGCACCTACTCCGTCAGCGCCGAGGGCGCCCAGTCCCTGCTGGATACCTACACCATGCGGGTGCCCGCCTCCGTATGCCGCGACAAGGGCCACGACTTCTCCGGCGACACCGTATACGTCCGTGACGGCAAGCTGGTCTGCTCCTTCTGCGGCCAGACCGTGGAGCTGAAGGACTCCGGCTACACCGGCTGGGCCCGGGACGAGGCCACCGGCCTGCGGATGTACAGCTATCACAACGCCTGGCACACCGGCTGGTTCATCATCGACCCCGAGGTGTATTGCTTCGACAAGAGCGGCATCGCCTACGATGGCCGGGTCACCCTGTACGGCAAGCAGTTCGTCTTTGACGACGGCGTGGTGGTCAGCGGCCCCACGGGCTTCGTCAAGCGGGACGACGGCAAGACCCTGTACTTCGAGAATGGCCGCATCGCCTCCGGCTGGAAGGACATCGGCGACGCCACCTATTACTTCGAGACCTCCGACCTGGGCGATGACTTCGGCGTCATGTACACCGGCCGCCGCCTGATCGGCAAGACCTGGTACGAGTTCGGCAGCGACGGCCGCCTGTATCAGCTGCTGCGGGGCCGTATGTCCGCCGATGAGAAGGAGATCGTGGTCACCATCACGCCTCCCGCCGGTCAGGGCAAGAACTACAGCAACATCATGGCCGCTGCCTGGAGTCAGCAGGACGGCCAGGACGACCTGGTCTGGTACAATGCCACCGCCAACGGCGACGGCACCTACACCATCCGGGTCCCCATGTGCAAGTACAACGTGGTGGGCCGGTATCTGGTCCATGTGTATAACCACGGCATCCACGGCCAGCTGCTGGACGGTCTGACCTTCCAGAACACCCACGTGGTGGGCCACACCGACACCGTGGCCAGCGATTCCAGCACCTGCGTCAGCGCCGGTCAGGTGAAGTACGTCTGCCGCTACTGCGGCGCGTCCCACACCTCCAGCACCCCCGCCAAGCGCCACACCGTCTCCGCCGTGGTGGACAGCGAATGCCGCACCATGACGGTGACCATGGACGCCGGCAACGGCCATAACCACTCCAACGTCCGCTTCGCCGTGTGGAGCAGCGTAAACGGCCAGGATGACCTGACCTGGTACACCGCCAAGAAGAACGCCAGCGGCCAGTGGACCTGCACCGTGCCTCTGGTGAACCACAACAGCACCGGCACCTACTTCATCCACGCCTACTCCTCCGACTCCGGCCAGAACCGGCTCATCGGCAACACCACCGCCCAGGTGGCGAAGCTCCCGGCTCCCGACACCGTCACGGCCCAGGTGTCCGACAACTGCCGCACCATGTCCATCCGGCTGGATACCGCCCACAGCTACAGCGGCATCCGCTTCGCCGTGTGGAGCAGCGCCGGCGGCCAGGACGACCTGGTCTGGTACACCGCCAAGAACGGCGGCGGCAGCTGGACCTATGACGTGCCCCTGGTGAACCACAACAGCACCGGCACCTACTTCATCCATGTGTACAGCGGCAGCAAGCTGGTGGCCCACACCACCGCCCAGGTGGCGAAGCTCCCGGCTCCCGACACCGTCACGGCCCAGGTGTCCGACAACTGCCGCACCATGTCCATCCGGCTGGATACCGCCCACAGCTACAGCGGCATCCGCTTCGCCGTGTGGAGCAGCGCCGGCGGCCAGGACGACCTGGTCTGGTACACCGCCAAGAACGGCGGCAGCGGCAGCTGGACCTATGACGTGGATCTGGCCCGCCACAACACCACCGGCACCTACTTCATCCATGTGTATGCCGGGAACAAGCTGGTGGCTCACACCACTGCCCAGGTCAAGAGCCTGCCCGCTCCCGCCCCCGGCGTCAAGCCCGGCCTGACGGCTGCCGTCTCCGCCGACAATGCCGCCATGGAGTTGGCCCTGACCACCACCGCCAAGTATGGCAAGGTCCGCTTCGCCGTGTGGAGCAGCGCCAACGGTCAGGACGATCTGGTCTGGTACGACGGCCGCCTCACCGGCAGCACCTGGTCCGCCGGTGTGAAGCTGCTGAACCACAAGACCCTGGGCGGCTACTTCATCCACGTCTATGCCGACGGCAAGCTGGTGGCCCACACCACCGCCAATGTCTACGGTATGCCGCCTCAGCAGAGCGCCCAGGCCATCGTCACCGACGACTTTAACTGGATGCGGCTGCGGCTCTACAGCGCCACCGGCTACAGCAGCATCCGCTTCGCCGTGTGGAGCAGCGCCGGCGGCCAGGATGATCTGGTCTGGTACAAGGGCGAGAACATCGGCGGCGCCTGGGTGGCTGCGGCTGACCTGACCCGCCACAACACCACCGGCACCTACTTCATCCACATCTATTCCGGGAACAAGCTGGTGGCTCATACTACCGTCACCGTGAAGTCCCTGCCCAACGGGTAAGGCTTATCAGATTATCGCAGCATAACACAGGCCCGCAGGCGGAAACCTGCGGGCCTCAGCTTGTCAAAAAAGGACGCCGCCCTTTTTTGACAAGCTGAACGCCCCGATGCCGTGACATCGGGGCGTTCTTAATGAAATGCAGCTGACTGGCAGGAAGCTCAGTCGATCATGGACTTCAGGTTCTCGGCGACGGTGATGGGGGCAGCGGTGGCAGCCTTCACCTGCTCGACGGTGAACTCGGGATTGATCTCGGTCATGACCAGGCCGTTCTCGGTGACTTCCAGCACGCACATCTCGGTGATGATCTTGTTGACGCAGTGGGAAGCGGTCAGGGGCAGGCGGCACTTCTCAAAGATCTTGGGGTTGCCCTTGGCGGTGTGCTCCATGCAGACGATGCACTTGCGGGCGCCGACGCACAGGTCCATAGCGCCGCCCATGCCGGGCATCTTCTTGCCGGGGATGATCCAGTTAGCCAGGTTGCCCTGGGCGTCGACCTCCAGAGCGCCCAGGAAGCAGGCGTCCACATGGCCGCCGCGGATCAGGCCGAAGTTGGAGGCGGAGTCGATGAAACCGCCGCCGAAAGCCACGGAGGAGGGAGAACCACCGGCATCCACCACGTGGTAAGGATCGTAATTGTCGTCGCCTTCCTTGGGGGACTTGCCGGCGGAGACGATACCCAGCTCAGCGTGGATGATCAGCTCCACATCCTTGGGCAGATAGTTGGGGATCAGGGTAGGCAGACCGATACCCAGGTTGACAACGTCGCCGTTCTTCAGCTCTTTGGCGCAGCGCTTGGCGATAAAGCCTTTGATCTCGCTCTTTTCCATTACTTTCTTTCTCCTTCCACGATGTAGTCAACACACATACCATAGGTGTGGATATTCTCGGGCTCGATCTCGCCCACGGGAACCAGATACTCGGTCTCGGCGATGACGGTGTCGGCGGCGGTGGCCATGACAACGTTGAAGTTGCGCATGGTGCCCTTGTACCAGCAGTTGCCGAACTCGTCGCACTTATAGGTGCCCAGCAGGGCGAAGTCCGCATGGATGGGCTTCATCAGCAGGTAATCCTTGCCTTCGATGGTTCTGCGGCCCAGGCAGAAGGGGCTCTCCTCCACCAGGGTGTCGATGCCCACGGGGGTCAGCACGCCGCCAAGGCCGGCGCCGCCGGCGCGGACGCACTCGGCCAGGGTGCCCTGGGGCAGCAGGTTCACTTCCAGGGTGCCCTCGGTGTTCTGCTGGCCAACCTCGGGAGTCATGCCGACGTGGGTGGCGATGACGCGCTTGACCTGGTGATTGTGGATCAGCTCGGCGATGCCGAAGAACTCCTCGCCCTTGGGGCCCACCGCGCGGCCCATATCGTTGGCGATCAGGGTCAGGTCCTTGGTGCCCAGAGCCACCAGCTCCTTGACGATCGCTCTGGCCTGGCCGCAGGCCAGGAAGCCGCCGCACATAATGGTGGCGCCATTGGGGATCATAGCCGCTGCCTCTTTGGCAGTGATAACAGGTTTCTTTGCCATTTCAGTTCCTCCTTGTTATTTGTCGTTCTCCCAAAAAATAGAATCCCTTCTATTTTCTCATTTGTAATCATAGCACTGTTGGCGGGAAAATACAAGAGAAGATTGGATAACTTTTTCACAAATGAACAGATTCACCGTCGAAACAGCCATACTGTACGAAATGTGAAAAACGGATATTTGGAGACACGACCAGACGGCCACCGCAACAGTGGCCGTCTGGCGTAAGGGTAAATTTTACTTCATGCCACGCTTGACCATCTCGGTCACAGCGAAGGAAGCCACGTCGTCGGCATACTTGCCGGCGCCGAAGCCGGCGTCGTAGCCCAGCTCCTTGGCCAGCTCGTGTGTGATACGGGGACCGCCGCAGCAAACAACGAACTTGTCGCGCAGGCCCTCGGCCTCCAGCAGCTCGATGAGGTTGGTGAGGTTCTGGATGTGGACGTCCTTCTGGGTCACGGTCTGGGACACCAGCAGCACGTCGGCGTGCAGCTCCAGGGCCTTCTTGATGAACTCCTCGTTGGGAACCTGGGAGCCCAGGTTGTACGCCTCGATCATCTCGTAGCGTTCCAGGCCGTAATGACCGGCAAAGCCCTTGCGGTTCATGATGGCGTCGATGCCCACGGTGTGGGCGTCGGTACCGGTAGACGCACCCACCATAACGACCTTGCGGCCGATATGCTCGCGGATGTAGTCATTGGTGTCTTCCATGCTCATGACGTCGGACTCCACGGTGATTACATGGATATCCTCATAGTTTACGGAGTGGACGCAGCTGCCGTAGACCACATAGAAGGTGAACTCCTTGTCCAGGGGGGTGTGGTAAGCCACATTGGGCTCGTCCAGACCCATTTTCTTGGCGATCTGACGGGCAGCCTCCTCGCCGCGTTCGTCGTCCTTGATGGGCAGGGTGAAGCTGGTCTGCACCTTACCGTCGTTCATGGTGTCGCCGTAGGGCTTCAGACGGGTCAGGTCCAGGGTGGTATCGAAATCGATCTTATGGGTGTTATACAGTCCGCTGCTCATTCTGCTGCCACCTTCCCTTTCATGACTTCAACAAAGGGATTGAAGTATTTGTCGTCCTTGACCACAACACCGGCCAGGCCCTTGCCGCCGTCCTTAGGACGCTTGACATCGGCGAAGATACCCTTTTCAATGGTGGTGAACAGGCCCAGCTTCTCGATCTCCTTCAGCAGATCGGTGGCCTTGGTCAGCACCTCGTTGGCGCGGTTGCGGATGATGCCGTTCTCCTTATAGGTCAGCTCGCTGCCCAGATCCTTCATGGTGCGGAAGATATACTGCGCATTCTCGATGGACAGGGCGCGGTCGGACATGAACGGGGTGTGGATGGCCTCGGTCATCATGCCCAGCAGGCACAGCCGCTGGTTGGTGAGGATGGTCACCATGTTGAACAGGGCATCCTGGATGTGGCCGCGGAAGATATTGCCGGTCATGAACTTCGTGGGCGGCATGTACTTCAGCGGGGCGTTGGGGAAGATCTC
>ERZ827498.542-NODE-542-length-49335-cov-4.742817_pt1 | contig 49335 bp, 60 predicted proteins | sample MGYA00519865_ERZ827498 | MGnify/ENA primary metagenome ERZ827498 (study PRJEB31778, sample SAMEA3449328) | human gut metagenome | biome: human gut; feature: human-associated habitat; material: faeces | place: United Kingdom | collected 2010/2012 ...
GCGTGCCGCCGCCAAGGTCAAGGGTAACGACCTTCAGTCCGTCAGAACCCAGTGTTTCAGCGTTCAGGACTTCAAGGACGGGGCGGAAACCGAGGTACGCGCTCCGATAGCCGGACGAGTCGCAATACCAGAAGCGGGCCGAATAGTCCCCACGGTACGCACGGGTCGACGCGTTCTCCGCCCAGGTCTCTTGACACCAGGAATACACGCCCACCCAATGCCAAAGCTGATTATGGGTACTGTTGTGATCGGTCGTGTTGAGGTTGGTGTCCAGGTCAGAGGAAACCGGGGCGGGGAGTCCGGTGATGACTTCCTCGCGGGTGATGAACCTGTCCCACTCGTTATTGGTAGGTGTTCCTCCGGCGTAGTAGTCGTTATTCCGCCGGTTGCTGCCTCCGGTGAGGAGGCGGCACTTGTACTTTGTCCCGTCGATGGTGATGGTCTTGCCGGTGACATAGCCCTGCCCGTTCAAGTCGTCCCACGAGACGCTGACCAGAATGACGCGGTCGCAAATGAGGAGGGTTTTGTCCCCGTCCTTGATCTTGACCCATTGGAGCTTGTTCGCGTCCGCGCTGGGAGTGTCTCCGAAGGTGTAGTTCGCCATGCTGCCGGACATCTGCGGGATGTCTCCGTAGCCGCTGTTCCCGCCTGCGGAGTCGTCAGGCCGCCACGGCTTTGTGGGCCGCTTGAGAATTGCGCCGTTGTTGTAGAATCCGCCGAGCTTGACGGTTCCGAGATATTGCGCCATAAGGGATCTCTCCTTCCGTTTTGATAAAGCGGTAGGGCGCGAATATCTTCTTCGCGAGATTGTAGGAACTGGCCCACCGGGCGAACCCGATCCACGAGTTTACCGCCTGGACGACCTCCGCCCGCGCGATCCTGCCTTCTTTCATCTTCCGAACCATCGCTTTGATACGCCGCTTCTCTCGCCGTTTGGACTCGGTGCGGAGCATCATGTGGGTAGCTCGGATTTTGAAGCCGTAGGCGTTCACGCCCTGCCGCATGTAGAAAACCTTTGTCTTCTTGTTGGTGTCAAGGTGTAGCCTCACTTGGAGGAACTCCTTGATCTTTGCCAGCCACTCCCGGGCGATCTCTTTGCTCGGCGCAACGATGACGACGTCGTCCATGTACCGGGTATAGAGCTTCGCCCCGAGGAAGCGGACACAAAATTGATCGAGCTCGTTGAGGTAGATGTTCGCGAAGTCCTGGGAGCTGACATTCCCGAGCGGGATGCCTCGCTCTCCCTCCGGCGAGCTATCAATCACTTTGCAAAGAAGCCGGTAAAACCGAAGGAGATCCCCGTACATGTCGGGGCGCTTCTTCTTGAGCTTCTTGAACCGCTTCGCAAGGATTTTCTTGAGCAGGTCGCGGTCGATGGAGTAGAAGAACTTCCGGGCGTCTATTTTAATGACGGCCACATCGTCGCCCCACTTCATGCGGGCGACCCTCATGTCGTGCTGCACCTTGAGGGCGGCGCGGATCGGGCCTCTCCCGTACTGACAAGCGAACGATCCGTCGATGAACACGGGCCGGAAGATGTTTTGCAGCTCCTCATGGATGACGAGCTGCACCACCTTGTCGCGGAGTCCAGGGATTGAGAGGTCTCTCCGTTTGGGCTCCGTTATGACCGTAGAATGATACGGCCCCGGGGTGTACTTCGAGTTCTTGAGCTCTCGCCATAGGTCGACATTGTTCTTCTCTCGTAGGAGGTCATACTTGACGGCCTCCCGGGTGTACTTCCTTTGCCCGCGCGTCGCTTTCCTGTAGCCTTCCTTGAGGTTCTCGTAGTCGATTACTTTCTCATACGGAGAGGCTGGAAGTGGAGGAGGGACGACCGGGCGCTTTATATTGTGAATGGTCTTTACAAAAAAGGGGAATTTCGTCATCGTGGCATCCTTTCCTTTTCAGAAACGGCTTGGCACCTATGACGCGGGTTTTTACCCACATTGCAGACTCACCCCCAGCCTCCCAATACGAGAGGGCGGGCCGGGCGCTCGTCACTGTTTTTACGCCGTCAGAGACAAGGCGAAGGATTACCTCTCCCTTGAAGTATAACAAGGACACGCACTCGAAGCCGTAGCCGCGAATGACGTAATAACCTACAAGGCGGGGCGGAAACCGAGGTTCGCGTTCCGATTGCCGGACGAGTTGTAATTCCAGTTGCGGGCCGAATTGTACCCACGGTTCGCGCGGTTCGACGCCATACAGAGATAACCCTAAGTAGGTGCGGTTTACTTTTTTATCGGTTGTTGATGAAGTGCTTTTGCAAGCCTCCAATTATGCGCCCCAGTTCGTTGAGTTTGGTTTGCAGCTCGTGGACTTTCTTCTCGGTGATGTACTTCTGCGTCCGGGCGACTCCAAACAGCACAAGGAGGAGCGTCTTCTCGGCGTCCGCCTCGTCCAGCCATTCGAGCCGCTTCTTGACGACGGTGAGGTTGTTCGCCATGACCGCCGCGCGGATCAGCCGGAAGCATGATTGCTTGATCTCTTGCGACAAACTAAACTTTTCGGCCTGGGGGAAATTCTTGAGCAAGGGGTAGACATCTCTCTCAAGAAAGATTTCAGCTTTCTTTTGAAGTATCGACGGTTCCAATGTAGCAGCACCTCGCATTTCTAACGCGAGCGACCTCCTCCTCGGTGACGTCATCCCCGAAGAACTCGAAGCCGAAGTCGGTGAGCTTTACCTTCGCGGGCTTCCCCGTGATGGAGCTGTGCCCCTCGATAACAAGGACGGACTCCCCTTCGAGGGTGAGGCCGCTCGCGGTCATAATAACGAGCTCGTCCTCCGAGAGGTCTCGGCACTTTTCGCATATCGGGCAAAGCTCACCGAAAAAATTCCCGAGTATGCAGCTTGTTTCTTTTAGGGTGCAAGCCGCCCTATACATAGAGTTTCCGCGCGACGGGGTCATAGATACCAGAGGTGATCGCGACCGAGTTCACGGAGTCAAAATTGATGAGAAAAACGTTGTTCGTCATGTTGTTGAGGGTGGCGTCTTTCAGCACTTTGATCTCTTTCTGCGCGTCGGCGATCTGGGCCTCATGGAGAATGACAGCTTCTCGGTTCTGATAGATGCCCTCGTCCATGTGGTTCATGTTCGTCTGACTGACCGGCGTTCCTTCCTGGATGACCTCGCCCGTCGCGACATCCTCGACGTGGTCAAGCCATCCGATTTTTTCATAACTGTTCACTTTCGATCTGTACCTCCGTTTCTTTTTCGATGATTGTGTACTTGAAGGCTACATAGAGACCCTTGCTCGGCGGTTTTTCAAACTCCCGGTCAGACTGTGCGACGACGTCGCCGTCTGCGTCGACGAGCTGCACGTTCGCCACATTGCCGGAGATTGTGTCGTCGAAGTAGATGTAGATCTTCACGGACTCCGCTTCAACGATTTTTCGGAACGGCGCGACCGTCTTCGGCGCTCCGTTCAGCGTATAGGCCGCATGGTCGACCGAGTCGGCAAAGCGACGCCCGATTTTCTCAATCCCGAGTGATGTGATCGTCTTCGGCATGTTTTTCCCCTCCTTCCGTCATAAGTGTCACGCCGGAGCACCGGAGCCCCGGAGAGCAAACAGGGTAGATCTTCGCGCCGTGGTCAAATGCGGAGCCCGCCTCAATTTCGGAGGACAGGGCCTCATACATGACGAACGCGCACGGCTGATAGAATTTTTCGGAGGCTGCAATCGTTCCCACCTTGGGGAACTCTACCTCGCCGGAGTCGTGGGTGCTGACGGCCTGGACTTCGGAGCTCAACAGGTGGCCGATACTGACAACATGAGGCCACACGCCGCAAACTATTTCCCCGCAACGGGGATACCGCGAGAACCCGGAAATCGTCTCGGAGTGGATCTCGATGACCCCGCCAGACTCGGCCCCGTAAGAGGGCTTCGAGCTGCCCTCCTTGACCTTCCGAACTTCGGCGTCGATAACTGCGAGATTGTTGACGCCGCTTTGCTTTGAGCCTTTGAGGAATACAATGAACTCGGCCCAGCGTTCGGGATCTTGATAGGAGAACGGCTCGATCGTGCTTTGCTCATACCCCAGCGACGCCAGGGCATAGAGGATGCCGCTTTTGATGCCTCCCGCTTCGGAGATTACTCCTTTCATGGAGAGGCGTGTCCGGTAGCTCTCTATATCCTCACCCTCGAGCCTCGGCATGTCTCGATCCTGTCCATGTACCGGAAGCATGACCGGGCTCGCGGTTGCGACGTTTGCCTCGTCCCGGACTCGGAAGGCGTCCTTCTTCATCCCATCAAACACACGCCCGACGACTTTGAAGAAGATAAAGAGCTGGTTCGCCGTCCGTTTGCCTCGTTTCAGCGGGGCAAAAAGCAGGTCGAACATATACTCGCCGAAGGTGTCGAAGCGCTTCATCCGCTCACTCCCTTCTGACGGTTACAGAGACGGCCCCGAGGGTGATGACCTTGTCCTTCCCCAGGACAACATCTTCGGCGGGAGCTGTGATCTCCGCATTGGTGGCCGCGCTGTAGCTGCTGCGGATCGCGAAGTTGATGTCGGAGCGCCGGAGTTCGTTGAACCTCCGGCCCTTTCTGACCGCGAGCAGTTCCGAGAGGATCGAGGAGATCCTCTCCTTGATTTCCTCCTCCGAGGAGACGTCGGAAGTCGATACCGTGACCGCGATGTCCTGGGGAACGGTCTCGGACGACTTCACAAGAATATTATCGTATGGCCCGGCAATCTTGTCAACGGCCTCACGAACCTCGTCGAGAAGTCCTTCCGTCGCCTCTCCGGCTGTCCCTGTTACAATCACATCGACCGTCCCTTGCCCTCTCGGGTGGTCACAGTCTGCCTGTGCGAATAGGACGCCCTGGACGGCCTCCGCTGCATTGACAAAGGTGTCCTCGATCGCCCGGGCCGCAAGCTCTGACCAGGAGCGGAGAGAGCGCGTCCGAAGTCCTTCGTCGTCCTCTGTGTCGCTGCCTTCCCGGACTACCCAATCCTCGGTGTTGGAGATCCCGTCGACCCCGTTGAGGAACGTGAGGCTCCGGGTGATCTGCGCCTCCGGCACATTGTACCGAGCGCCCTCCTTTTCCGCTTCGACAAGGACGTCGACCGACCTCGCCCCTTTTTGCAGGACTGCCGCTTCAACAGCAAAGAACCGAAGCTCCTCTCCGTTGATGTCCATCTGTGTCTTGAAGATGTGGCCCTTTTCGATCTTGACGGCCTCACCCTGGGCGTCCGTTCTGGTCAGTGTGACAAGTCCTTGCGTCTTCTGGGCCTTCTTCCGTTTCTTGCCATAGTCAGCCGCTTTGAGGTCGAGCCACGCGCCGGAGGCGTGGGAGAGGAACATATTGTTCAGAATGACCCGGAGGAGCTCCGTGAACTCAATCTTGATACGGAGGACTACCATGAGCAGCGTATAGAACACGCCGCCCGAGTGGAAGTTCGTGATTACAAAGCCCTCCTCTTTCAGCTCGGAGATCTTCTCCTCCTTGAGCGCCTCAAGCTCCGGCACCGGAAGGACTTCGTCAAGTATTGCTTTGTCGATCATATTGTTATCACCTCCACGCCGACCGCGCTCACGACAACATTGAGCTCCCGGGGCTCATCCTCCGACAGGAAGCGGAAGGAGCAGCGGAGCCGGAAGACATCGCTCGAGAAGCCGACGTCGATCTCTATGCTCTCGGGCGCGATCACCTCTCTCTTTTGAAGCCCCAGCCGGGCCCGCTGCGCAATCTCAAGCCGAGTGAGGTCGTCGTCTTCCGATTGTATGAACTCATACAAGCCCCAGCCGAAGGCAGGGTCATAAAAGAGATCTCCCGGCTGTGTCAGGGCTTCAAGTATGATATTCTGATAGAGACAGTCCAGGCCGGAGCAGAGAGGGGCGTCGCCGTCCGCCGCCTGGGTGAGAGCCCACTCGTCATTAAGGCGGACGTCTGTGTCGTTTAACCCGGTCATAGCTGCACCTCCCCGATGATCGCGGGGCTGTCCCCGTATGCCATAGCAACGGCCACAACGGCCCCGACCTTGTACTGTGCTTTCGACCTGACGCCGGGAAGGGCCGGGAAGCTCTCGTCCCTATTTCCCCATCGGTCTACGACGACGAGGGTGTACTCGTTCCAAAAGGCCGTTATGCGCCCCGGGAAAACTTCTCCCTTTGCCTCGTTGTATATGACCAGATTATTGAGCTCAAAGGTCTCCGCGAGCTGCGTCGCCGTGCTGACGGTGGCATAGACCACGGAGGGACTCTTTGCGTGTGGGTATTCCTGCGCGATGATCTTCCGGGCTACCGCCTGCATCATCTTCTCGAGCATATCCCGCCCCTCCTTTCTTAGAAATAAATCTTCGTGCGGATGAAGCCGTTCTCCCCGGTGGATGAGACCACCTTCGAGACCTCGAACTCCCCGCTCACTTTCGGGTGAATGACGTTGATCTTGTGGGAGTGGCGCACAAACGGGGCGGACACTGTCTCGAGCTCCCAGGCCCCGCCAGTCCTCACCAGAGAGATGATGTTCACGCCGTACTCGAACGTATAGATCTTGCTTTGCTCCGGCTTCTCCCCCCAATAGAAGACGCCGCCCGAAAAGAAAAAGGGCTGCTTCGTGTTCCATGCGGCATGCACGGCATTGATCGCCTCGATGACGCTCATCTGCCGAATGGGGAGCCGCTTTCGTTTCGGGTAGCCCTGGGACGAGAGCTTCATCTTTGAGACGCCAGCCTTCCCCAGGAAGTAGGAGATCATCTCCTGGGGCGTCGTGTCCAGGAACGTGTCGTTGATCTGCGTCTCCTCGAGGAGCAGCATCTCGTCCTTGAGCGTGACTTCGTCGGTAAAGCCGCCGCCGTTGTACGGCTTCGAGACATAGCCCATGAACACTTCCTCGAAGATGTCATCATAGCCGAGTTCTATCGCCGCCGGGTCTTTCTTCTTGAGCGAGATCTTCGGCTGGAACTGTTCCGTGAAGCGGATCTTCGCCCAATCAAAATAAGAAGTCTTTGAGGAATAAACCTCGATCTCGACGCCCTTGTCGAAGGTATAGGGGCCAGCTCTGGCCGAGATCTGGGGGTAGAATAATTCGAGTGTTTCCATCCGGTTCCTCCTCCCTTAGTACGGCATCTGCGAGACCTTGTCGAGCGCTGCCGCCGTTCCTGCATCGTCCACCGCCGGAGACTTCCCCCGACTTGATTGTAGGTACTTCTGATAATCGGAAGTCAGGCTCGTTTGCTGCTGGGTTCCGCCGGAGCTCCCGCCGGAGGAGCCGCCGCCGGACGAAGATCCCGACGAGCTGCTCGTCGTTTGAATTGTGGTGGGGACATACTCCCAGAACTCAAGAGAGACGGAGATCTGTTCCTTCTTGCTCTCCGACTTGTGGGAGAGTGATTTGAACAGAACCTTGTCGACCCCGTGCGCCGCCGTGGCCTCACTAACAATAGGAATAGGCTTCGGGACTGACTGGCCGGGCGTTCGGAAGATCGCCCGAAGCGTCTCGAGCCGCTGGTACTTCGTTTGCGTTGGTGTGTCGTCGAGAATGAGTTCGATGTTGACCTTCGCGTCCTCGTAGCCCGTCGCCTGTTTGGGCTTTGTGGCGCTGCCCTCGACCTCCTGCTCGTCGATTTTGGCCGACTCCTTGACCTCGATACTCTTAACAAGGCCGGGGAGGACGACCCCGTTCACCTTGACGATCTGGTCTTCGGTGTAAATCATTGTCGTCTCTCCCTCCTTGTTATGCCGGTGCCGGTTCGGCGTCTTGATCGTCTGCGGGTTCCTCGCTGCCGTTGGCCTCGGCGTAGTCCTCGACCTCCTTGAGCATCGCGAGGAGCTGCTCGAGGTCTTTGATCTTCTTGAGGTCGACCGGAATGAGCAGCTTTTGAATGATGACTTGCTTGCCGGAGCTACCCTCGCCGGAGCCTCCGCTCTCGGAGCCTTCCTTCTTGCCGCCTCCGCTTGTGAGGTCGACCTTCTGGACGGGCTCGCGTTCGAGCGTAGCCTTCGCGCCGTCGAGCCCCTTCTCGATTGCCTGGGCGGGTGCATCCTGCGCCAGCTCTAGGCCGTGGGCGTAGGTTGTCATTGTGCGTTGTCCCGAGAGGGTCAGCGTCGAGAGAGGGCCTTCTTTCGCGTCAGAGAAGGGAAGCATATTTCGGATGCGCTGCAAGCCGCCCTTTACCGCGTCGACCGCGCCCGTGAACGCCGATTTGATACCGTTCGCGAATGTGGTGACGACGCGCTTGCCCGACTCAAAGAACCACGTCACGGCTCCCGTGACCGTGTTCTTGATCGCGGTGATCCCGTTGGAGAACGCCGTCTTGACGGCTGTGAACCGTTCGGACACGCCCGAGGCTATGTTCGTCACAAAGCCGACAAACTTGTCGCGGATCGCCGAGAGCCGTCCGCCGGTGAGGTTATCCAGGAAGGAAAAGCCCGCCGTATAGATGCCCTTGACGCCCTCGACCGCTGCCGCTGCCGCGCCCCGGATGCCTCCTCCGTGCGCCTCGTATGCGGATCGCATGTTGTCGAGGTTCTGGGAGACCGTCGCTTTCGCTGCGTTCATGACGGAGCCGATGACGTTGCCGATGCCGGAGAAGATCGCCGACGCGACCTCAAGAGCTGCGCCGAGCTTCTCCTTGAAAAAGTCGATGATTGCGTTGACCGCGTTTCGGAACCACTCGCACTTGTTGTAGAGCAGCACCAGGGCCGCGATGAGGGCCACGATGCCGATCACGATCCAGGTGACGGGGTTCGCCAGGAGCGCCGCCGTAAAGCTCCACACGCTCGATATGAGCGGAGTGAGCGCTCCCTTCGCTAATAGGAACCCAGCCTTGAGGAGCTTGAACCCGGAGATTACCTTCGTGATAATCAATCCCACGCCGGAGACGACGGCGATGACCGTGCCCGCTATGGTGAGGAAGCCGCCGATCGCCAGGACGACGAGCATGATGACCCGGACGAGCTCCTGGTTCTCCTCGACCCACGAGCCGACCTTTGTGAGCACCTGCTCGCCGGTTGACATGAGATCGTTGATTGTCGGGAGTAAGCTATTCCCGATCGACTCCTTCACGTTCTGGATGCGCTGCGTGAGCCGTTCAAACCTCTCGGGCTCCGTTTCGTTGATTGCGTTCGCCATCTCCGTGGCGACGCCGGTGCCGGAGCCGAGGGCGTCGTACATGGTGAGGATATTCCCTTGCAGGTCTCCGCACTTGTTGTAGAGCAGGTCGATGAGGTCGACGGCCTCGTCCGTTCCGAAGGCTTCGGCGATCTCCTGCTTCTCCATCGCGTCGATGGTCTCGCCGTATTTGCCCCGGAGCTGGTCGAGGATCTCCGGCATACTCTTTAGTTGGTTGTTGGCGTCCAGGAATGACAAGCCCAGGGCGTCGCCGCCCTTTGCCGCCGCTCCAATAAACGCCGCGTACTTCGTGCCCGCCTCCGAGCCGCTCATGGTGCCTTGCAGCATGCCGAGGATGGTGAGCTGCTCCTCGAGGGGGACGTTCGCGTTTGTTGCCGACGCGCCCAGGCTCTCGATGCTCGAGGCCATTTCCGAGCCCGTCGTCTTGAACTGCTGCACCGACTTCGCGATACCCGCCGAGAACATCTCGCCGAACTCGATGTCGCTCATGTCGTCGTAGTAGTTCTTATAGATGCCGTAGCCCGTGGCGAACAATGACGTCATCTCGCCGACCGTCGACTTCGTGGCCTTTGCCGTTAGGCCCGCAAGGCTGGTGAACTCCGCGACGCCCTCGTCCGAGAGCGTCGCGATGCCGCTCTTGATGTCGTAGGCTGCCGCAATGAAGTCGGCCTTCGTCGTTCCGGCCCATTGGTCGGAGAACTGCCGGGCGGCGTCTTCCACGACGCCGAGATCCTTCACGCCCAGGGAGGCCAGCTCGCCGATCGCTCTCCGGGTTTCAAATGTAGCCTCGACCGGGGACAGCACCGCCCCCGTGATCTGCGAGCCAACCTCCTGCATGACGGCCCCCGTCTTCGCCATATTGCCGAGCGCTGCATTTGCCTTTTGCAGCTTTGAGACGGTTCCGTTGACGCTTGATGTGACTCCGGCCATAGGCCCGGTGAGGTTGTCGATCATGTTCATTATGAGGGACAGCCGGAACACGGACTCTAAGCTCATGCTTTGCCTTTCACCTCCTAACAAAACAATGGAGGCGACCTTGTGCTCTTAAAAGAGGCGACCGACGCCGCCCGGCTAATCTGACGCGAACACGTCCGCGATCGCCTGGGCGACGATCCTCTCCTCGATCTCCTGGATGTACCTCGCTTTCGCGACGTACCGGAGAAACTCGTCGAGGCCGATCTCCTCAATGTTGAAGTCCTCTAAAAGAGCCGGAGGGAGGAAGCGGTAGATTTCCAGGAGACCGGACTCCACCACGTTTCCCCTCACCTCCGAGAGCTGCTCTTTTAGAGCATCTTCAAATTTGTCTGTTTGGAGAGACCCAGCATCCCGAGCAGCTTCTCACCGATGGAGAGCGCCAGGGCCGGGAACTCCTCAAGGTTCGCCTCGAGAGACGCCCGGCTCTCCTCGACCACATTGTCAAAGAGGAACACCTTGAGCGCCTTCGTCGCGCCCTGGGCGGTGGTCTTAACGTATCTGTCATAGCTTGCCGTGGAGGGGCGCTTGAAGAAGAACTCGACATTCTTCTCGGTCTCGTCATCGACCTCGATCGTCGCGCCGACGCGGTAGACCTTGCCGTATTTCTCCTTGAGTTCCTCCGTCTGGGACTTCTGCGCGGTGTCTTTCTTGATTTCTTCCATGGTTTCGTGTCCTCCTATTCTCGATTATCTTGAGACGGTTTTTACTTCGTGGGCTCGACGCCGTCCTCCACAATGCCGCCGACGATCATGAGGTCAATGTCGACAGTGAGGGACTTGTCGCCCTGCGCTGCCTTGTGGCTGCGCTTGATCGGGACGACCTTCTTCAGCTCGTCGATGCGGGTGCGCTCGCCTTCGTTGGCGTAGGAGACGACCACGGAAGGCCACTCGAGACCATAGAAGGGGACGCCCTTCGCCTTGCAATAGGCAAGGACGTCGTCGTAGTCATCCCGAAGCATGGACATTTTGCCGGACGCTTTATAGTTGCCCTTGCCATAGCCCCGGGGGCGGTTGCCCTTGCCGTAGCTTTCTTCCATGTCCTGCTCGTCGTCGTAGCTGATTTCCTGCACGACCAGGACGAGGCCCGGGATCTTGACGTCAACGTCGCCCCAGCTGTAGGTCTGACCGTTTACTTTAAGGGACATAGCTCTTTAACCTCCTTCCCTTATTCGCTGGGCTGTGCCCTGCCGAGGTCGACCTCGACCTCGCGGATATAGCCCCGGGAGACATAGCGGATCTTGACCCGCATAGTCTCGTCCTCGAGGATGGTCTCCGCCTGTCCCTCCGGGACGGTGATTTCGGCGGAACTGATCTCCTTCGCGTCGATCATCCGCTGCAAGGGGACGAACATGAACTTCGCCCGGGTCTCAAGCTCGCCCTGCACGTCCTCGAGGTCGATGTCATCGTTCAGCAGGAGGAGCCCTTCCTTCCGGGTCTCCCGGATGATCTTGTTCTTGACGCGGACGTCCTCGGCGTAGCGGAAGTCGCTCCCGTCCGGGCTCATCATCTTCGTATGGTAGACATAGAAGTCGTCGAGCCCGTCGTATTCCCGGAACGTCAGATAGCCCGCGAGATCCAGGAGCTCGATGATGGAGTTGTCCATCTCGGCGGGGAGCAGCTCGAGGAGCTTCGTCTTCGGGATGCCGAAGCCCGCCTCCGTCCTGGTCTTGCCGATGGATTCTTGCACCGCTGCCTTTGCGTAGAGGCCGCATACAAGGCCCGCGAGGTTGGTGATCTGGGTCGAGCCGTCCAGCTTCACCAGACGGCCCCAGGCGGTGACGACCTGGATGTCGTAGTTCTTGACCTTCTTCCGCTTGGTCTCCATCTCGAGGGCCCAGTCAGTGAGATCCCCGCCGCCCATCATACCGGGCTCGCCCTCCTCGTCTCCGGCGGTGGGATACTTGGCCTCGAATACGACGAACACAGGCTTGTGGTAGACATCGCGGAGCTCGATTTGCGCCTCGCTCACCGCCTGCCAGAGGTCGAGGTCGCTCTCGCCGACGACATGGATGAACTCATACTCCTCGGCGAACTTCTGGAGCTTCGTGAACGCCGCCAGGACGTCGCCGTTCGTCATAGTGGGGGCGGTGGTGGTGAAGCTGTAGGAGTCGTTCACAAGGAACGAGCTCGGCTTCTGGTCTTCCTCGGTCGCCTCGGTGAACTTGAGCTTGAGGCCGGTTCCGGTGATCTCATACTCACCATTGACAGGGACGGTGATCTCGTCCGTGAAGGTCTTCCCCCCGTCGATAGAGTACACAAAGGCGGCGGTGTTGAGCTGTCCTTGCGCGGTGAACTTAACCACCACGGAGAAGGCGTTCGTCGGAGAGCCGTCGACGGTGACGGAGCCGCCGCCGTCGCCGGTCTTAGAAACGATTCCCAGCTCGCCCGCCGTAGTAGCGGAGACCGGGAGACAGTAGATCCGGGACGCGCCGAACTGCACGGAGTCCATGACGGCGTCAGCCAGAGGAGACAGGCCGAGGCGATCCTTGATTTTGGTCGCGTCCATGTCTCCGGTGATGATGATCGGGGTGTCCGACACAATGGGGGAGACGCCGATCTTGAGGCTCTTACCGTCTCCCGTCGCGGTGGCGAAGCCGAGAAGGCCGTCCGTTACGGTATGCTTAACATCTCGAAGCATTACTTCTTGACCTCCTTCTTCCCGGAGCCGCCCCTCATAGGAGCGTTCTCAAATTTCTTGACCGCCTCGAGGAACTCCTCCTCGGTGAAGGCTTTGCCGGGCTTCCAGCCCTGGGCGCTGCATACGCCCGCAAACACGGCCCGCCCGACTTTGTGCTTGCTGCGAAGCTCCCCGACGTCATAGAGCGCCGGGGCCTTCTTGTTCTGTTCCCCCGTTGCGGTGGGGGTCGATGCCGCTTTAGTTGCCATCTGCAATCTCCTTTCCGTCGTTCTTTGCTATGGACTCGACCTCGACGTCCGTGACCTTTGCGAAGTTCGTGTCCCTATAGAGCCCGCCGTCAAACCGTATCCGAATTTGAACGGCGACTTGTGCTTTGAGAATAGAGTCGTCCTTGTCGACCCAATCGGCCCCCTCGACCTCGATCGGAACATAATCGCCGTTGACGTATATGCCCCGATTGAGGCTCGAGAGGAACGCCCCGAACATACTCTCGACGGCCTCGTCGGTGTAGTCTCCGATTATCACAGTGAAGGTGAGAGCCCGGTCGAAGACCTTTCTCCTCTTTTTCTGCGCTCCCTCTTGGTCTCTATATCGTGTTTTGGAGCCGTTTCGGAGAAGGGTCTCCGACTCGAACAGCACCGCGCCGATGTGACTCTCTTGACTCTTTTCGAGACCCTTTTGAGTTGTGTACGGTTTAGACTTTAGGCCCGCCTCCTTGAGCTTTTCGAGGAGGTATTCCTTGCTTTGTTTGTAGAGCATTTAGTCGTCCCTCCCGATGAACTCCTCGGTCGTCGCCTTGATCTCCTGCATGTCCTCGTCCGATAGGCCGAGAAACGGGCGGGCGGGGATGTTGACTTTGACCTGCTTCTTGCTGACCCACTGGCCGCCCACCTGGAAGCGGAGGTTCTTCGCCTTCCGGGCCCGGATGGTGCGCCCCTGGTCTCCAAATTGGTGTGTCGCTGCGTGCTTTGCGTTCGTGCCGACCGCGAACCCCGAAGCGTCCGCCGTCACTTGGATCGAGTTGCGGAGCTGCGAGGAGTCGATGAGGGTCTTCCCCCCGGTGGTCGCCGCCCGGATGGAGGTCTTCCACCTCCTGCCGTCCGGCGCTCGTCCCTCCTTGAAACGCTCAAGGGTGGACTCTCGGACGCCTTCGCCGAGGGCCATGTTGAGGCTCCTTCGGTCTATTTCCGAGTATCGCCGCATTTTTCGGAGGAGTGCGGCGGTCTCTCCTTCAAGGCGGATACTATACACGAACTACATCCCCCTCATCTTCGCCCGCGTGAATAGACGGGGGTTTGACTTTGCCGAAAATCCGGTAGCTGCCGCGCTCGCCGGATCTTCGGTCTCGGTGCCGATCGAGACCTTCCCCTCTGCGACGAGGGTGAGGAACTTGATCGCCGCGTTGTATCGGTTGAGATAGGTCTTTTGGTCGGTGCTCTCGTCGATGCCGATACGGGAAAACAGGTTATAGACCGCGATGTCCTTCGAGAACTTGTTCAGAACCCGGGGGGCCGGGGAGATCGGGACGGTGTACCTCTTAGCGAGATAGCCGTCGATCTCCGCGTCGGCGTCGGCGATCGCCGCTTCGATGAGCGGCTCAACGAGCTCCTCACGCTCGGCGGGGTCTTCGATGAAGGTGTCGCCGATGATCGCGTTGAGGGCGTCGTCCTTGAGCATCTCCCGGACTTCTTCCTTTGTGCTATAGCTCACGGCGCTCCCTCCTTGCTCTTTCCGTCTCGACTTTACTCGGCGGTTCCGTCGCTGCCGTATGCCATCTGCCAGAAGCCGAAGCCAGCGTTGCCGCGATAGTCCGCGCCATAGATGAAGGTCTTCCGCATGAAGACGTTGTTGTCGGTTTCGGCGGTCAAGGAGACGAACTTCGCCTTCTTGCGCTGCTGCCAAATGAGGGGGCGGATGGGCCGGGTGGTGCAAAGCAGATACCACGCGGAGTCATGCCCGGCGAGCTGGGGGACGACGAGAGGCTTCGCGGTGCCCTGCATGGTGTTCTTGGTGCCGTTGATGTAGTCGGCGACCAGGATGTCGCGGGCGGCTACTTCCAGGGCAGGGGGAACGACGAGCAGGTTCGGGACGAGGTTCAGCGCCCGGCCCTTGGAGTTGGTCAAGCCCATCATGGAGGCGCGGGCCGCTGCATAGGAGTCCTTGGTGAGCTTAGCGGTGCTCTTGTTGGTGACGGTCTTCTTTCCGATCTTGTGGGCGTCGGAGAAAAAGGGCTGTCCGTCGTAGCACTTTTCCGAGAAGCCGCCCGCCAGCAGGGAGAAGATGAGCTCGTCGGGATGAGCTGCTGCGGACTCGCCGAGCATCTCGACGGAAGGGTTGTAAAGGCCGATCTTGTCGTCCTCGATCGCGTTGCGGTCGACGCCGACGGTGAGCTCGAAGTCCTTGTTCTTGATGGTGTAGTCGCTCGCGCTGAGGTTCTGGATCTCGCGGTCGCCGATCCACTCCCTCATGCCCGGGATGTCGCCGAGCCAGGCGTAGGTCTCCGAGTCCGTAGTGGACGGGGTAGTGGTGGCGATCTGGGTATAGAGCGGGGTCACGCCTTCAAACGCCCTGTTGAACAAGGTATTGAAGCCGACGTAAATCCCTCTAAGGGACTGCTGATTGACAATCATGTTCTATTTCCTCCTTGTCAGTATGAATTAAGCGCCAGCCGTGGCCGGGGCGTAGCCGAAGCCCATCTCGACGGCGACGCCTTCGTCGTCGACGCGAATGACGAGACCGGCGACCGAGGCGCTCGTCGCGGTCTTCGTGACGGTCTGGTCGTCCTCGATGTAGCACGGGCCCAGGACTTCGGCGGCGGTGATCTTGCCGCTGGTGGAGTTCTCGAAGATGAAGACGCCGCGAGCGACGCGGATGACGGCCTCGCCGTCGCCCCCCTTGTTCTCCACGGTCTCCTCGGCCCGGCCCGCTGCCTTGAGGCCGGTCGCCTTCTTGCCTGGGATCGCGTAGCCGTTGGCGTCAATCGCCACGATGGAACCCTGATAGATGGTGGTCGCGCCCTTGACCGGGAGGGCGATGTACTTCCCGCCGAGCTCGGACGTGTCTCTCACATTGGTCAATGCTGCCATGGTCTTATTCCTCCTTCATGCCGTATTTCTTGACGTCGTCGGCGCTGATGCCGAGCTGCTTACAGATGAGCATCGTCGCCTCATCCAGTTCGTCGCCCTTGAGGGCCAGCGCGTCGCCCCCGGCGATCTCGGACATGGGGACGACCTGGGGGGCTTTCTCAAGGAACGCCTTGAAGCCGTCGGGGCTCTTGAGGGCGTACTCCTTGGCCCACCCTCTCTGTGCCGGGGTGATCTTTCCACTCTTGAGGGCCAGCTCCACGGCCTCCTCGGCGTCACGGTCGGCGAGCTTCTCCTCGAGGGCCTTGACGCGCCCATCGACGCCGCCCTTGAGGGCCATGATGGAGGCGGCGACGTCAGCGGTCGAGGCTCCGGCCTTGAGGCCCAGGAGCTCACAGACGGACTTGTTCGCGACGATGCCGTCGTCCTGGTCTTCGGGCTTGCCGCCCTCTCCGGGCTTCTTGCCGGGAGTCTTGCCGCCCTCCGCCGCCTCCTTGAGTGCCTTGTTCTCCTCGACACAAGCCGAGAGCGCCGTGAGGATCTGCTCCTCGTCCGCGTCTTCGCCCAGGCCGAGCGCTGCCGCGAGCTTCTTGATGAGTTCGTTCATGTTGGTTTCTCCTCCTTGAAATGTGGATGAATTGACAATCGGGGTCATACCCGCGATCGCTGGGGTGTTGGTGAGGGCGAGGGAGTGGAGGCCCGTCGCCTTGTTGTCCGACTTGCGGACGGTGATGACCGGGGAGAGGTAGCGGTATTCCTTGTTCTCAAGGTACTGCTTCGCCGGAATTGTCCACTCGACCCGGGCCTTGATGTGCCCGCCTTCGGCAAACAATTCCTTGACCCACCCGGCGGCGGGGGCTCGTTCTCCCGTGAGTGTCTGGTGCTCATAGTCGACAACAAGGTCGACGCCTCGCTGCGCGATCTGTTCCTTCATCGCCGCGAGGCTCTCCTCGTCGACGTCGAACTCTCCCTTCTGACTCACGACATGACCGAAGGGCAGGACGGAGATGACCTCCGGCGCTCCTCCGACATCCACTTCGCCCCCTTTGAGGGTGAGAAAGTCGTTCATTTTCTGGTGTCTCCTTTGGTGTGGTGCTCACAATCGTCTATAACGCCGTTATCTCGCGTTATAACGGTGCCTTCCTGGTAGGCCCCGGGAATTTCACCCCCGTCCCGTTCGCCCCTTCCTGGGGCCTCTACGGGGCTATAAAGAGGGGTTCTCTTTTTCTCGCTTTTGGTACGCCTTCACGAGTGCCTCGGGGTAGTCCTTGAGATCCGGCGTGAAGCGTACCTTCGCGGGGTTGGTGGAGAAGTGCGGGTCGGGCATGACCCCGACCGGCGCTGATTGCTCCACTTTGAGCCCCCGGGCTTCGACCTGCCGCTTTGATAGGGTCTTGACGGTGCAGCGGCACCGGAACCCGTTCGGAGGGAACCAGGAGTCCCACACGGCGCTGTCCGCTGGGAATACCCTGCCGTCCATCGCGAGGTGGCTCGGTCGTGTGTGGGCGTCGTTGACGGCGTCATACTGCCAATAGGGGCGGAGCTTCATGACGCCCGGGTCTGTCATTTGCTCATAGTGGCCCACGTTGTAGGCCGTTTGGATGTTGGTGCGAAAGATGAGGTCGGCTTGCAGCGGGTCGAGTCCCTCATACCCTTCGGAGGTGAGGAACTCGTTCATCCGGGAGCGGAACTCCGAGAGGGTGTTCCCGTCTTCCAGGGCCGCGAGGATCTCATCGTAGAACCGCTTGAGGATCTGGGCCTTCGTGTATCCGCCGACGGTGAAGGCAAGCCCCCGGTATTTCTCCGCGATACGGTAGAACACGGAGGCGGACACGGGGACGCGCTCCTTGAAATACTTGACGGCCTCCTCGAAGGTCATGTCCTTCCGGTTGAATACGGCCTCAATCTCGTCCATCTTCGAGCGACCTCCCCTCGAGGTCTGCGTAGAGCATGACCTTTTGAAGCAGCTCCTCCACGTCGGAGATGTCCATCTCGCCGAACAGGGAGGCGACGGCCTTCTCGTCTTCCATCATGTCGCGGAGCTCCTCAAGGCTCTCGGCTTTCTCAATAATCTTGAGAACGGGGCCGAACGCCTTCTTGAACGCTCCGGCGCTTTTTTTGGTGGCTGCTGCCGCAAGTTGGTCGATGCGTTCCTGCGTCCCGTGGCCCGCTGCGCCCCCGGCCTTGAGCACGATCGGCGTCTCCGGCGCGGTTGCTTTGAAGGAGAAGGGGCCGATCCCTGCGCCCTGTGCCTGGGTTGCCGGTGTGGCGATCTCCTCGTCTCCCTCGGGCTTTGGGATGGAGAACTTCTTGTAGATGTAGGAGGTCGGAACCTTGAGACCGGCCTCCCGGATGAGCGTCCCGATCACGGTCGCCGTCTGGGTGAGGTCTTCCGACTCCTCGGCGTCGAACCGTAGATAGGGGATGCGCTTGTCCTCCCCGAAGTTATAGAGCACCAGGGGGCGGATGAGGTCGCGCCGGAGCGTGGCCGCGAGTGCCTTGCAGTCTGCGACGGTGAGGTCATGTCGGACGTCGTTGTGCGTCTTGCTTTGTGCGTAGCTGCCGCCCCCAGAGTCCGAGGTCAAAGTCTGACCGAGGATCGCCTTCGAGACCTGCTCGTCACAATAACGGGCGAGCCGTTCATAGAGGTCGGTCGAGCTGGTCTTTTCGGTGTTGACGAACTCGATCGTCGTGCCGTCCGGGAATATGCCCGCCGCGTCGGCTCCGATAGCGACGAGCGCTTGCATGAGCGCCCGCTTGTCCTCCTCGCTTGCGCCCGGCTGATACTTGCCCAGCCGGAGCGGCATCCCGAACACTTCACAGAACGCGACCCAGTCCTTGAGGGTGTAGTTCTTGAATAGGTACATCCAGGAGACCACACGAAGAACGCCAGCTCGCGAAGGGTGGCCGCTGCGGGCTTTGTACTTGTGTACTATGAACTTGTTCTTAGGAAGAAGGATTCCCTCCGGCGCGTCCTGCGTCCGAACCTTGAAGGAGTCGTCGACGGTGTCCCAGAAGAACCGCTTTTGATGCCGCGAGCGAATGTCCCCGACAACGACGTGCCCTTCGTCATAGCTCCACATAATTTCAGAGACCGCGAAGCCCTTGCCGATTGCGTCCAGGAGGTCGAGCATGACATCCTCAAACCCCTCGATCCCGCCGATCTGCGCTTCTACGAACTCGGCGATCTCCTTGTCTCTCGGGTCGTCCGAGTCGAACGGGATGACCTCGTAGTCGAGGCCCGTGACTGCGTTCTTTCTCGTTTGGAGCTGGGAAAAGAGGTGCGGGTCTTTCTCCTCCATCTCCTCAAAAAGCTCGGCTTGCCGGAGCACATCTCCCGCGTCGGCCTCCTTGAAGATCTCCGCCAGACGGACGGGAGTGAGCCCGTCCGAGGGGTACTCGCTGTACTTGTCCGTCACCTGGGAGACCGCGACCTCTCGCGTCTCCGGCCTCGGTGTCTGCGTAGACCTCAAGAGCCGCCGCCACGGGAACCACTTATTTTTGCTTTGGTCGGCCAAACCATCCCACCTCCTTTTAGTAGGCCCCGCGCCGGAACTTGATCGCACGGCCTAAAACTGATTTGTAATCCGGTCGACGCCCGACCTTGACCGAAAGGGCCAGGGAGACGGCCATTTGCAGGGCGTCGGGGGCGTCGTCATTCTTTCCCATAGGGTACTTGAGCATCTGGTCAAGGAGTGCCTTGTGCCGCTTCGAGAACTTGAGGTAGCCGTTCTTGACGAAGGGCTGCAAGGACTGGATGCGGGCGTCCTTGTTCTGGACACTGTTGATCTCCTCGATAGGAAGGTACTCGCCGATCTCGGCGGACTTCTGCCGCATGATCTCGGCAAAATAATATTGGAACTGAACCGTCTCGACGCCGAACTTGTAGAGGGGCTTCTTGTATTCACGCTTGAGCCGACGAGACGCCTCGATCGCGTCCTCAATAATCTTGTCCGGCTTCCGCTTGGCGATGTCAGCGATGACGACGTACATGTAGCCCGTCGAGGTGTCCTTCGCTATGCCGATGATCGCCGAGGTGTCGCTCTTTCGGTTCTTTCCGAGGGAGGGGTCATTCGCCGCCACAAAGAGGAACTTCGAGTCGGAGAAGTCCGGGGGGAGCTGCCCGTCGTCGTAGAAGTCGAACCACTCCTCGGCGAACGCGCAATTCTCCGGGTCTATGGGTTCGTTCTGGATCTCCGACGAGAAGCTCGCCTCGCCCTCGGATACCCTCATAACCATGAGGGCATAGTAGGGGAGCTTTTCTTCCCAGAGGACGGCGGTGCCTTCCAGCATTTCGGCCTCGTTGGCCTTGAAGAAGTCCTCGGCGTCCTCCTTGTGCTTCGGGTTTTCGAGGTCGGTGAAGATCCGCTCCCAGGCGTCCCACAAGGCCGTGTTCGTTGCGAACGAGATGACGCCCTTGTAGCGGACGGCCTCATACTCGGGGTTCTTGGCGACGTTGGCGAGGAGGGCGTCATAGTGGAGCAGCGTCCCGATGTAGACGATGTCCGTGTAGGTGTCGCCCGCCTTCGAGACCGCCTTGTAGAACCAGTCCCGGAGCTTCTTCCGCTGCTCCGGGGTGTTGACGTTCTCGTCGTTCTCAAGGTCGTCGCAAAGGATGAGGTCGGGTCTCCATTGTTTGTGCCGTCTGCCTCGGATCTTCTTCCCAGCGCCCAGGGCCTCGATCTTCACCCCGTTCGATAGGAGGATGACCGACGCCTTCCAGACGCGCCCCTCAAGCTCTCCGAAGTCTTCACGGAGCGCTGCGTTCTCCTCGAGCTCGGTCTTGATGTCGGAGAGGAAGCCCTCCGCCTGTTCCGAGCTGTCCGAGAGGATGATCTCGTAGTGCTTGTAGGCGTACACCGCCGAGTGTATGGAGTCCTTGAAGGTGAAGTTCGTCGACTTGGCATGTCCACGCGGGGCCTCGACCGCCCTCCGGCATCCGTTGGCCCGGCTGATTTGCTTCGCGTCTGTGCTGGGGTTCATGCCCTTCATAACGCCCTCCCGGAAGATCCGGTCGAGCTCCTCGTGGAAGGGAGGCGAGGGTCTGACGAAGTAGTGCGGGAGGTAGGCCCGGCCAAAATAGCCCAGGTCGAACGCTCCGAGCTTCCGGCGTAGACCCTGGGGGCCCGTGAGATCGGCCCCGTCCTGGTACTCCTTGAGGAGCTGCGCCCGGAGCTCGGGGAAGTTGTCCCCCTTCTGGACGTACTGCTCAAACAGTTCCTTTTGATACTCGCGGCTCGCGACGGCCTCCCGGTCTTCCGGCTCCTCGAGTCTCTCGAGGTAGTCCTTGAGGTCAATCTTCGCCATCGTCGAGCACCTTCTCCCTCGCCCTCGAGAGGACGTCGTGCAGCTCCCCGGCGAGTTCCGGGTGCTGCTTGATTGCTGCCATGAGCTCGGCCTCGAGCTGGTCGAAGGCAAGCTCGGCCTTCTTCTTCATGTCCTGCCGGACGCGCTTCTCATAGGTTGCGTTCCGGGCGAGGCTTGCGATGAGACGCCCCGCCTTGTCGAGAGGCATCTCGGCGAAGTCGTCTTCCGCCGTGCTGACTCGCTGCATGAGGCCGTCCATGAGAACCATCGAAGCGGCCTTCGTGTAGTCGAGGTCGGGGTGGGCTTCGACAGCCTGGGCGATCGCTTGCGTCCGCTGCAAGGTCTCGGCGACGCGCTGCGCCGCCTGTGTGCTGCGGATCGCATAGCGCCCGATCGCCGACTTGCTGATCTCGTAGCCCTCCGCCTTGAGCCACGCGGAGAGGTCTTCGTAGGTGTTGGCCGTGTCCGCGAGCCGGACGTCGAGCTCCGTCTTGATGTCGTCCGGGAGCTTGTCGATCGTCGAGCTGATCCGCGTCCTCCGGCGTTCGCCCTTAGACATCTACGCCGGGGTCTTCCCTCGTGCCTTCCACGAGGTCGACGCCCGCCTTCGTGAGCTGGATGACGGCGTCCCGACGGTATGCGTTGTAGGCCGTCGCCCTCTTGTCCGTGAACTCGATGTAGCCGCCGTCCTCCAAATAGGAGAGCTGCTTCGAGATGTCCGGGACGGTGATGAGGTTGTCGGCGAGAAGCGCGTTCGTCACCTGCCGCACGAGCAGCGAGTTCTGGTTGCCTTTCGCCAGGGCCCGGACGATGTAGCCCCGGATCGCCTTGTTCTGCCGGATCTCCTGCTCCGTCATGTCGTCAAAAAAAGCCATGGTCTTTTATCCCTCCTTTGCCGGGCTCCTGTATAGGAGCTTGTCGAGCTTCTGGTCGATGTTGTTCGAGACCCGGATGAAGTCCTCCCGGGTCGTGTAGATGAGGGGGAGGTCGGCTTTGAGGTCGCCGAGCTCCCCTCGAACGGCGGCGATGTCCTCGGCGTTCTTCTTGTCCGCCGCCTCGAGCTTCGTGATCGCCGACTTCATCTCGCCGATCGCGTTCTTGACTCCCCAGGAGGCGACGCCGATGATCGCCGTGATGACCGTCTGAAAGACGAACATCGCAATCGTTGCTCCGTCCATGCGTCCCCCTCCTTACCGCTGGGAGACCCCGTCCTCCGCGCCGCCGATGGTGACGCCGTCAAGCAGCTCCCCGGACAGGGTGAGATAGGGGCCTTTGTTCTTGATGTTAAGGACGGCGTCCTCGATGACGGCGGTGAGGTACTTGTCGAAGCTGCCCAGGTTGTCGGTGATGACCTGCTGCGCCTCGGGCGAGATTGCCTTCTTCACGTCGTCAAAGACCTGCTTGCCCAGGGCGAGCAGCTCCTCGCGGCTTGCCGTGCCATTCTTGACCGCGTCGCGGAGTGCCTTCGCGGTGGTCTGCTCCATCGCGCCGACGGAGACCGTCGCAAGGTTGACCACGTCGTCAAGGGCGTCCTCGAGCACCTTCCGGCCCGCCTCGTCCTTGATCTGCGCTGTCTGCTCCTTGAGCTTGGCCGCGCCCAGCCGGATATAGTAGACCCCGTAGGCCCCGGCGAGGGCGATGATCGCGAGGACGACGTTGACGAGAGCGTCGCTCGCTGCGCTGGTGATGAGTTCCATGTTCATGTGTGTTTTTGCCTCCTTCTCTAAGCATAAAAAATAAGACTACAAGCACAGCTTGTAGTCTTATTTTAGGGTCGTTTTATGGAATTTGATATACGAAGCGCTTCTAAGAATTACAAGGCCCCTCGTCCTCGTATTCGTCCCCGGGGTCTTCCAGGTAGTCGAAGATCCCGATCTGCCCTTCCGCTTGCCCGGGGCCGCAAATGCGCCGAACCCATCTCTCGGTGACGCCGTACTTCCGGGCGAGTTCCTGGTGGTTGTAGCCGGTGAACTCTTTCTTGATGCGGGCGTCGCGGACGGGGCGGGTGAGGCTCTCGGGCTTCGGGATATAGATCGTAGTGCCTCCGACGATCTCGGCCAGCTTGTAGAAGTTATCCGTCCCGATTGCCTCGGCGATCATCCGATAGAGACCTTCGGAAATCATGTCCAGGGTCAAGTCCTTTACGAGCTCATCCATGTCCTGCGCCCTCCTTTCCGGTTACAGTCTGCCGATGATCGCCAGGATCTCGCCGACCATGATCGGCTGATTGAAGCGAGCCTTCCACACGTCGGGGGAGTTGATGATCCCGCGTTTCACCAGGATCTCGAAGCCCTCCTTCTGCCATGCGGGCGTTCCCTCCGGGTATCCGTCTCCCGGGTCTTTGTAGGCGAGGATCTGGCCGAGCAGCTTCACGATGTTCGCGCCGTATCCCGCGCCGGGCACAGCCCACCCGCGCCCCTGGGGATTGTCCGCCGCGCCCAGCCATTCCACATAGGGCGCGACGCCACGGACGACCAGGGAGAAGCGAGGATCGACGCACTCGTTCACCAGGGCCTCGGTGGAGGCATACGCCTTGAGGTGCTGGATCTGCGCCCGGACGCCGGTGCGCGGGTCAGGGAAGCTCGCCGCCTGTCCGGTGGCGTTTCCGTTGAGGGCTCCGATCCCGGCGTAGTTGTTTTGAGACGGAAGGACGATCCCGCCGAACTTAAAATAGCCGGTTTCGTGGAGGCTCTGCGCGAAGGCCACGTCGCCCCGGACGCCCTCGGCCTCGCCCTCCTCGATGAACATGCGGGCCAGCTCCTCCACGGTGCAGCTCGGGAGCTGTGGGGAGGCGTTCTTGCTCAAGCAGAACGCGGCCATCTGCGACGCGGTGGCCTGGGCCTTGCCCATGATCGCTGTCTTCTCGGTTTCGGTGGAGCTCTCCATCCCGAAGAACTCCGCCAGGATGTCAGCCTCGGCGACGGCCAGCTTGTCCAGGTTGGCGTCCTCGGAGAGCCATTTCGTCGCCTTCGTGTTTGTGTGGAAGCTGTGCTCGATGAGCATGTAGTAGGGCGTCCCGACCGCCCGAGCGCCACGGAGGACGCCGTAGTATTCGCCGCCGGAGCTGTTCTTCCGGGTGGCCGTCCGCCCGGCCTGGGTGGTTCCCATAAGCTCGCCGACCTTCTTCGCCAGCTTGAGGGCCAGGGTGTCGACGTTGTTCTTGTTGTCGTAGGCCCGGTAGACGACGGGGTAGTCGACGCTCTCCGTGCCGCAAGCGTTGGAGTGGAGAGAGATGAAGACGTCGCACCCCTTCGAGGCCGTTCCGCGCTCGTAGACGCCGAGGTCGGTGTCGATGCTCGCCCGCGTGGTGACGACCTGGAAGCCCCGGGCCTCGAGCTGGGCCTTGAGCTTGAGATGCAGCGCCCAAACCATCGCGCTTTCGTAGTAGGTCTTCACGACGGGGCTCTGGTTGTATTTGCTGCCGACATGCCCGGCGTCGAGACAAATCTTCTTACTCATGATCCTCACCTTCCTCCTCGTCGGCGTGGAAGATGGGCTCCCCGTCCGCTTCGTTGATCTCCGGCTCCTGCGCCGGTCTGGTGTTGATGTTGTCGTTCATAGTGTGTTGTTTACCTCCTTATAGTTTCCAAACGGGGAAGAAGACCTCGTCGAACAGTTCCCCGATTGTGTATTGTTTTCGACCCTCCGCTTCCAGACGCCGAAGGAACTTGTCGAGCTCGATCGCGATCTTGAGGGTCTTGAAGACGCCGATCTGCTCCGGGGTGATCTTCGGCACTTCCGGGCCCGCCATAAACTCGACGGCCCGAAGAAGGCGAACCTCCGCGAGAATGGGGTCTCTCTTGAGGAACTCCTCCCACTCGGCCCAGGTTTCCCGGGCGAACTTCTTCCGGTTGAGGCGCGGCTTGTCCGGCGGAAGGACTCCTTCCGCTTGGAGCTCCTTCTTCATCTTCGCCCTCTCGGCCTTCTCGCGCTGTGTGAGGCGTTTCTTCTTCGTCGGCATACCGTTCCCCCCTTAACACGCAAGCGGCCCGCCTGGGGGCTGCTGCGCGGCCTTCTGCTGCTCTATGAGGGCCCGCGTGAACTCCGCCGTCTCCACCTGCTGCCGGAGATGCACGGCGGAGGCGAGCACCTGGGCCGTCGAGGTGAGCTCGGAGGCCGTGAGCTTGAGCAGCTCCTCGCGGTCTTCCTTGCTGGTGTTCTCTCCCAGGAAGCGCCGGGAGCGGACGATCTCGTTCACGGCCAGGGCGGCGGCGAGCCTCTCGACAAGCCCCATCGCCCCAGCCTTCCGCCCGCTCACGCCTCCACCTCCGACTCGAGCGGGCCGTAGCCCAGCCGCTCCCGGTAGACATTCGCCGCCCGGATGACCTGGGCGACGGCTGCGTCGCTCGCCAGTCGGTCGCCCAGGCTTCGCCGCTGCTCCGGCGTCGCGCCATTCTCCCGGATGACCTCCGACACCTCCGCCACGTCCCGGGGCGAGATCTCCGTCAGACGGCGGGCCACTCCGGGCGGGAGCCGCTGATAGTGCAAACGGAGGAAGATGATCCCGGTCTCCACCACCATGTCCAGCTCCGTGTCCCGGATGCTCTCTTGCATCCGGTGGATGCCTTCCAGCGCGGCCAGGACATCGAGCTCCCGCTGGTTCTCGTTATCCATCCCGCCCGGCCCCCTTCCGCTGCTCTCTGGCAAGGATCGCCTTGAGGCCCTCGATGACCTTCTCGCACTGGGCCGTGTTCAGCCACTCGAGCCGGTCGATGCCGGTCATCCGCTTCACAAAGCCCTCGATCCGGCGCTTGTCGTTGTTCCACCCCAGGGCCTCGGTGAGTGCGTAGATCTTCCGGCGCTGCCGTTCGGTGGTGGGGTTGCCGCCCTCGTCCGTCCGTTTGTCGCCGATACTCCGGGCGGCGCTGTCCTTCATGTTTTGCAGGACGCGGGCGACGTCGGTGATCTCGCCCTGCGTCAGCTTCTTCATACTCTCCTTGCCGGTCTCCCGGTACACGACCCCGTGAAGGTCTTCGTCCGAGAGCCGGAGCTCGGGCGACTTCGCGATCGCCCATAGTGTGCGGATGGAGGGGAGCCTCCTTCCGCTGCGTGTTGCTGCCATGATTTACACCTCGTTTCCCCAACAGTCCCAGCCGTGGAACCTTTTCCGGGCAAAGAGTTCGATCCGGGGGACGTCCCCGAACAGCTCCTCGATGCGGCGGCGGACTTCCTCCGGCTTCTCGCTGTGCCGCGTTCTCACGGCCTCCACGAGCTGCGGGATGTTGTTCTTCTGCTTGTACTGAACCATCCGGCCCCGCGTCCCCATGAGGCAAAGCTCACAGTTTTTGAGCGTCCAGGGCGCGAGGTTCGAGACGGTCTTCCCGTTGACGGTCTTCTTCGACCACACAAAGGCGACGGTCACATACCGGAACTCCCACGCCCGATAGAGCTCGAGGGCGTCCGGGATGTGGGCGTCGGTGGCCCACATAAAGAGCGCCGCGTCTCGGTGGGCGATGCGCCCGACGTCGAGCTCCTTGAGGGCCTCGGTGGTCATGGTCGGATAGACCGCTTCGAGGGGTTTATAGGTGGTAGAAATTACCCCCCCCCCCGCGTTTTTCCAGTTGCTTCCTTGCTGCTGAACTTCCATGGAGGGTCGGCGTAGATGACCCGGTACTTCTTTCTCGTGGTGGTGATGTCGACCCGCATGAAGCCCGCCCCCTTACATGCCGCTCTTGACCTGTTCCAGCTTCGCGAAGTCCAGCTCGTAGCCGAAGACGTCTTGCTGCTTCCAGGTAGCGCCGACCGCGTTGACGGTGTCCTCGCCGTACTTCTTGAGGGCCTCCTTCGAGACGTCCTCCTTGACGACGATGCAGTCCATCATCTGCCGGTTCTTGAGGCGGCGGATGATCTCCTCGATCTTCTCCTTCGCCCTGGGGAGGGACACGGAGGTCGAGAGCCGGAAGCCGACCTCGCCGAAGGTGAGGATCTTCGACTTCGCCTTCCCCATGTCCGCCCGGTGTTCGGTGACGAAGTCCTTGAGCTCGCGCTCGAGCTTGGCGATCCTGTCCTTGTGGGGCTTGCTCTGCTCCTCTGCGGCCTTCTTGGCCCCGAGGATCTGCTTGTTCATCTCGCCCTCAATGTCCTGGACGGCGAGCTGCGCTTCTGCAATCTGACGGAGGGCGTCGTTCGCGTCCTCCCAGGTCTTGACCCCGGAGGGTTCGACCACTCTTTTCCTTGCCATGTGTAGGCTCCTTCCTTTCTGTGCTTGTTGATATATGCCCGGGGAGTTGCCTCCCCGCTGCGGCTTGCTTCGGTGGCCTCCTTCGGCTCCTTGTCTTCGTATAGGATGTAGGTCTTAGAGAGGAGCATATAGAGGCCGAGCGGCCCGGTGAGGAGAGCGGCGGTCGCGTCGCTGTCCTCCGGCGTCTTCCCGCCTCGGGCCATGACCAGGATGAGGGCGGTGATCGCCAGCATAGCGAGACCCATGAGACGCTGCTTTCTCATTTTCATTGTCCCGGCCCCCTTCCGTGTTAGAGCATCATGAGGCTCGAGGCTTGCTCGATGATCTTCACGGTGACGACTCTCTCGCCGCGCTCCTCAAGGATGCGGGTGACGTTGGAGAGGGTTCGGTCGAGGAGTCGGAAACATCCGGTCTGCATGTTGCAGGCCCGGGCCTTGAGCTCGACCATCGCGTCGGGATCTACCTCGAAGCCCTCGAGGTAGCCCTCCACCTCCGAGGGGTCAAGCCCCTTGAGGGAGACATAGAAGTCGACCCGGTTCGCCATGCGGGCGAGGTAGGTCTTGATCTGCGCTTCGAGCTTCGGCTCTCCGGCGATGACGAGCCCCACGTCGGATTGGTCGAAGATCGCCCGGAGGATCTCCATCTTCTTTTGGGTGTACTTCGAGACGAGCTTGTCCGCCTCGTCGATGATGAGGAGGTATCCCTTGTTCGTGTTGAAGAAGTCCCGGATGCCGTTGACCCTGCGCCAGATAGTGCCGTAGCCGCTGGGGATGCCGAGGGACTTCTCGATCGCCTCCACAAGATCGCGGCTGCTCATGGTGTCGTCGCACTCAATGTAGGCGACCCGGGGGAGCTTCGCGTACTGCCGGAGGGAGTAGGTCTTGCCGTAGCCGCTGCGGGCGACCACGATGCCGAGGCCGATGTACTCTTGACAGCTTTGACACACGCCGAGCACCTTGAGGGCGTCCCGGCTCTCATAGAAGACGGGCTTCCGTCCGGTCTTGCGCCCCGGCTCCGGGAGCGCCACGGCCTCGCCGGTGCGCTGGGCCAGCCAGTCCGCGAGGAGCTTCTCGATGGTGGAGATGTCCCCCTCGTACTTGCCGGAGAGGTAGCGGGAGATCGTCGGGCGGGAATAGCCCGGGATCTCGCTCGCCAGGGTGGCGATGCTGGTCTTCGAGACTGCGAGGTAGTCGTTGATCTGCTCGGCAAGGGTCTTGCCGGTGGTGTAGGTTGTGGCCTGGGCCGCTGCTGCTGTGATTTCCATGTTGTTCCTCCTATTCGTTCATAGCCCTCAAGCGAGCGAGGGCGTCGTCTGCCTTCTTCCCGAGGAACTCGTCCCCGGATGCCTTCTTCCCGGTCTTTCGGTTCGTGGCCATCTCCGCCCGGAACTCCTTGTCGTTCGGGAGGGAGATGAGCTTCGAGGGCCGATCCGCCTTGATGGTCAAGTCGATCATGCCGACCGCCTCGGAGGGCCGTCCGCCCTCCTGGACGCGGAGCTCGTAGGGCCGCGTCATGCTGTCCAGGATCTCCCGCATTTCCTTCTCCTGCCGCTTCTGGTCGCGGAGGTGGCGCTCGAGCGCCGCTTGCGAACAGTGAGGCCCGAAGGCCAGCAGCTCGGCGGAGACGGCTTCGCATATCTTCCGGCCCTCCTGGTCGAAGACGTAGAGCTTCGTGACGTCGTCGATGTCCCACTTGATGCCGACATGCTTGCCGACGTAGTGACAAAGCTCGTAGTCCGTGTAGAGGGTGCCGAACTTGTTGATCCCCTGGTTCGTCACGCGGGCGGTGTCGGCCTTCATGAGCAGCATCGCCGCATACTCGCGGGGCGGAGCTGCCTTCTCATAGCGCTCTCCGTTCTCAAAGAGGGAGATCGGCGTGATCCACTTCTCGCCCGCGTCCTTGAGGCCCCGGTGCTCCCGGGTGTGGTACTTCTCGTTCTTCCACTTCGTCCACGCCTCGAAGAACTCCTCCATCGTCAGCAGCTCACCGCGCTCGAGCATACCGTCGACGTCCTTCTGCCGTTTGGCGTAGGTCTTGGAGCCGGTGAGGGTGCCCGTGTAGCTCTCGAACCATTTCGAGAACTTGGAGCACACGGTCGAGAAGAAGCGCTCGATCGGCTTGTCCCACGGCTGATAAGGGAGCGACCGCCCGACCTCCTCAATGCCGATGCTCTGGTAGAAGCCCACGGTCTCGGCGTCGAACTCGAAGTCGATGTTCCGCTTCTTGCGGCTCTGGCCGGTCATGGTCTTCGCCGTGTAGTCCTTGCCGTTGTCGACGTGGAGGATGTGGGGGACGCCGCCCGGGTGGGAGTAGAGCATCTTGACGAGGCTCTCCTTGAGGGTCTGGTTGTTGGCGTCTACACAAGCCACGTCGCCCACGATCGCCCGGCTCCGCATGTCCATCCATGCGACGAGCTTCGGGCGGACGGCCTTGATCTTCCCGTTCGGGGCGACCCACTGAACCCAAAAGTCGAAGGTGTGCTCGTCGCCGACGACGTACTCCATGACCTTGAGGCTCGTCGCGTCGCGCTTGCCCTTGAGCATCTTCTTGTTCTTCCACTCCCGGGAGCCGTTGGCCGCGAGGTAGCGGGCCGACTCTCCGCCCCGGCTGTCCATGAGGTGCTTGATGTACCGGGCGACCGTCTTGATGCTGGGGTAGTTCTCCCAGCCCCGGCCCTCGGCGACCTCCTCGAACTTCTCGTAGAGCATTTCGATCGTTCCCAGGTTGGCCGCGAAGCGCCGGTCGAACCATATATTTTGAATGAGCGCCTTTTGCTCATCCGTGAGACTCGGGAAGGTGGCGGTCGCCTTCGGCTTCCGACACAAGGACAGCGCCCGGAAATAGTCCCGGCTCTGGCCGTCCTCCTTCTCCATCTTGAGGGCCCAGGCGTTCGCCTTGAGGATGTTGTCGACGTAGCGGTAGAGGGTCGGGAGACTCACTCCCAGGCCCAGCGCGTACCGCTCGGCGTAGGCCGTGCGGTCGGGGCCGTCGTAGTCGATGAAGTCTTGCACCCTCGCCGCCAGCTCGACGGCCTCGTAGAACGCCTTCTTGTGCTGCTCGGTGTAGTGGTTGAGGTCGACGCCCACATACCAGGGCGCGGACTCTGTTCGCTTCTCTATGACGACATCCCTCCCGTCTATCTTCTGTGCCGCCCGCCACGCCTTCCGGCCCTTGGCTGTGAGGGAGCCGACGGAGATGAGCACCTGCTCTCTGCCGCCGTTCTCCTGGGGCTGCGTTCTGGTCTTGTACTGATTGGGGCTTCGCTTGATCCGCTGGACGAGGGTGTTATACTTCACGCCCTCGAACTCTGCGGCCTCCTTGAGCCCGATGAATACGTCCGGCACTCCTGTCCCTCCCTTCCTGGTGTTACGCTGCCGTTACCTTCTCGACCTTCCGGGGGTCGAGGTTGAGGGCCGCGATGATCGCCGGGAGGTACTTCTCGCCCGACCGGACGCCGTAGAGAATGTAGCTTAGATACTGCGGCGACGTGCCGATCTCGGCGGCGAGCTGCGTCTTCGTCTTGTCCTGGTCGGTGAGCGCCTTGACGACGAGCTTCCCCAGGGGGCAAAGTTTACCGTTGCTTTTCACCGCTGTCCTCCTTCCTGTGTAGTCGTTCTTAGATTTACTTCCGCTTCTGCCGGTGCAGGTTGACCGCTGCCATAAACCCCAGGCCCAGCAGCGCCGCCGCACGGGTGAAGCTGTCCGGCGCTCCTGCCACGACACACGCGGCGGCGAGCCCCAGGCCCCCGAGGGCCATGAGGCCCAGGCCGACGACGAAGTCGAGGATCGCGTCCAGCGTGGGGAAGACCCGCCTCGCACACTCTCGGGCCGCTTCCTTCTCAAGCAATTTGAGAATATAGCCCAGGGTCTCGGCCTCCTGTGACGCGGCGGCGAAGGTCAGCTCCGCGCCATACCGGGGGCGGAAGGGGTTCCGGGGGTCTCCCGAGAGCCGCTTCCGAGACAGGGCCTCGCGCCGCTGGAAGGCGACGAGGTCGGCGGCTCGCTTGAGCTCCGCTCTCATTTCGCCCCGCCTCCCTTCCGGTACTGTTCGACGGCGTAGTTGTCTTCCATCATCTCCGCCAGCTCTCCGACCCGTTCCCGGAGTGCCTTCCGCAAGGCCAGCGCCGGAGCGCCGTCGGCGTCCAGGTTGTCCAGGGCTGCGTCCAGCTCCCGGGCCGCGTTGAAGATGTTGAGGTACACCCGGCAATCGTTGGGCAGGCATTTCTCCGCCAGCGCCAGCCCCAGGGCGTAGATCTTCGCCGTCTCCCGGTGCCGCTTGAGATCCGGGTGAAGGTGCTCGAAGGTCGTCCGCTCCGCCGGAGCCGTCCGGGCCTTGACCGCGTCCTCAATGGCTGCGGCGAAGGACTCCCGCTCTCGCTCCGTGATGACCTGGACAGTCGCCAGCGCCCGGAGATAGGCCCGGGCCTCTGCGCCGACCCGGTCGGCCTCGACGCTGCTCTCTCGGTCTCGGATACGGTCGACGAGCCCATAGAGCGCCCCGAGGGCTTTCTCCCGGGCTCGGAGATCTCGCCCGTCGGCCTCGTTCGCCAGCCGCTCGAGGGAGCACTTCTCACAAACCGCGTCGAGCTCCTCTTGCGTCATCTCCGGGCGGCGTCCAGGATGCCGGTGTAGAGCTCGGCGTCGATGACGCCATACTCGCCGAGGGCCGTCCCCTCGTACTCCCGGAGCTCCCGGGCGTTGAACTTGACGACGAGGTAGCCGTTGATCTTCTTCATCTTTCTCATGCTGCTGTTCCTTCCTTTCTGTGTGTGGGGGTCACTGTCCCAGGGGAGGGACGACCCGGATCGTGTCCGTGTGCTTGTGGAGGATGACGAGCTCCCCGTTCTGCTTCTGCTTCACGACGAGCCAGTTCTCCGGCGAGAGGCCCGCTTGTCCGAGCCGGATCTTCTGCTTCCTGGTTGGCTTCTTGCCGCGTCTCAAAGAGATCGCCTCCTTTGCGTTTCGGTGCGGTATATGGTAGAGTAAAAGCGAACGGCGAGGGCCGACTTGTATGAAACTTAGAACGACTTCCTCTAACCGGGCCGGGGGTGTTGGCGCACCTGCCGACCCGAACCGCGCGAGCTCTCTCGACTTCTTTCGCTATGCTTCGCTCTGTAGAGTATCGAAGCATCGGTGCTGCTCTTGCGGCGCTCCCATCCGGCGGCGAGGTGTCCGCCGTGTGGTGCTGTGTCCAGTTTGTGACGCCGGAAACGAATTGAGGTAAAGGGGGTGAAGGCCCTCGCCGCTCGCTTTTACTCTACCGCCGCCTCCTTTGGCCTTTCCTTTTGGTGGGTGGTGTGCTATGCTTGATTTGCTTAAATTTTTAATCCTGCTTTATTGTAACCCGTAAATACGAGAATGTCAAGTAGTTTTACGGGAGAATTACCGTTTTTACGAGAGGATGGTTTTTGTGTTTTCAAGTATTCTCAAGACGCTCCGAACTGAAAAAGGGGTGTCTCAAACCCAGCTCGCGAAGGAGATCGGCGTATCTGCGGGCAATATCGGCGATTGGGAGATCGGAAGGAGCAAGCCGGGGTATGTGGCCCTCGCGGCCCTTGCCCGTTTTTTCGAGGTGTCCGCCGACTACCTGCTCGAACTGTCGCCCGAAAAAACGAGTGAACCGCCGACGGAGCTCCGGGGCCTGGACGAGATCAAGGCGTCCCAGGGGCTCACCTGTGACGGCCTTCCGCTGTCCGAGGACGAGGTGGATCTCGTCGCCATGTACCGGCTCCTCCCTCCGTCCCATAGGGAAGAGATCTTCGACCTCGTTTACTTCAAGTACAAGCGCCACGTCGAGGAGAAAAAAGAATCTATTTACTCGACATATTTCGACGGGAACGAGGGCGAAAAAAGCGGCCCCGCTGGGAGCCGTGAGGCCCGCGACGGAACCGCCTAATTTTTTGCCCTTCCATGATTAAAAACTAAATCAAAACGCTGTCACTTTGTCGGAGCACGAACAAAACGCCCAGAACGCCCGGAAATCCCGGCATTTCGGGCAAAGTGACAAGGTGACACGGTTTCGCTCAAAATGTCACTTTGAAAAGGGAGCGTTTTGCCGTGCCTGGGCCCGGTCGCCGCCGCCGTCGTAACGCCTGGAATAACAGCTCGTAACGCCTCCGCGCCGCCGATCCGCGCCGCCGAACTCCTGTTTTTGCCCCCTGCCGTTAATTTATGCACGGATTAACGCCCCGTTTGCACGCTTCGCCCGCTTGCCTTCCGGGGCCGTCTCTGCTATACTGTGACCATGGGCCGCGAAGCCCGTCCTCTTTGTCTGCTGCTGTGACTTCCGGGACGGGCCGAGCGGCCCTCTTTTTGCCCTCAAATGCCCTTGTTTCAAGGGTTTCGCCCCGTTGTGGGTACGATATGCCCCAGCAGCGCCGCCGCCGTTGTAGGGCCTCCCAGGGCATGAAAAAAGGACGCCGACCGCGTCGACGCCCTCGTCTCAAGTTGTCTGATAAAGCCGGGCCGGATCAATGCCCTGTCCCGGGTGAAAATGCCCTGTTTCCCGCACAAATAGCGGGTTTTCTCGCGGTCTCCCGTCCCGTCCCGGTTTATCCCGTGTTTCTCAATTACGTTGTCCCCGTACAAAATCGTCCCAGAGCACCTGGGTAGACTCCCACCAAAGCGCCCGTTCTTCTTCTGTGAGTTCCACAATTTCAGAGGACTCCGAAATACGTTCATAAACTTCCTCGTTCCAGGCATCCCAGAGACCATCCTTATAGGCTTCGGCCTCCTCGCCGCATTCCATCACAATCCCCAGAAGCTCCGGCCCCAGCTTTTCCACTGCGTCCGAACTCATGGCCTTTACAGAAATTGCATAGGTCACTTCGGTAGGGGTGATATAATCCAGATTCTCCTGAAGCTTGCTGCTGTCAATCCAGCTGGGCTGGAGATAAATTCCGTTGATTAGGTTTTGCTGCAGGGCGGTATACAGCTCCGAGAAGTCGACTGTAACGGCGTTAACCCCCAAATGCGCGTACAGGGCATTTTCCAGAGGCGAACCGGTCGTCCGGAAAGACAGGCCTTTCATATCCTCCGGGACGCGAACTTCTTTTGATGTCGTCCCCACCACCCGGGGAGCACCGGAGTCTATGTCGTACATGATGACGGTTAAGCCGGTGTCCTCCCGAATTGCCTCGGTAAGTTCTGTACGGATCTCTTCATTCTGAAATACCCGACAGGCGTGAGCTACATCCTGGAAAATACCTGGAAGCTCTGTAAAATTCAGAACGTCGGAGTACTCGGTGAAGTTGCCGGCAGAGCATTTGGCCATATCCAATGTACCCACAATCGCAGCCTGGGTGATGATTTTATCCGCCCCCAACATGCCATTGTTATAGTATTCCACCCGAACTCGGCCGTCGGTGCGCTCCTCCACCAGCTGAGCGAAGTACTTATTTCCCTCTGCATCTGGTTCCCCATCCACAGAGGTGTCCGCAAAGCGCAGGACAATGGTGTCATCGGAACTGCATCCAGACAGACACAGTCCACAGCACATAGCGGCTGCCAGAAGCCCGCCTACCGCCGTATTCCACTTTTTTCTCTTCACGATCACGTTCCTCCCTTTCAAATATTTTTTCTGTCACGAAACCGCCTTGTCCGGGAACAGATCGAACACTACAAAATCGTGTCCCGGTAGAATTTTTGCCCCCTGCTTTTCCAGCTTCTCCAGCTTGGCAAAGGAGCGGTAGTAGTCGTCCAGACTGTGGCAGATCCCGGCGGGAATCCGCTCGGTCCAATTCTCCATGCAGTTGATAAGATCCCCGGTCATCACGTAGGTACCCTGAGGGGTATCCACCACCACACCCTGGGAACCGGGAGAGTGCCCAGGCAGCGGGGTGACCCACAGGCCGTCCTCCAGGGTCTGCTCCCCGTCGATCAGGCGGAGCTGATGGAAATATTGCAGAAAATAGGGAATCTCGTCCTTCACATTGGTCTCATAATGCTTGGCGTCCGGCGGACAGGGGTCCATGGCGTACATGAGCTCAGTGCGTTGAACATAGACCGGCACCGTCTTGGGCAGCTCCAGCACTCCTTTGGCGTGATCCCAGTGCAGGTGGGTGAGGATCACCTTATCGATCTCCTCCGGCTTGACCCCATGCTTGGCCAGAGCGGGAATCAGATACTGATCCGGGTCCCGGCGTACTGGATTGTGGCGCTGAGAACTCAGCTCCAGGTCACCGGTAATTCCGGTATCCACCAGAACATAGCGTCCATCCTTCAGATTCTTCAGCAAAAAGGCCACATGGGGGACCTCAAACTGCTCACTGGCAGTGGGTCCCTGCTTCATAATGAAGCCACCGCGCCAAACAGTTGTAATTCCTAATTTCAACGGGGTAATGGTCCACATATTTTCTCCTCCCTTTTCAGATGTATGCCTCCCTCTAGAAGAGACCCCCTTCTCAGAGGCTCGCATCTCCGGTTCCGCACCTGAATCCAGCGTGTAAGGGGCGCTTCCCTTAGGCCGCACCCTACGCCACTTCAGCACACCCTCCTCTCTTTTGTGCAATCTGCCGGATTTTTTCTTGGTCTGCTTTCTTACTTTATCCGCATTTTACATCAAAACAAAACTTTAGTAAATCAGAAATACTTGAAGAAGTACATAATTGATTTCGTAATACTCCAAAATTTTCTTGATTTTTTTGGGCAATAAGTCTATAATGCAAGAGAAAGCATTTTCTTTTTTTGCAAAATTGCCACATTTTTGGAGGGCTGAACGATGACACTGCGCCATTTGCGGATTTTTGTTGAAGTGGTAAACTGCGGCAAAATGAGTGAGGCCGCCTCTCGTATGTACATCTCCCAGTCCTCTATCAGTCAGGCTATCTCCGACCTTGAAAATTACTACCAAACCCGTCTGTTTGACCGCCTGTCCAAACGGTTGTACCTCACAGAGGCAGGAAAGGAATTCTACAGCCTAGCCTCCAAAGTAATTTTGGCCTATGATGAGATGGACAAGTATATGGAACATATGACTGATCAGCAGATTCTGCGGGTGGGAGCCACCTTCACCATCGGAGCTACCATCCTGCCTCGACTGTTCCGTGCCCTAGACACTGAGTGTCCAGATGTTACTACTAAAGTGGTAGTAGATCGGACCCCTCTGCTGGAGAAGCAACTACTGCAGGGGGAACTGGATCTGTCCCTGGTCGAGGGGTCAGTAAAAAGCCCCGATCTAGTAGTAGAGTCCATTTTAAAAGATGAGCTTTTTCTAGTTTGCTCTCCCTACCATCCTTTTGCCAGCCGCATGCAGGTAAAATTGGAAGATTTGGATGGCCAGGATTTTGTTATGCGGGAACCCACCAGCAAGACCAGGAAAATTTTTGAGTCCTATTTGTCCCAGGGAAATGTTAAAGTGACAGAAAAGTGGACCTGCAATAACCTGGAAACCATCAAGGCTGCCGTCATTGGCGGCTATGGACTGTCTGTCCTCTCCGCCCGCTACATTCGTCAGGAACAGGAAAAAGGAATCCTTCGCGCGATTCCTATTGAGGGAATTCATATGGTCCGGGACTTTTCTTTGGCCTTCCACAAGAGCAAGTACCAATTTCCCGCTTTCCAAACCTTTGTCCATCTGTGCCGAAACTATCAAAATGAACCAGAGGACTTTTATGACTGATTTTCTCCAATTGTTCTGCTATCTGCTACTATGTAGAGTTGAACTCCTCTCTTTAAAACTTCAAAAATGGGTCTGTTGCAACATGCAGTTTTCAGCCCCGGAAAGAAAATTTTTGTTTTAAAAAAGTTAGCGAAAACCGCCAGTTCGACGGTTCTCGCTAACTTTTTCTTTGACCCATTTTTTCAAAATTCTATTTTGCAACAGGCCCTATTTTATTCGACCCGGTGGAATTACCCTAGCAGACCTTTGGCAAAGAAGGAGGCAAAAGTAAGGGAGGACAGGAACAGTGCAATCCAAGTGCAACCACCTAGCGCTACTGGGCGCAGCCCGTTAACGAACAGATCTCGGAATGTAATCTTAAAGCCGACTCCTGCCAAGGCTAGAGTTACAAAAAACTTATAGCCGTTGGTGAAAAAGGGCTGGAACACCGTCTGATAGAATGCGTTGTCCGCCACTGTGTTGGACAGATACGTATTCAGCAGTACTGTACCCAGGAAGAACAAAATGAATTTGGGCAATGCCTTCCAGATGGTCCGTCCCAGGGACATGGTTTGTACCCCCTCCTGCTCCCCGCTTTTCCGGTCCACAGAGAGCATAGAGAACACCACGGCCAGCACGATAATCATTGAGGTACGCACCACTTTGATTGTGGCGGGCAAGGCATAACCTTCTAAACCATTTAGCGCCGCATAGGTCTCCTGGGCAGCTACTACGGATGAGGTATCATTGATAGCAGTACCTGCTAGGAACCCAAACTGCACTTCGTCAAAGCCTAAGTACATGGCCAGATAGGGATAGGACAGGCAGGCCAGCAGGTCGAACAGGAAAATCGCTGTCATAGCATAGGCTGTCTCCTCCTCTTTGGCCCGGACGATGGGGGACAGAGCCGCAATAGCTGTCCCACCGCATACACAGGTGCCTCCGCCCACCAGCGTGCTGGTGTTCTGGGACACGTGGAGCACCTTCCGGCCCACTAGGTTGGCAATGAGGAAGGCCAGCAGGACATTGAAGATGACCAGCGGCAGGGCATAGGCCGCACCGAAGATGTCGGTAATGGACAGTGTTGCGCCTAGGCACACAATACCAAGGCTCAGGTATTTTTTGCCCACATAGGAGGTCCCTCCCGTAAAGGACTTGGTGAGCCAGGATTTCGGCAGGCAATTGACCAGCACGATGCCGATGATCAGCGCCACCATGGAAGCTCCCACATACTGCTCGTGCTTGCTGATCACCGTCGCCACTACGGCAATAACCAGGCACAGAGCCAGCGCCCGATAGCGGCCGGGGGTGAGCTTGAAGGGCCGCCCCGCCTTTTGTGCCGCCAGCGTCTCCTCGATCACAGCGTAGAGAAACGCGATGCCTACACACACCAGAATAATTGCCCAGACAGAATACGTGACTCCGAGTATCATAGCAGGTACCTCTCTTTCATCTGCGTTGCAGAGTGTTCTTGTGCACTATTGTAGCATCCAACTGTTATACTGTAAAACATTAATATCCTAAACAATTTCATATGTATTTGCTTAAGTATCAAAGGGGGCGCCGCACCCGTTTTCCCTCTCCCATCCTCTATATAAAAATGGTAAACGCCGGCCTGGAAACGGGCGTCCCATTCCAAAATTTTTATCTCTTCTGAAATCCTTATTAACTTCATACGGATATTCATATTTTACATAGCAATCGTTCCATGTTATTCTTTGTTTAGAAAATAACAATAATCTGCAAAACGCAGATGGAAAGGGAATGAGGTTTTTATGAACGTATTGATTGTAGGCGGCGTAGCCGCCGGGACCAAGGTAGCGGCCAAGCTGAAGCGGGAGCGGCCGGACTGGCAGGTGAAGATTCTCACCAAGGGGCCGGACATCTCCTATGCGGGCTGCGGCCTGCCCTACTACGTGGGCCACGTGATTGAGGAGAGGGGCGAGCTGGTGGTAAACACCCCGGAGGCCTTCACCGGGCTCACTGGTGCACAGGTCCAAACTGGAGTAGAAGTTACTGCATTGGATCGAGCAAGGAAAATGGTGACGGTCCAAGATCTGTCCACCGGTGGAGTTTTCACCGAATCATATGACAAGCTGGTGTTGGCCGTTGGGGCCCATTCCTTCGTCCCCCAGTGTGAGGGAGTGGACTTGGAGAATGTGTTCTTCCTGCGCACCCCGGACGACGCTGTGTCCCTGCGGGAGAAGGTGGACTCTGGAGAGATCAAGCGCGCCGTTATCGTGGGCGGCGGTTTCATCGGACTGGAGGCGGCGGAGAATCTGGCCGCCCAGGGAGTGAAGGTGTCCGTTATCGACTTCGCCCCCCACGTGCTGTCTGAGCTGCTGGACCCGGAGTGCTGCGCCTATGTGGAGGCCAAGATGGCCGGCGCAGGGGTCATGCCCTTTACCGGCGTGGCTCTGGAGGGAATCACCGGGAACGGAAAGGTGGAGAAAGTGCTCACCAGCCGCCGCCCCATGAAGGCTGATGCGGTACTGCTGGCCATGGGCAACCGCCCCAACACCGAGTTTTTGGCGGACTCCGGCTTGGAGATGTTTAAGGGCACCCTGCTGGTGGACGGAGATATGCGCACCAACGACCCGGACATCTACGCCGTGGGCGACTGCGCCCTGGTGACCAACCGGGTCACTGGTCAGCGCCAGTGGTCCGCTATGGGCTCCACCGCCAACATCACCGGCCGTTTGGCTGCTACACGTATTGCCGGCGAGACAGGTCCCTCCTACCCCGGTGTGCTGGGTACCGGCGTGGCCAAGCTGCCCGGCGTGAGCATGGGCCGCACCGGCCTCACTGAAGCAGCCGCAAAAAAGGCCGGTTTCAATGTGGAGACCATTGTGGTGGCGGCAGACGACAAGGCCCACTACTACCCCGGCTCGGAGAAGATGATGATGAAGCTCATCTGCGATAGAGACACTCACAAACTGCTGGGGATGCAGGCCCTGGGAAATGGGGCGGTAGACAAGATGACTGACATCGCCGTCACCGCCATCTCCATGGGAGCCGCCCTAGAGGAACTGCAGAGTTGTGACTTTGCCTACGCCCCCCCTTCTCCACCGCTATTCACCCCTTTGCTGTGGCGGTAAACGCCCTGCTGAACAAGCTGTCCGGAAAGCTGGAATCTTTCACTCCCGCCCAGTATGCCGCGGGAGAGGCAGAGGATTACACCATGCTGGATGTGTCCATCCAGCCCGCCTTCCAGAACGTGCCCCACATCCAGCTCAACCAGGTGAACGGTCCACTGGAAGGTTACCCCCTGGATGAGAAGCTGCTGTTGGTGTGCTCCACCGGCAAGCGTACCTACCTGCTCCAGAACCGCCTGAAACATTTCGGCTATACCAACACCCGTATTCTGGAGGGCGGTGTGCTGTTCAACACCCAGCTCCAGGGCCGGTAACCACAAACAGAAAAATGTGAGGAGAACTAACAATATGAAAATCACTGATGCCGAGAAGAAAGCCCTCAAAGGCCGGGGCTATATTATGACCCGGGACGGGGAGCACTTCATCGCCCGTCTCATCACCGTGGACGGCGTGCTTACCAGCGAGCAGTTCACCGTGGCCGCGGAGGCCGCCGAGAAGTTTGGCAACGGCCAGCTGGCCATGACTTCCCGCCTGACTATCGAGGTTCAGGGACTCACCTACGACACCATCGAGCCTTTCAACGAGTACATCTCCAAAGCCGGTCTGTACACCGGCGGCACCGGTTCCCGGGTCCGGCCCATCGTAGCCTGCAAGGGCACCGTGTGCATCCACGGCCTCATTGACACCCAGGGACTGGCCCGGGAGCTCCACGAGAAGTTCTACAAGGGCTGGTACGACATCAAGCTGCCCCACAAGTTTAAGATCGGGGTGGGCGGCTGTCCCAACAACTGCATCAAGCCCTCCCTCAACGACTTCGGCATCATGGGGCAGAAGGTACCCGCCTACGATCCGGACGACTGCAACGGCTGCCCCAAGTGCTCCGTGGTGGACGTGTGCCCGGTGAAGGCCGCACAGCTGGACGAGGACGGCATCATGCAGATTGACCGGGACGCCTGCAACAACTGCGGCAAGTGCGTGGACTCCTGCCGGTTCGACTGCGTCACCGAGGAGAAGGCGGGCTACCGCATCTTTGTGGGCGGCCTGTGGGGCAAGCGCCAGCGTCTGGGCACCATGGTGGACGAGATCTACACCAAGGAGCAGGTGTTTGAGATGGTGGAGCGGGCCCTGCTCCTCTACCGGGAGCAGGGCAAAACCGGTGAGCGCTTCGGCGCTTTTATCGAGCGCATCGGGGCCGACAACTTCATTGCCCAGCTGAAGGCCGGTGGCGTGATGGAGCGTAAGCAGGCCATTCTGGACGCCCCGCTCCACCTGGAGGGCGGCGCTACCTGCTGATCTTCCCTCCCTAACCCCTGGATACAGGCAATCGCGGCTGTGACCGCTCTCTCTTCTACCTCCCGGTCAGCCCCTTTGTTGTATCATAGTCCTGTTGACAGAAATCCTCATGTGATCCGGTCCGGATCCTTGGCGCACCTGAATGCTTTCCTTTTCCGTCTCCGTGCCGTCCCCGGATCTCTGGCTGACTGTCGGGCATTTCTGTCAACAGGACCTTTCTTGTTTTCCTGTCTCAGTCCTATACACAAGGAGTCCCCCATGAAACAGATTCTACTTTTCTCTCTGACTGCGGCCCTGCTACTGTCCTCTCTTACTGCCTGCGGCGCCCCCGCCTCCTCCAGTTCGGTCCCGGAAGACAGGTCACCCAGCGTCCAGGTCCAGAGCTGCACCTTTACCGACGACCTGGGCCGGAGTGTAACCGCTCCTGCATTTCCCCAGCGGGTGGCCGCCCTCATCGGCAGCTTTGCCGACGTGTGGTGTCTGGCCGGGGGGCAGGACACCCTGGTGGCCGCCGCCCACGACGCCTGGACCTCCTTCGATCTGGGCCTCAGCGATACGGTGGCCGACCTGGGCGCGGTGAAGGAGCCCAACCTGGAGGTCCTGCTGGCCGCCCAGCCCGACTTCATTCTGGCCAGCTGCAACACCACGGCGGACCTGGAGCTGGAGAGCACCTTTGAGAGCGCCGGCATCCCGACGGCCTACTTCGACATCCAGAGCTTTGACGACTATCTGAACATGCTGAAGATCTGCACCGACCTCACCGGCTGTCCGGAGAACTATGAGACCTACGGCCTTCGGGTCCAGGAACAGGTGGAGGCGTCCAAGGCGCGGCAGGACGGCTCCGCCCCCACGGTGCTCACCATCCGGGCCACCGGCTCCAGCTGCAAGGTGAAGGGGAGCCAGGATTTCCTTCTGGGTGAGATGCTCTCCGATCTGGGCTGCGTCAACGTGGCGGACAGCGAGACCTCCCTGCTGGAGGAGCTGAGCCTGGAGTCCATCCTGGCCGCCGACCCGGACTATATCTTTGTGGTCCTCCAGGGCTCGGATGCTGCCGACGCCCAGGAGACCCTGGAGAAAACCCTCCTATCCAACCCCGCCTGGGGCAGTCTGCGGGCGGTGCAGGAGGGCCGGTTCCACACCCTGGAGCACTCTCTATACAATCTGAAGCCGAATGCGCGCTGGGGGGAAGCCTATGAAAAGCTTGCGGACATCCTCTACCCCTGAATTCCGCCCGGCGGGGCGGGTGCTGGCGGGACTGCTCCTGCTCACCCTGCTCTCCGCCGTACTCAGCCTCTGCCTGGGGTCCACCACCCTCTCCCCGGCCCTGGTGCCCCAGGCCCTGCTGGGCCAGCTGGAGGGCTCGGTGGAGGGACAGATCATCCAGTATGTCCGCCTGCCCCGCACCTGCGGCTGCCTGCTGGCCGGAATGGCTCTGGCGGTCTCCGGGGCGGTGATCCAGAGTGTCCTCAACAACCCCCTGGCCGCCCCCAACATCATCGGGGTCAACTCGGGGGCGGGTCTGATGGTGGTGCTGTGCTCCGCTCTCTTTCCCCAGTCGGTGGCCCTCACCCCCCTGGCCGCCTTTCTGGGGGCCTTCCTGGGGGTGCTGCTGGTGCTGTTTATTGCCGAGCGCACCGGGGCCAGCCGCATCACCCTGGTGCTGGCGGGAGTGGCGGTGTCCAACATCTTCAGCGCGGGCATCGACGCCCTGGTCACCTTCTTCCCCGACGCGGTGCTCAGCTACACCGACTTCCGCATCGGCGGGCTGAACAACCTGTCTATGGACCGGATTGTCCCCGCCTTCTGGGTGGTCCTCGCCGCCCTGGTCCTCCTGTTCTCCCTGTCCAGCGAGATGGACATTCTCGCCCTGGGCCGGGAGACGGCCCAGAGCCTGGGGCTGCTGGGCTTTGTGGGCCTCATCGTCCCCCACATCATGCGCCGCACCGTGGGGGAGGACAGCCTTCCCCTGCTGCTGGCCTGCGCCCTGGGGGGCGCGTCCCTGCTCACCCTGTGCGATCTCCTGTCCCGGGTGCTGTTCGCCCCCTATGAGATCCCGGTGGGCATCGTCCTCTCCCTGGCGGGCGGGCCCTTCTTCATCTGGCTGCTTCTGCGGCAGAGAGGGGGGCGCATCTCGTGATCCAGCTTCAGAATATCTCTGCGGGCTACGGCGGCCCCCTGGTGGTGCAGGATGTGAGCCTGGACCTGAACCCCGGGGAGGTGCTGGTCCTCCTGGGGCCCAACGGCTGCGGCAAGAGCACCCTGCTGAAGGTCATCGCCGGCCTCCAGCCCCCCGCGGGCGGGCAGGTGCTGGTGGACGGCCAGCCCGCCGCCCGCCTCACCCGGCGGCAGCTGGCCCAGAAGGTCACCTATCTGCCCCAGTCCCGGAGCGTCCCCAACATCACCGCCTACCGCATGGTGCTCCACGGTCGGTTTCCCTATCTGTCCTACCCCCGGCGGTACCGCCCGGAGGACCACGCCGCCGCCCGAAAGGCCCTGGAGCAGGCGGACGCCTGGGAGCTGGCCCGGCTGCCCGTCCAGACCCTCAGCGGCGGCCAGCGGCAGAAAGTCTATCTGGCCATGGCCTTGGCCCAGGACACCCAGACCATCCTCATGGACGAGCCCACCACCTATCTGGACATCCAGCACCAGCTGGACCTGATGGCCTTCTCACAGGCTCTGGCCCGGGAGGGCAAGGCGGTGGTGCTGGTCCTCCACGACCTGTGCCTGGCCCTGCGGTTCGCCCACCGGGGAGCGGTGATGGAGGAGGGACGCCTTCTCCAGACAGGCACGCCGGAGGAACTGTTTGCCTCCGGAATTTTGGCCGAGACCTTCCGCACCCCCCTCAACCGCATCTGGACGGAGGGGGGCTGGCGGTACTATTACGATTGAGAGGAGCCCGGGCTATGGTCTGCTTTCCCCTGTTTGTTGACCTGAACGACAAAACGGCTCTGGTGGTGGGCGGCGGCCCGGTGGCGGCCCGGAAGGCCCGGGTGCTGCTGGACTACGGCCCCCGGGTGCTGGTGTGCGCCCCCCGCTTTGTCCCCGAGCTGGAGCAGCTGTCCGGGGCGGAGCTGCTGCGGCAGCCCTTTGTCCCCGAGCTGCTGGAGGGGATCTCCCTGGCGGTGGCTGCCACAGACGACCGTCAGCTGAACCACGCTGTGGCCCAGCTGTGCCGGGAGCGCGCCATCCCGGTAAACGTGGCGGACAGCCGGGAGGAGAGCACCTTTCTCTTCCCCGCCGTGGTCCGCCGGGGGCGGCTGTCGGTGGGGATCTCCACCGGAGGGGCCAGCCCCGCCGCCGCCGCCCATGTCCGCCGGACCCTAGAGGGGCAGCTCCCCGAATCCCTGGAACCCATCCTGGACTGGCTGGAGGACCAGCGAGAGGCGGGGAAGGATGCCCTGCCCCCGTCCCAGCGGAGGCGCTGGTTCTCCCGCCTGCTCTCCGCCGCTCTGGAGGCGGGACGGCCGCTCAATTCCCAGGAGACCGAATCCCTTTTACGTCAGTTTTGTGAGGAGGAACTGCCATGACCCAACCATTCGGCCGCGTCTATCTGGTGGGGGCCGGGTGCGGCCCCGCCGAGTGGATCACCCTCCGGGGATACCGGCTGCTCCAGACCTGCGACGCGGTGGTCTACGACGACCTCATCGCCCCGGAGCTGCTGGACACCGTCCCGCCCCAGGCTCAGAAGCTCTATATGGGCAAGCGGCTGGGCCGCCACTCCGCCCCCCAGGAGGACATCTCCCAAACGCTCATCTCCCTGGCCCAGGCGGGGCACACAGTGGTCCGCCTCAAGGGCGGAGACCCCTTCGTCTTTGGCCGGGGGGGCGAGGAAATCCAGGCCCTCCAGCGGGTGGGCATCCCCTTTGAGGTAGTGCCCGGCATCTCCTCCGCCATCGCCATCCCCGGCCAGGCGGGCATTCCCGTCACCCACCGGGGACTGAGCCGCAGCTTCCACGTGATCACCGCCCACACAAAAGATGGAGCCTCTGACCAGCTGGACCGGCTGGCCGGAGCGGAGGGCACCCTGGTCATCCTCATGGGCCTGTCCCAGCTCCCCGCCATCGTCCAGCGGCTGATGTCGGCGGGCCGCGCCCCAGACACCCCCGCCGCCGTGGTCTCAGGGGGCTGCGCCCCCCACCCAGCCGCCGTCCGCGCCCCGCTGGAACAGCTGCCGGAGGCGGCGGAGCGGGCGGGGGTCCTCCCCCCCGCCGTCATCGTGGTGGGGGAGACCGCCGCCCTGGACCTGTCCCCCACCCTGGCCCGCCCCCTGGAGGGGGTTCGAGTGGCCCTCACCGGCACGCCGGCCATCCAGGCCCGCCTGCGCCGCCCCCTTATTGACCTAGGGGCCCGCCCCTTCTCTCTGATGACCACTCAGGTGGTGGAGCAGGAGACAAACTTTGACTGGAACCTCCTCGCTCAGGGCCCAAACTGGGTGGTGCTCACCAGCCAAAACGGGGTGGAGTGCTTCTTCCGGGCCCTGGACCGGGCGGAGGTGGACCTGCGTTCCCTGGCCCCCTGCCGCTTTGCCGTCATCGGCCCGGCCACCGGGGCCGCCCTGCGCCGCCACGGGATCTCCGCAGACCTGTGCCCGGAGGTCCACACCACCCAGGGGCTGGCGGACGCCCTGCTGGAGCGGGTCTCCCCCGGCGAGCCGGTGCGGCTGTTCCGCTCCCAGCTGGGCTCCCGGGAACTGTACCGCCGTCTGGCGGAGCGCTTCCCGGTGGAGGACGTCCCCCTCTATGCCCTCCGGCCCGACAACACGGACCCGGCCGCCCTCCAGGCCCGACTGGAGGAGGCGGACTACCTCCTTCTCTCCAGCGCCAGCGGGGTGGACTTTTTGCTGGATACCGGGGCGGCGCTCCCCCCCTCCCTCACCTGCGTGTGCATCGGGCCGGTGACCGCCAAGGCCCTGGCCGCCCGGAGCACCGCCCCCTTCCTCACCGCCCCCAATATCTCCGCGGAAAGCGTGGTTCAGCTGGTATCTCAGCACTGCTATACCTCAAAAAACTGATCTGCCTGCTGCTCTTTTCCAAGTTCATCCCACCTTTATTCATAAGCATTTCATAATGTATTTCTTAATTATTTTTATATTTGACCTGTGAATCATTCTGTGATACGTTTTGAGACAAACGGAAGCACTATCTATTCTTCACGCCTCACAGCGATTGAATAAGAGATTAGATGTAAGGAGGAGACATTGTGGAAATTATGAGACCCGCCACAGCCGGAACCCTGGAGTCCAGTGACGCCCAGGTGACGGTGGAGCCCGGCGAGGGGAGACTTGAGCTGGACCTGAGCAGCAGCGTGATGAACCAGTATGGCCGTCAGATTAAGGCTACCGTGCTGGATACTCTGGAGCGCCTGGGCGTCACTGATGCCCGGGTGACTGTGGTGGACAAGGGAGCCCTGGATTGCACCCTGAAGGCCCGGGTGGAGTGCGCGGTGTTCCGCAGCTGCGGAGCGTCGGAGCAGAATATTCCCTGGGGAGGTGTTGTGCGATGATCCCTCGTCCCAGACCGGAGCGGTTCCGGCTGCGCCGGACCATGATGTTTATGAATGCCCAGAAACCTGGGCTCATCAAAGACGCATATATCTACGGCTGCGACTCCATCATGCTGGACCTGGAGGACGCAGTAGCGGAGAACCAGAAGGACGCCGCACGCTTCTCCCTGTACCACGCATTGAAGTCAGTGGACTACGGGGATACGGAAGTCATCGTGCGCATCAACGGCCTGGACACCCCCCACTGGCAGGAGGATATTCGGGTGTGCGTGGCCGGCGGGGCGGACGGCATCCGCATTGCCAAGTGTGAGAGCGCCCAGGACGTGAAGGCCGTAGAGGCCGCTGTAACCGCCGCCGAGGAGGAGTTCGGCGTGGAGCGGGGCCGTACCCTCCTCATGGCCGCCTTGGAGAGCCCCAAGGGGATTCTCAACGCCTACGAGATCTGCGCTGCCTCGGAGCGGATGTTCGGGGTTGCCATCTCCGGGGGCGACCTGCGCAAGTGCCTCCAGACCAGCCCAACTCGGGACGGGGTAGACATGCTGGCTGCCCGTGGGCAGGTGATCCTGGCCGCCCGGGCTGCGGGTATCCAGTGTTTCGACACCGTGTTCACCGACCTGGACGACCAGGAGGGCTTTGAGGCGGAGGTCTTACAAAATAAGGCCATGGGCTTTGATGGCAAGAGCCTTATCAACCCCAAGCAGATCCGCTTTGTCCACCAGGTCTTCGCCCCTACGGAGAAGGAAGTGCGTCAGGCAGAGAAGATCCTCCGAGCCTATCGGGAGCAAAGCGCGGCCGGGGTGGGCGTGTTCACCGTGGACGGGAAGATGATCGACATCGCCTTCATTCCTGGGGCGGAGCGCACGTTGAAGCTGGCCCGCGCTTGCGGCATGTACGACGGGGAGGTGTAAGACAATGAAAAACGCAGTTGGACGTGAGATCCCGGACTACCTCCTGAAGGACGGCAAGGAGGTCTACCAGGGCAAGAACTACATGGACGGCAAGTACATCCAGAAGGTCGCCCCCCGCACCCGCCGGTGTGAGAAGCCGGTGGACACCAAGGTGGTGGCCTCTCTGGTCGAGGCGCTCAGGCAGTGCGGAGCTAAAGATGGCATGACCTTCTCTTTTCACCACCACCTGCGGGACGGGGACTATGTGGTGAACATGGTCATGGCCGCCGCCATCGAGGAACTGGGCCTGAAGGACCTGACCATCGCCGCTACCAGCCTGGGCTCCGCCCATGACCCCATCGCGGCGTACATCGAGGAGGGCAAGGTCATCGGCATCCAGACCTCCGGCATCCGGGGAAAGATGGGCGAGGTGGTCTCTGCCGGCAAGCTGAAGACTCCCGCCATCATCCGCAGCCACGGGGGCCGGCCCCGGGCCATCGAGGGAGGCGAGGTGCACATCGACATCGCCTTTGTGGCCGCCCCCACCAGCGACTGCATGGGCAACTGCCGGGGCGTGGGCGGCAAGAGCGACTGCGGCTCCCTGGGCTACGCCATGACCGACGCCAAGTACGCCGACCATGTGGTGGTGGTCACCGACTGTCTGGTGCCCTTCCCCAACTTCCCGGCCTCGGTGGAGGCCATCGACGTGGACGTCGTGGTGGTGGTGGACTCCATCGGCAACCCCAAGAAAATTGCCTCCGCCGCCGCCCGCATCTCCCAGAACCCCCGGGACCTGATGATGGCGGAAAACGTGGCCAAGGTCATCGCCTCCACCCCCTACTTCAAGGACGGCTTCTCCTTCCAGACCGGCGTGGGCGGTCCCTCCCTGGCGGCCAACCTGTTTTTGGAGCAGTACATGGACGAGCGGAACATCAAGATGGGCTGGGCCATCGGCGGCATCTGCAAGCCCATGGTGGAGCTGCTCCAGAAGGGCAAGGTGGGAAAGGTCATCGACGTGCAGGACTTCGACCTGGACGCGGTGAACTCCATCCACCGCACCCCCGGCCACTGTGAGATGAGCGCCTCCCAGTACGCCAACCCGGCCAACAAGGGGGCCTTCGTGAACAGCCTGGACTTCGTGGTGCTGGCGGCGCTGGAGATCGACACCGGCTTCAACGTGAACGTGCTCACCGGCTCGGACGGCGTGCTCCGCGGCGCCCCCGGCGGCCACCCGGACACCGCCGCGGGCAGCAAGTGCTGCATCATCGTCACCCCCCTGATCCGGGGGAGAATGGCCACCGTGTGTGAACACGTGGTCACCGTCACCACCCCGGGGGACTGCGTGGACGTGCTGGTCACCGACTACGGCATCGCTGTCAACCCGCTGCGCCCAGACTTGATTGCCTGCCTAGATGCGGCGGGCATCCCCCATGTCTCCATTGAGAGCCTGAAGGAGAAGGCCTACTCCCTGGTGGGCCGGCCCGACGACCTGCAGTGGGAGGACCAGGTGGTGGCCGTCCTGGAGGCCCGGGACGGCACCATCATCGACGTGGTCCGCCAGATCAAGGAATACGAGTTCTCATAACCCCTTTTCATAAATACAGATCCCGGCCAGGCCGGGAAAGGCAGACGGTCCGGAGGCACTGTCAGTTTCCGGGCCGTTTTGCCGCCTGAAATGCTAAGAAAGTGCGAAACTTT